>Ga0209515_10000989_pt1 | contig 49100 bp, 41 predicted proteins | sample Subgroupgradi54m_FD_187454 | JGI IMG/M metagenome (GOLD analysis project Ga0209515, IMG submission 187454) | Subsurface groundwater microbial communities from S. Glens Falls, New York, USA - GMW60B uncontaminated upgradient, 5.4 m (SPAdes)... ... | reverse complement strand
AGAAATATGTTCAAGAGCAAGGAAAAGAGTACAAACAAATTCATCGTGATCAACTGACATTGTTTTAACAACTCAACCTTGGAAACGGGCTGTGATACCTCGCAGCTCTGCTGCGGGGTAGTTCATTCGGGCGTGGATACTTCCCAAAACCATAGATTCGATTATTCGCCAAGAGTATTCGGATTGGGAACTTATTGTCGTCGATGATGGATCGACAGATGACACGAAGAAAATAGTGGAAGAGATTGCAGCTGCAGACAAGCGAGTCCACTATCACTATCAATCCAATGCTGGGGTTTCTGCCGCTCGACAACTAGGATTGAACAGTGCAACGGGTGAGTGGGTGACATACGTTGATAGCGACGATCAATTATATCCCCAGTATTGTTCGGTAGCCAAGGAATTTTTTGATACGCATCCACAGTGTTGGTATGCGACGGCATTAAACGACCGGACCCTCGAACTCCATAATCCTAACCATCAGGTGCTCGCAACGCTCGAGCAACCCAGCACTGATCTTGAGGCGGATTCCGTTACGCTTCAATCGTACGCACATTGGAAGATTAAGCCCTGCGGGACGGGACTCTTCCATCGTCGGGACATTATTACGGATGAACTGGGGTGGGATACCACGGGTCAGCCCCTCGAAGATTTAGACTTTTTATTACAATTAGGACTGCAATATCCCAAGAACTTTGAACTTATTCCCAAGCGGCTGTATCATCAACGACAAGCCTTTGGAGCCGAGGGCATTTGCTCGAATACGTCGTATGCCCAATGGGCCGATGCCTTTGAGCGGCTGTATCTGAAGTACAAGGATACGTGGCTGATGGAAGGTCAGGATTGGTATCCGCAAAAGGTGGAAGAGTATCGGCAGCGTCAACGATTGTTTGAGCAAGGCAAGGCTCCATCGCGCGCGCAACAATATTTTCCAGAATATTTTAAATAATTTATCTCGCGTATGGCGGATGCGAAGCTTTATACGAATACTCCGGATATTTACAAACGGTATGTAAAACATACCACGCAAAAGCAGGTGCTCGTAGAAAAAATAGAACAGGCTCTGTTAGAGCGATTTGATTTTGGTTTACAAAAAGAATTTACGTTTGTTGATGTGGGCGCGGGAGAGGGGCTCGTAACGATCCCTATTATTCAATTTTTAGAATCAAAAACAAACGTGCTCACCTCCATAATTGAACCATCACCGATGATCGAGAATTTTAACTCGTATCGGTTCAATCACCTTACCCTCATCCAAAAGCCGATTGAAGAAGTTTCGATACCACAAGCGGATTTTATTCTTTGTTCTCATGTTGTTCCGTATCTCAACGATTCGCAAAACGTTGTCGCATCAATGGTTAGCGCCTTGAAATCGGGGGGAATGGGCCTTATTGTGGTGACCAATAATGAGAGTGACGACGCGTGGCTTAAAAAGACACTCGTCGATTTATCGGATGCGGGGATGTCGACCGATATCATAATAGAGTATTTCAAAAATCTTGAAATACAATACAGAATTGAGACGGTTGAATCTTCAATTAATGTGAGGGCGTGTTTTGATCAGGGCGACGATGGTCAAGCTATTTTTTTATTTATGTTCAAAAAGCCAATGAGTTCGTTATCTCCGGAAGAATTGGAGCGATTTCTGAAGGCGATGAAAGGGCGCGCAAACCGCAATGGAGAACTTACCAAACGAGAGGATTATATTTGGTTCTATCACTAACGTAATATATCGACATTTCGAAATATCGATATATCGAAAAGGTATGGCCACGATCCAACGATTTGAAGATTTAATTTGTTGGCAGAAATCGCGGGAATTAGCGAACTTTATTTTTAACATTACCGATCGTCCTGCTTTTAAAGATTTTGACCTGAAGCGACAAATTCATCGTGCAAGCGTTTCGCCACTTTCAAATATCGCCGAAGGATTTGATCGTGGGACCCGAGCTGAGTTTGTCGATGCGCTCTTTATTGCAAAAGGCGAAGTGGGCGAGGTCCGGGCTCAATTATACTTTTCGCATGATCGACGGTACATTACGGATGGCGAACTTCAAGAGGGGTTGCGCCGTACCGATGAGTGTTCACGTCTCATTCAAAGTTTTGTGAATAAAATTAAGGGTGGATCTGAACGGGGGCTTCAGTTTAAGCAAATTCCAAAAACGGATAGCTATCCAGAGTTTCTGCGCCAAGTTGCGCCCGAAGCCTATAAACAGTTATACGGGAAGAAGGACGATCAATAATATCTCGATATTTCGAAATGTCGATATCGTACATATGCGCATCATGATCATTGGTGATATTGCCAGCGGCAAAAGTACATTTGCAACACGACTCGGCGCAGCATGTTCTCTGTCTGTTTTGCATTTGGATGAAGTAATGGAGAACATGGGTAGAGAAAACCGTGGAGCGATTGGTGAGTTTATCCGGAAAGAAGCCAACAAGGATGACTGGATTATTGATGGGAATGCATTTACCAAAGACAAGACGTATCGAATTGAACGCGCCGATACAATTATTGTTTTTAGCGCACGCCCCATCGTAACGTTCTGCCGCCACGTGTTCCGATGGTGGAGAATGAAAACGAACAAGGAGTTGAGAGTAGGAGCGCAGGATTCACGATTGAACCTACGGTATTATGTACCATACATTTTCCGTCTCTTTCCAAAACGAAAACAAGAGGCGATTGATTATGCCGCTTCTTTGAAGAAGAGAATTATAATAATAAATGGATTTCAGAATGTTGATGAATATCTCAACGTATTGACGCAGAGTATCAACGGCATTCCATAACATTCTATGATCACGCTCGTCACCGGTAATATCGAAAAGCAAAAAGAAATTGAGGCCATTGTCGGCTTTCCCTTATTGATTGAGTCCCTCGATCTTGCCGAAATCCAATCCATGAATTTGGAGGAGGTGGCCATAGCAAAAGCCCAAGATGCCTATCAAAAAATCCACAAACCCCTGATTGTTGACGATGTAAGCTTTGAAGTAGAGGCACTCAATGGATTCCCAGGCCCACTGATCAAGTGGTGGGAGATGGTCGTCGGCTATGAGGCAATGGTGGAATTTGTCAAAGGAAAATCTACAGTGGTTCGTGCGATTGCCATGGCCGTGTATACCGACGGGCAGCAGTGGATTACGGCAAAGGCCGAATGGAACGGGCGCCTTACGGCGCGCGCGGGCAGCGATGGATTTGGATTTGATTTTTATATGGTTCCCGAAGGGTATGATAAAACCGTTGCCGAGCTTGGCCGCGCATTTAAAAACGAACATTCGCATCGAGCTAAATGCTTTCGGAAGCTCGCTGAAAAATTAAAAGTAATATAGTACTATGCCCCATCTCGTATTGCCTTCAGAAAAATATAAACGGAGCTACCTCCAAGCACTCAAGGAGTTTCATGCCGAGGGTCGATTTATTAATGAAGATGTCATGCGGCTGGGGAAGAATTTTGAGGAGCTTTTGGTGAAGATCCGAAAGGATCGCAAGGGGATCGATCTCCCTAAGGGTCGAGTACCGCAGACCGAGTATTGGTTGGTCGAGGGGACTCGCTATATTGGGACTATTTCGATCCGGCATCGGTTAAATAAGGTCCTGCGAGAATGGGGAGGGCATATCGGGTACGCGGTCCGGCCCAAAGAGCGCAAGAAGGGATATGGCACCCTTATGTTGCGGGGGGTAAAGCCCCGTGCGAGGAGGTTGGGCTTAAGCAAGATCTTGCTTACATGCGACGAGACCAATACCGGATCCATCAAGATCATTGAGGTTAATGGGGGTGTTTATTATGGCCGGATTCCCGAAACTAAGGATCATCCGGCAAAAAAGCGCTATTGGATACACCTCAAATAGTTGATTAATTTAATCATTTATTGATTTATTGGCTATGTATCGATAACGCAAATAAACCAATAAACCAATAAATTTAATAAAAAGGGGCCTCGCCCCTTGCCATTGTTGCGCCTTTCCGGTATACTACGGCTACTTATTACTCTTTTTACACTCGTTACATGTCCACTTCTTCTGGTACGACAAAAACACCAACACTGCTTGAAATGTTGCAAGCGGGGGTCCACTTTGGCCATTTGAAAAGCAAATGGCACCCAAAGATGGCCCAGTTTATTTTTACCACCCGTAATGACATCCACATCATCAACCTTGAAGAGACAGCCAAGCGCCTCGAAGTGGCATGCCTCCATATGCAGGAGTTGGGGGCGCGTGGAGGGCTCGTCTTATTTGTCGGCACCAAAAAGCAGGCGGTGGCTGTGATTGAGTCTGCTGCACAACGCATCGCCATGCCGTGGGTCACGAAACGCTGGCTCGGTGGCACGCTCACAAATTTTGCAATTTTGCATAAACTCGTTCAGCAATATATTACACTCAAAAATACCCTCTCCAGCGACCAACGCAACCGCTACACTAAAAAAGAACAGTTGATGTTGGAGCGTAAAATGGAAAAACTCAATATCGACGTTGGTGGGCTCGTAGCACTCACACGCAAACCCGATGTGATTGTTATGGTGGATGTCAAGCGTGAACGTACCGCAATCCGGGAGGCTCGAAAAACCAATACTCCGGTGATCGCGATGACCGACACGAACACCAACCCCGATAAGGTGACCTATCCCATTCCTGCCAATGACGACGCTCTTCATTCGATCGAGATGATTGTGAATCTCCTCGCCGACGCGTATCAAGAAGGGAAGGAACGAGTGGCAACAGCAGCTCCAGTCTCTACCTAAAAATCGTTAATGGAAACAGGGTAATACTATGTCTCTTGATCTTCAAGCAATTAAACAACTCCGTGAAATGACGGGTGCCGGAATGGTTGAAGCTAAAACTGTACTCGAAGAAGCAAAGGGGGATTTGGATCTAGCCGTCAAACTCCTGCGTGAGCGTGGGCTCAAAGCGGCCCTAAAGAAAGAAGGTCGCACCACCCATGAAGGATATATTGGGTCGTATGTGCATTCTAATGGCAAGGTGGGCGTACTCGTTGAACTACTTTGTGAAACCGATTTTGTGGCTCGCAACGAAGAATTTCGAGTGCTTGCCCGAGACATCGCGTTGCATATCGCTGCTAGTCAACCTCGATACATAAGGCCCGAAGATGTCCCCGCTGATGTGCTCGCAGCCGAACGTGAAGTCTACGCCAAGCAAATGGAAGGGGAGAATAAGCCCAAAGAAATACTGGATAAAATTATTGAGGGGAAACTCTCAAAATTTTACGAAGATACATGCTTACTCAAACAACGGTTTGTCAAAGATGAGGATCGAACCATTACCGATCTCCTCAATGGAGCTATTCAGAAGATTGGTGAAAAAGTCGAAATCGGAAAGTTCATGCGGTTCGAGATTTAAGCTAATATCCATAGCCCCTCGCCAATTCGGCGGGGGCTTTTCTGTTTGGTTTCACTCCTGCTATACTATGACGAAGAGACGAAAGAACGGAAGGACGGAGGAACCTATCCACAGCCTTCGTTTATACACTTGTTCTTTCGTTCTTAAGTTCTTTCGTTCTTAAGTCATGTTTTTATGCCTGTCCGTATCGCTATTAATGGATTTGGCCGCATTGGCCGAGCTGCTTATCGGGTTGCGTACTCCATGAAAGGGGTGGAAGTGGTAGCGATCAATGATTTATCCGACGCTCCCACATTAGCCTATCTATTGCAGCATGACACGCTGTATGGTCGGTACGAGCAGAACGTCGTCGCAGAAGGATCTGCGTTGGTTGTGGGCGCGTCCAAGAAGAAGACAGTTATCTATAATGAGAAAGATCCATCACTGTTACCCTGGAAAAAACTTGGTGTGGATGTGGTGCTGGAGTGCACCGGTCGGTTTACGGATGAGCAGGGCGCATCAGCACACCTCAAAGCAGGAGCCAAGCGCGTGATTATTTCTGCCCCGGCCAAAGGCGATGGTGTTCCGACGGTCGTCCTCGGGGTGAACGATCCAAAGAAATTACCCAAAAATGCGATTGTGAGCAATGCGTCGTGTACAACCAATTGTATTAGCCCTGTCGCCGAAGTGATTCATCGCAATCTTGGGGTGCTCAAGGCGACCATGACCACAATTCATTCCTACACGTCGGATCAAAATCTTCATGATGGCAGTCACCGCGATTTACGTCGTGCTCGCGCTGCGGCTTTGAATATTATCCCCACCACGACCGGGGCGGCGATTGCCACCACTGAAGTTGTTCCAGAATTGAAAAACAAGTTTGACGGCCTTTCGATCCGCGTGCCAACACCCGTGGTGTCGCTCGCTGATTTTACGTTTTTGTTAAAACGGACAACGACCATTGAAGAGGTGAATAAAATTCTGGAACGCGCAACCAAAGAAAAACGCTATCAAGGCATTCTTGCCGTCACACGCGAAGAGGTTGTTTCGAGCGACTTTATTGGCAGTACCTATTCTTCGATTGTGGATCTCTCACTCACAAGTGTTATTGATGGGGATCTTCTCAAGGTGATTGCATGGTATGACAACGAGTGGGGGTACTCTAACCGCCTGGTCGAATTAGCCTTGGCCATTGGTAAAAAATAATAACCACTGTATGCAAAACCCTCGTTCTGTGTCCGAACCAATGATCGTAACGCTCTGCATTATTATTGGTGATAGTATCCTTCGGCTTGCAAGTCTGGGGAAATTACCAATGTCTTTCATGGAATGGTTCGCGGTGCTGGGGAAACCCGAGCTGTTGAATGGTGTGATCGTTGGTGTCCTCCTGCTTCTAGCGCACCAGAATGCTTATCGATCGGATGTTGGAACATCGTTAATATTGGCAATGGCAACAACATTAGCCCACCGGTGGATGGTTGGGCCTCTGTTTAGGCCCGCTGGGATGCTCGTGACCGCGGTCATGTTCTTTGTGCTATCGTGGGTGAGTCTGTGGATCGCAAGCACTGTCGCCACTAGGGCAAGAGAATAGCCTTTAATAGCTCTATTTGTGAAATTACAGACACTCCGCGATGCGCATATTCGGCCCGGAACCATCGTACTGGTACGGGTTGATTGGAATGTCCCCATTAAGGCTGATGGGAGCGTTGACCGTATCGAAGATTATAAAATACAGCGGTGTGTCCCTACCCTTGAGTGGTTGCTTAAGCGCAAAGCCCGCTTAATCATTGCAACGCATTTGGGTCGCCCGGATGGAAAGCCCAACAAAAAATTTGCGCTGCACCCCGTGAAACGCCGAGGACAATATTTACTGGGTCGACCCATTCATTATATCCACGATATTAAGGAAGCGGCGGTTACGAAGGCATTAGACCACACCTATCCGTTTGGTGTAGTGCTCTTAGAAAATTTACGATTTTACCCTGGTGAAGAAAAAAATGATTTGGGATTTGCAAAGGAACTCGGAAAATGCGCTCAAATATATGTGAATAATGCGTTTGGCGTGAGCCACCGAGCGCACGCATCGGTGGAAGCTATTACCCATGTGCTTCCGTCCTATGCCGGCGACCTGCTTGAGGAAGAAGTGCATCATCTTGATCAAGCGCTTCATCATGTTCGTCACCCGTATGTCGTGTTGATGGGTGGTGCAAAGATTCGCGGCAAGATTGACCTCGTGCGTGAGCTCGGGGCACGAGCCGATATCATGGCGGTTGGTGGGGGTATTGCCACCACCATGCTTGGTTGTGCTGGCGTTGAGGTCGGTCGTTCGCTTACGGAACACAAAGAATCAAACCTTTGCAAAACAGTGATGACCGAGCAGCATAAAAAACAATTTCTTCTTCCTGTCGATGTTGTGGTTGCTAAAACCTTGAATGCAAAAGAAACGACCGTTCGGTCCTCTCACGCTATAGAAGTGCGTGATACGGTTGGCGATATTGGTCCCGAGAGTACAGATGCGATTATTGCCAACATTAAGAAAGCCAAGATGATTGTGTGGAATGGTCCATTAGGGTATACCGAGAATCCAGCGTTTGATCATGCGAGTCGTAAGATTGCTCGTGCTGTTGCAAACAGTAAGGCGTATAGTTTAGCCGGTGGTGGAGAAACGGTCAGCTTACTCGTTCGGTATGGCCTGGTCGATAAATTTACATTTGTTTCGACCGGCGGGGGAGCAATGCTTGAGTATCTCGAAGGCCGTAAGCTCCCGGGCGTTGAAGCGCTGAAGAAGTAATTATGAGCGGATTTGAATTCAAAGTCACACAACCACATCAAGATCCTCCCGCGGAAAGTTTGGATTTGGCGCCTCTAAAGACACCGTCAGAGGTAAAAGAGGGAGATGATATACCATTCACACAGGAAGAACTTTGGGGACATGAATTATATACTGATTACAATCAAATTACCAAACGGAAAAAGCGCTTTGAGTATTTTATTGAAGTATACGCCAATCGGTTAATGAGGTTTCAATATAAATGGAATCGAATGATCGTCGGTCTGGTTAATGATGAGAAATTTGGCCCTATCATTGATGGATGGGCTAAAGGTGATAGATCGCTTGACCAACAGTTGATACCGGAGCGATACCAAGAACTGAAAACACTTTTCGGAGATGAAGTACCTATAAATCGAGCATTAACATTGGATGCACTTCTTAATGCAACAAACACGCTCTTTGAAAACGAAAAACGAACTTCGGAAGAACAAGAAACATTACAAACACTCAACGAGTATTGGATAACATTGTACACGCACTGGGAAAAATTGCGATTACAGCAACTTCAACATCTAGCGCAAGAATGCGCGCCATATATTGAGAAAACAAAAAAAGAAGTAGTGGACTTTTGTATGGAGGAGTTTCCGGACTTCGTCACCAAGGAAGGCGCTCAACGAGTTTTTTCCGTGCCGGTTATGATCCAAAATGAGTTTCATTTATGGGAAGAAAAGAATCATTCTGCGGGTTGCTATTGGGGTTCGTCCCCTGGTTTTGGCCAACGCATCGTATTATTGGAGCGGTATGCGCGTCTCGGAGCGAAAGACCCAGAATTCGGATATAGTTTTATGGGCCATGAAGCAATCCATGCGCTCTCTGGCCACGGCCCAGAGGAGAAACGAGAAAAGAGCGATATTGGCGCCAATGATCATCGGAGTGATGTTATGTCCAATCGCAGGGTGGGGGTGGGACTCTTTAGGAAATATTATTGGCTCAACGAAGCATTGACGGAGCGGTTAGCCATACGCTTTACAGAAAAAAAGTTTGGTAAAAAGCACGAATCGCATGCTTATGTATTCGAACGATCTTTGTTTGAACATCTTATTAAGGCATACAATATTGATGAGAAGGGATTATATGGTTGGTATTTTGCAGAGGATGATGACACTGACGCTGTGCGGCTGTTGTCCATTCAGTATCCTAATTTACTTCCTACGCTCGAAGCCCTTGAGTTGGAGTTTGAGAAGCAGGTAGGTGTGGATATGGAAATGTTATCACGTGAGCAGAGGGCGAAGAACCAGAAAGTTTTTTTTGACACTATAGATTCAGCGCAAGAAAGAAATAACATTAAGAATCTCCGCGGAATGCTTAAGGGAATTGATACTAACATCGAGCGTATATGAAGATTCTTATCAATAGCAGTGCGGGATTCATGGGGTCGCATACGGTGTTCACTATTGACAAAATTTGTAGTATTGATATACTTTCCTTGTTAATCTCACTGCTTTCTCGGCGTAAGTCGGGACGGCAGTTTTTGTTTAATAACGGGTAATAAGAATATGACCCGGGCGATAGTCTTTATTGATGGAAATAATTTTTATTTTAAACTTAGGGACTTGACGACACAGACCATTGGTGGATATGTGAGTTTGGTGGGGTTTCATTTCATGGGTTTTGCAAAATGGCTTGCTCAACCCCCTGGACTAGTCGAGGTTCGATATTACATCGGAGCAATTAAACGGCAACGCAACAATGAGAAATCTGAGAAAATGTTTAGCGATCAACAACGGCTGTTCGCCCGTTTACAACAGCAGGGTGTTCACACTATTCTTGGACAGTTAATCCAACATCCAGATAAGACGTTTCACGAAAAAGGAGTGGATGTTCGCCTAGCGATTGAGATGATTCGGTTTGCACGAGAGGATCGTTATGATATCGCCTTTTTAGTAAGTTCTGACACGGATTTGGTTGCAGCGGTTGAGGAGGTAAAGTCGCTTGGAAAGAGTGTCCATTATGTCGGTATTCCCAAAGGACAGTCGTTCGGCTTGACGAAAACGTGTAATGATACTCTTCTTTTGCGCTCACAGGATATTGAGCCGTTTCTTCCCGTAAGAATATGAACATACTTATTACCGGTGGAGCAGGGTTTATGGGGTCGCACATGGTGCGGTATCTGTTGGAACAACAACCTGATACTCAAGTAGTTGTGTTGGACAAGCTCACGTATGCCGGCAACATGGATAATTTGAAGGGATTAGAAGGAAATCCTCGATTTACGTTTGTTCAAGGTGATATTACGGATGATGGGCGTGTGAATGAGGTCGTAAGTAACGGCGTCGATGTGATTATCAATTACGCGGCTGAAACGCATGTTGATCGATCGATCATGGACCCCAAGGCATTTTTGATGACCGATGTCATTGGTACCTACACACTTTTGGAAGCGACTAAGAAATATTCGGTAAAAAAATATATCCAAATTTCGACCGATGAGGTGTTTGGGAGTATCGACAGTGGGGAGTTTACGGAGAATTCTCCATTTGAACCGAATAGCCCCTATTCCGCATCCAAGGCCGGCGGCGATCACCTGTGTCGTGCGTATCACATGACATATGGATTGCCCGTAATCGTAACGCACTCCTGTAATTTTTTTGGACCACAGCAGTACCCCGAAAAATTAATTCCACTGTTTATTACCAATCTAATCGAAGGGAAGAAGATTCCTTTGTATGGAGATGGTCTTAATGAGCGTGAATGGATCTCTATTGATGACCACTGCCGAGCGATTGATACGATTGTAAACAAGGGAGAGCCGGGCGCGGTGTACAACATCGGCACTGGTTGGAGGATGAGCAATCGTGCAATTGCGACAATGCTCCTTACGGAATTTGGGCTCGGCGAAGATCAAATTGAATGGGTGACGGATCGGCCGGGGCATGATCGACGGTATGCTATCAATAGTGATAAACTTCGGGGCATGGGTTGGGCGCCAACGAGTGATGTTGCTAGTCGACTTCATGAAACCGTAGAGTGGTACCGAGGTAATCAGGATTGGTGGAAAAGAATTAAGAGCGGAGAGTACAAGCAATTTTATAAACAACAATATGGGTGAACCGCGGGGTGATTCTCCACTGATAGAAAAACCATTGGATGATGATCAAGGAGTTGATTCCGTTCAGGAGCCAACTACGCCCTTTGCGCGTGGCTTTCGTTTTACAGATGAGGGTATGGTGGAATTGAGCGAGCAAGAGTATCAGGCTGCACTCATAGCCGATCAAACCAAACCCATGTCAATTGAAGAAATGCCGGTTGATGACCCCCGTTTATATTTTGAATGGTTACAGCGTTATCATGACTGGGAGTATATTCGTCACTTGCCATCCGGTACGCCGCAGCCGGAAGTGTATGATTATACTGGTATAAAGCAACAAGAAGTCGACGAGGCTATACGCGCGCTCAAGAATCAACGCTCCGACGATATTCCGGGACTTCGACGGTTGCTTGCGGGTCTTTCGCCGGTGGAAATAATGACATTAGCTGAAAGTCCATTCACTAAACTGTATCTCACCGAAGAACGAGATTCATTAGCTCGTGAACGGCAGCAGAGGGCGATAGAACGTCTTAGTCAATCTCAAGATGTTCAAGAGTTAATTAGGCGTGATGAGTTTCATGCGCGGTATGCTCATGCGACGCGCAGTGAAGATACCGCTCGTGGTATTTTAACATCCGGACTCAATTGCCATGTGCTTGATGGACTTGCCGGAGTGGCTGTTAATTTTAACGATGAACCGAATAAGAATCTTGCAGAACTAGCGAGCACCCATCGTGGATATCCGTTTGTTATTATTGTTGCGTTGCCAAAATTGCCGCCAGATATACACAGCAAGCTTGTCGAATTGCGATCTCGATCTAGAAATGAGGGGGTGCTCGGAATTACACAAGACGTTTTATTTGTTGAGAATCTTGCGCAACCGTTTGGCGTACAAGGTGAAATATCTTACGATGGGAAGATTCCTGCGCGATACGTTCAAGGGTATCTTGATACAACAACGGGGCTGTTTCACCGGAACCCCAAATTTAATTCTGAATTTAACCCCACAGATCGAGCAGTGATCGAGAATCGTCTGCAAAGTCCTGCCTGATGTAGAAATTTATTGTTATCTTTCGAATATGAAAGGTGTTATTCTCGCCGGTGGCAGCGGAACACGGTTGCGTCCCCTTACCACGGTGACCAGCAAGCAATTACTACCCATCTACGATCACCCCATGATCTACTATCCGCTCATGACACTTGTCCGAGCGGGGATTCGAGATATACTCGTTATCACAGCCCCTGAATATGCTGATGATTATCAGCGATATCTTGGCGATGGAAAAGAGTTTGGCGTTCATTTTGTTTATAAAATTCAACGAAAGCCCGCAGGACTTTCCCAAGCATTGGGGATGGCCCAGCAATTTGTTGCGGGGGATACGGTCGCGATGATCCTAGGAGATAATATTTTTGAAGATACGCTTACATCCGCCATTCGCAAGTTTAAAAATGGCGCGATGATTTTTGTAAAGAAAGTTTCAGACCCTCAACGGTTTGGTGTCGTAGAGGTCGCTCAAGACGGGACCGTTCGGTCCATTGAAGAGAAACCCAAAAAACCAAAGAGTTCGTTTGTTCAAACGGGGCTGTATGTGTATGATCGTACGGTTTTTGCTCGGATCAAAACATTAAAACCCTCCGTGCGGGGAGAGCTTGAAATTACCGACCTCAATAATCTCTATTTGAAGGATGGAGTGCTCAATGGTGTTATTGTCGATGGTGAGTGGATCGATGCCGGAACATTTGAATCGCTCTTGAAGGCAAGTCAGTTTATCGCCCACCAAAGGGCCCAGCGGAAGAGTCGGAAAGGATCCGGATAAATAATCCGGATTGTCCGTCTTTAGTCCCCGTAAACAATAATAACCGACCCAATGGGTCGGTTATGAGTTCATGGATATCAATAGCCTGATCAAGACGAATCATTGATTCAGTCGAGTCACCAATCATTTCTTTGGGAAATGGTTTTTTATGGAGTACGAGCGAGTGATTGGTTGCGACGGCAATCCACGGGCTTGCGGGGATTGGGAAGATTTGCTCAGGACTACCAATTACTTGGGAATGAATGCTCAAAAGCGTATGATCGGAGCTATACTGATAGAATGTATTGGAGTCAAGGGTGATGATTTGGCGCGTAGTGATGCGACTGGATGTTGCTGCGGGTAATTCTTGGGCAATACTCCAGATTCCCTTCGAGTCCTTTTCGAGGATCAGCAGGAGCGTGGGGGTTTTAACAATGAGTGGGAAATTTGGGACGCTCAATAATCTGCTTTCTGCGGGGAGCGATACATTGTTAAGAACTGGTTCTTCTTTGGTTATGGTATCAGCATTGAGATGGAGCTCGGTCAGAGACAGTGTCTTTGTTTTCCCCGAAGTGAGCGCGTACACGTGGTCGTCAACAGAAATAAGGTCGTTGATGGGTGTGGGTAGTGTGGTAGAGGTCAACTGTTGCGAAAATGGAAGAATCCGTCGAAGTATTTTTCCGTTGGATGTTAGGAGTGTTTCAGAGCGACTTTCCCATGCGAGCAATGATAAAATTGGGAGAGGCTTTGAAAGCGTTTTATGTTGGAAATCATAGACGGTTACAAAGCGTGTGGATGATCGTTTTTCCACTACAGCGATTTTTTGGTTGTCTGGCGACCACAACAGATCTTGTGGGATACTCGTTACCATTGGTAAAGCAACGGTGGCGATTGTATTGCCGGCGCGCGTTGAAACAAGAATAAGTGTCCGTTGTGATGACTGTTGAATAACACCCGCCAACAATTCTTCGTTGGGTGATGTGCGGGCGATCTCTAGGGGTAGAGGGAGTGTTAAAAAGGCCTGGGTCGTACGAATGAGGCGAATCGTTGAAGGAGCCGCCACAGCGCCCGGGCGGACCGCAAGAGATGTTGACCAGGCCAGATAACCATCTTTTTCAATCCGAATACCATAATTCCCTTCTGAGAGTCCCGGCAAACGTACTGCGCCACGGCTGCGATTGGCATTGCTCACTTCATGGTCATTGACGAGCACCTTCGCATCTTCGGGGACAACGTCCAAAAGGATCATCCCCGATCGTTGAACGCGACCCTCGGCAGAGTCAAATTGATACCCCGATGTATAGAGGAGAATGATCGGTGATATAATAAAAAAGACCAGCGTAAATAGATAATAGACGATACTGCGGTCACGGCTTGTCATAATGTATAATCCGAATACTCCGAATTAATATCCCAATACCACGAATACCAAAAGTACAAAATGTCGATTTTATTTGTGGTATGCGGATTATGGTAGCACAAGGTTGATTTTATTGGCGATTCAGTGTAGAATTTTTTTATATCATTTTGTTAAATAATACGATCATCGATTCCCTAAGGTATGAGTATATTGCGTATTAGTGGTGGCCACAAGCTTAATGGAATCATCGAAATCGGTGGTAGTAAAAATGCGGCTACACCGCTTATTGCACTATCGTTGCTCACACGTTCAACGTGTATTATTCGCAATGTTCCAAGGATTACCGATGTTGAGCGCATGCTTGAATTATTGGAATCCTTAGGATCGAAGATCCGGTGGCTTAACGAACACACTCTGGAGATTAATCCAAAGAGTGTCACGCTCGCTCGTCTGAATGATCCATCCACACGGAAGCTCATTAAAAGTATGCGGTCCTCCGTACTTGTTGTGGGACCGCTCTTGGCCCGATTTGGATCGGTGAGTATCCCGGAGCCGGGCGGATGTATTATTGGGAAGAGACCCTTAGATACACATTTTGCCGCTCTCAAGTCATTGGGGGCAGTTGTGGAGCGCACAGGCGATGGGTATACGGTAACCGCTCAACGATTGAAAGGCGCTACCATCATTCTACCAGAATTCTCTGTAACAGCAACCGAAAATTGTTTGATGGCTGCGAGTCGTGCGAGTGGAGTAACGACGATTCAGATCGCCGCTATGGAGCCGCATGTCCAACAAGTGACGCACTCGTTAGAGCAGATGGGTGCGGGAGTTCGTTGGTCCGGAGCACATTCCCTTGTCATCAAAGGAGTAAAGCGATTAGGAGGATTTGATGCAACGGTTGTCCCTGATGCGATCGAGGCATTCACCATTGTGGTTGCGGCGGTACTGACTAACGGCAATGTGCGCATTCGACCGTTCCCCTGGGGGACCTATGACATTGTTTTAGAAAAGCTTACCGAAATCGGTATTGTATGGAAGCGTGATGGTCTTGATCTCCATATTATTCCTCCGCATCAATTAACCGCCTTTCGATTATTGACGTTGCCGTACCCGGGGTTTCCGACTGATCTTCAATCACCATTTGGATTACTCGCAACGCAATGCCAAGGGACAAGCCTCATCCACGATCCACTCTATGAAGGGCGCATGGGCTATATGGCGGAGCTCGTAAAAATGGGAGCCAATGCCGTACAATGCGATCCGCACCGCGTACTCGTCACTGGCCCGACTCCACTGGTCGGTACCGAAATTCGAAGTCTTGATTTACGGGCCGGGGCGACACTGCTGGTCGCTGGGTTACTCGCGCGAGGTCAAACATTTATTCACGATGCTCATATTATTGATAGAGGCTATGAACACATTGACGAACGACTCAATCAGCTTGGCGCCCGAATTGAGCGAAACGAAGACTAGTATGCCATCCACGCTCCATCCATGGCGATCCATCGTGAAGGCCCTAATAGCCATTATGGTACTGTTGGGTATTTTCGTGGGCGGGTGGTCAGCAGCGATGCAATCGAAATCGCCATCTACCCTCGCAAATGCTTTTGCTGCTAACCCCACCAAGCCGGACGGTGTCGACCTGGTCCAATTTTGGAATGTCTGGAATCTTGTTAAAGAGAAGTCTATCAATCGACCCATTGATGACCAAACACTTCTGTATGGTGCTATGAAAGGCATTGTGTCGTCGCTCAAAGACCCATATTCTATTTTATTTGATCCAACAGAATTCAAACGTTTTTCCGAAGATCTATCCGGACACTTTGATGGGATTGGGGCTGAAATTGGTATTCGAAAAAGTCAACTAGTGGTGATTGCGCCGCTGGAAGGATCGCCGGCCGAAAAAGCGGGATTAAAGTCTGGAGATGCAATTATTAGTATTGACGGTAAGGATACTGCTAATTTATCGTTGGAAGAAGCGGTACAAAAAATTCGTGGTCCCAAGTCAACGGTGGTAAAGCTCATGGTGTTCCGTTTGACCTTTGATAAACCAAAAGAAATATCGGTGACGCGCGCGCAAATTATTGTCAAAAGCGTTAAATGGGAATGGATTAAGGCGGATCGATTACCCAGTGCCATGCGTAAGAAAAAAATTGCACTCCTTAAGCTCTCTAGTTTTGACGAGAAGGTTGTGGAAGAGTTTTCCAAGGCGGTCCAGGACATTACCGTGGGAGGCGCTGATGGATTGATTGTTGATTTACGCAATGACCCGGGTGGCCTTTTGGATGCCGCGGTTTCGATTGGGGGGGAATGGATCGATCATAATTTAGTGGTGACCGAGCGTCGCGGAAAGGATGCGATGGCCGAAAAATTTGAATATCGGAGCAGCAACACGCCGCGATTAGCTGCAATGCCAACGGTATTATTAGTCAATCAAGGTTCGGCCTCTGCTGCGGAGATTTTGGCTGGTGCGCTCCAAGATTATGGGAAGGCAGTACTCGTGGGTACCAAAACATTCGGCAAGGGCTCGGTCCAAGAATTGATGCAATTGCCCGACGGGTCGGCACTCAAGCTCACCATTGCCCACTGGTTTACTCCGCACGGACGATCGATCAATGAAAACGGCATTGAGCCCAACGTGAAGATTGAAAATGCGCTTGACCCCAGCGCCAAGGGGTACAAGGATACCCAGTTGGAGCGCGCGCTCACCGAGGTGCTTAAAAAATTGTAATGCCTATGGAACAAAAAAATTGGGAATATTCTCATCAGCGCGTGGTGAATGCGATTGCATGTGCGCGATCGGGTAAGCCCGTGCTTATCCAAGATGCCGAAGGTCGCGAAAACGAGGTGGACCTCATCGTTGGGGGGCGTTTTGCCACACCGGAGATTGTCAATGTCGCGCTTACCCATGCTCGTGGTCTCTTGTGCGTGGCGGTTTCAAGCGATGTGGCAAACCGGATGGGCCTCACACTCGTTAAAACCCAGTTTAGCAGCCGATTTGATACCGGGTTTACTCTTTCGGTGGATGTGCGCGAAGGCACCACCACCGGAATCTCCGCACAGGATCGTTCGGCGACTATCCAAGCATTAGCCGACGGAACACATACGCTCAAAGATTTTGTGGTACCTGGTCATGTGTTCCCGGTGATGGCCTTAGAAGAAGGGGTCCTCAAACGCCAAGGGCACACCGAGGCGGCGATTGATCTCATGAAGCTCGCGGGCGTAGAGCAGGTGGCTATGATGTGCGAGGTGCTCGATACCGATGGGCGGTCGCTCCGAGGGGATGCGGTGCGTACCGTGAGTGAGCAACACGGTTGGTCGGTGGTCAGCGTGCAAGACATTCTGGATTATCGACTTCGAACTCAATCACTCGTTACGGTGGAGGCCAGCGCATTCCTCCCGACCATGTTTGGAGATTTTCAAGTCTTAGCGTACTCTTTGGCCGGTGAGCCTCGACCGATAGTTGCATTGGTTCGGCGCGGTTCCCATCCGCATTGGGCGCAGGATGTTTTGGTTCGGCTCAATTCTGAATGTTTTACGGGGGATGTTCTTCGCTCGCAGCGATGCGATTGTGGTGATCAACTCACTAAAGCAATGGATGAAATCCAGCAGCAAGGAGAAGGTGTTTTATTGTATCTTCCACAGGAAGGCCGTGGCATAGGATTGATTGAAAAAATTCGAGCCTATTCGCTCCAGGAACAAGGCGCTGACACTGTTGATGCGAACCTTCAACTCGGACATCCTATTGATGCCCGCAATTATGGATTTGCTTCTCAAGTATTGAAGCATCTGGGACTACGATCAATTCGATTACTAACAAATAATCCAGCGAAGGTTGAAGGGGTCGAGCGATATGGGATTTCTGTGGTCGAGAGAGTGCCTCTTGAAATTACTCCCACAAAATATAATTTTGAATACTTGAATACCAAAAAAGAACGCCTGGGCCACCTCCTCGATAACGCACTACAGTCGTTTCGTGTTTGAGAAATAATATATGGCATATCCTTCATCGCCATTCATACGCCCCTGGTTGTACCGGGGTCGTATTGTATCGGGGAGGGGGCTGGGTCGAAAGATTGGCGCACCAACGTTTAATATTCCGTTGCGGGACAAAAAAATTCCGCATGGGATTTTTGCTGGCCTTGTGGTGGTGGGCGATCACGCGTACCCGGCGGTGATTCATGCGGGGCCGCGCCCGGCGGTTGGGGATATGACGCCAATCGTGGAGGCACATCTCTTGAGAGGGATACCTAAGCAACCGCCGCGATCCATTATCGTAATGGGTCTCCATCGACTACGGAGTATTAAACCATTCCGTACTCGCATTGCACTGATAAAAGCAATCACGCAAGATATTCAGAAAGCCCGACACTCTCTTGGTATTCCAGCGATATGAATAAAGACCCCGGATTTATTTTTGAAACAGAAGAGCGCTCGGGCAAACCCAAGCGTAAGGCCGCATATCCTAAAATGATTGACAAGCATTTTGACAGGGTGCTCGAAGAAACGGATGCATTAGAAGAGAAGCTTTCCAAATTTGACATTCGGCTGTATGACACTGCAACAATAGAGCAAGTAGTGGATGATCCCGCATTGAAGGAACTCGTAGGCAAATGGCTTGGGCGGGTCCGGTCCGAAACAAAGTTGCTCGAACCATTCGATGCGATGGGTATTAAGATATTTTGCCAACATCTTGATAATCAACCCGCATTTCCCGAGGTGGATATGCGTTTTCTCTCGAAAAAAACTCATGAGAGTCGTGTACGGGATTTGAGCGATGTTGGTGGGTATGCCTTCAATGCTTCAAAGACGATTGAGGTCCATAATGCAAAACCAACATTGCGCCATCAAATCGGATATTTTTTAGCCCATGGTACGCTGGATTCAACATCATCAGTCGTGGTGCATGAGCTCATGCACATTAATCATTATCGTGCCCAGGAAAAGGAGATCGATGATGTTCTCACCGAAGCCCAGGCATACCTTTCGAGTATCATAGAACGCGGAGGATCATTTGATCCTCACGAGATCATCATGACCCTTACCAAACCCGAGGAGGATGGTGGTGATTACGGGTTCCCTCTTGAAAAAGTATTGCCAGCGGTACAAGCGATCGCCACATTATATAGCCTCGGAATGAAGTATGATGAGGTCGAGAAGCTGGTTGTAGAGTCCGAGTACGATGAAAAACTACAGCGGTATCACCCATTAGGCACGGTCGCCGCGCAGGAGTTGAAGAAACGGGGATTAGATGGTTTTGATCAGAAGGCGCTCGAATATTGTTACCGCTTGTTTGTTACCAATCAACGTCTTAAGGCACAGTTGTTATTGTATCAAACCATCCAAGATTCTTATTCCGTGCAGGAGTTGCGGCAGGGTAAAAATAATTATGCAAAGCATGAGGTGTTGCGAATTAATGATCAGTTTGACGAACGAGGTCAACCCATGAAGCCTCTCCGGCGCGATGTGATACAGAATGTTGTTTGTCCAGGCAATGAAGAATTTCCGTACGATATCCTCGGTAAACGAACAGGAATTATTTTTGGCCTTGTCCCAATAAAGAAGAATTTGAAAGCAGCTATTGGGCGATCGGAGTTTACGAATAACGAAAGTGTTGTTGTATGGGCGAAAACCCCCAAAGAGCGGCAACACTATTATGATATCCTTCGTGAGCATTCTCCCAAACTTCTTGATGATCAAAAAAGGCGAATATTCTGGGACTACGCAAATATTGGTCAAGTTAATACAGAAACCAAAGATATTATTACCGCTATCATAGATTCTCGGACCCTTAAAAAGATATTACAGAAAAGTGCCTCGTGGTATGAGCGTGAATTTACGATGATTGCGCAAGAATTAGATGCAATGAAAGCATTGTACCTCGCACCACTGGATGGCAAGCAAATAAAAAAAGTGGACGCCTATCGCGCTTGGCTTGAGGAGTACGACAGTCGACGAGCCCTCTTCCCCAATGAGTTCCCTAAAGAATCAAAGCTTTTGCAAAAATCAGTAGCTTCTGTTCGGGCAGATCTTGAGACATTACGCAAAGATATCGAATATCAGAAGAAGTTTAAAAAATAAAACCGTCGCCCCTTAATGGACATGGGGGCGACATGATTTTGCCAAATCATATGTTTACCGGGATTATTCAACACGTCGTTGCGGTTCGTTTCATAAAAAAAGATAGTGGAGGTATTTGCTTAGAAATAGCGCGGCCAAAGGTTTGGAAAAATTTACAAAAAGGCGAGAGCATTACCGTGGACGGTGTGTGTCTCACACTTTCGGGGATTGCAAAAAATGCCTTACGGTTTGATGTGATGGCGCAAACAAGGGGATTGACGACAGTGGCATCATTACAAAAAGGATCCATCGTGAATCTGGAACGATCGCTTCGGGCCACCGATGCGGTTGGCGGCCATTTTGTTGCAGGGCATGTTGATGCGGTGGGTACGGTTCGTACGGTGACCCATGAACCGAATAATGATCGACTCACTGTTACGCTTCCACGAGAGTTTTTAAAATATTGTCCCGCCCGCGGGAGCGTTGCTATCAAAGGTGTGAGTCTCACGATTGCTGAATCCTCAAAGACGAGCATCACCGTTGCGCTCGTACCATACACACTTAAACATACCAACCTCGGGTTGCTCAAAGCTGCAGATTCTGTCAATATTGAAATTGATCTGATTGCACGATATATTCACGCACAGGTATCTGGTATCCGGTATAATCAAATAGATTTCCTCGGAGCTCTGCTCCGGGGCGGTGTCGCCTAGGGATCAGGAGATGGTATACTGCCACATATGGCAGAACACATACGGAAACGACACAATGTCAACTGCATACTGTATCATCTGGTCTGTCCGGCAAAGTACAGAATGAGGAGATGATCAAGAAATATGTTCAAGAGCAAGGAAAAGAGTACAAACAAATTCATCGTGATCAACTGACATTGTTTTAACAACTCAACCTTGGAAACGGGCTGTGATACCTCGCAGCTCTGCTGCGGGGTAGTTCATTGTATAAGGTATATTTACGACGTCGTTATACTTTATACCTCATACCATATACCCGTCTACAATTATGCGTCAAAATACCTTTTCTGATCAATTAAGTGCCAAGGGACTGCGCTTTGCAATCGTTGTTGCACGATTTAATCGTGATATTACGGACGGTTTGCTCGATGGCGCTACCAAGGCACTTGTTGACCATGGGGCATCCACCAAAAAAATCGATGTGTTTTGGGTACCGGGTTCATTTGAAATTCCACTTGCCGCCCAGACCGCGGCGCGGACCAAACGCTACCATGCCATAATTTGCTTGGGTGCTGTGATTCGTGGCGAAACGCCCCATTTTGATTATGTGTGTGCGGCCGCCCAACAAGGGGTGCTCCGTGTTGGGCTTGATGAAAAAATGCCCGTTACGTTCGGGGTGATCACCACGAACAATCTTAAACAAGCCCAATCCCGCAGTGGGGATAACGACGCCAATAGTGGTCGGGCCGCGACGTTGGCGGCACTGGAAATGCTTAATACAATGAAAGAAATAAAGAAGTCATAAGTAAGGGGTTATCCCCTTATCCTGCTCTATGCCGAATTTGGAAAGGCTTTATAATTATGCTATCGTAAGGAAAGAGCTCTTTGGAAGCCCTCTCGGCACATCGGAGCTTCTTTTTTATTGTGATTCGTTTATTTGTTTTTTAATTTATTATTTTATTCTATCGGTTAATAAATCAGTAAACTAATAAATCAATAAAATGACGATATGAAAGTAAAAGTGTATTTTCTCAAAGATGTTCCGAATGTCGCCAAGGCCGGAGACATCAAAGAAGTGACCGCCGGTCATTATCGCAATTTTCTTGTACCTCGAAAACTTGCCGTGATAGCGACAGACCATGTGGTGACAATGGCAAAACAACAAGTGCTCAAAAAAGAAAGAGAGATTGCCATGGAGAAAAAGGAACTCGAAAAGCTTGTGGCCCGCCTCTCGGGTGTAAGTCTTGCATTTCATGAAAAAGCAAACCCCAAGGGTCACCTGTTTGGCAGTATCACCGCGGCCATGATCGTCGGGGCGTTGGAGAAGAAGAGTATTATTGTAGAAGATCATTGGATACAATTGGAACATCCGATAAAGAATGTGGGAACACAGAAGGTTGTGGTGCGATTCTCCAATGGAGCAGTAGCGAATATTTCGGTAGAAGTAATGGCAACATAGTTTATTGTTTTATTAATTTATTCGTTTATTGTATCGTCAATAAATCACTAAACTAATAAATCAGTAAATATTTTCATACGTATGTCCAAATTCATTTTTGTCGTTGGTGGAGTGATGAGCGGCGTTGGCAAGGGTACGGCCACCGCGTCGATCGGGATGCTCCTGGAGAGCAAAGGATATAAAGTGACCGCGTGTAAGATCGACCCGTATGTCAATGTGGATGCGGGCACCATGAATCCTATTGAACATGGCGAGGTGTTTGTCACGGATGATGGTGACGAAACAGACCAGGATATTGGATCGTACGAACGGTACCTCGACACCACGATTTACAAGGATAACTACATGACCACCGGGCGCGTGTATCAGAGCGTGATCGACCGCGAACGATCTTTGGGGTATAACGGCCGGTGTGTGGAAGTGGTACCCGATGTGCCGGAAGAAGTGATCAGGCGTCTGCAAAACGCGGCTAAAAAAAGCAAAGCGGATGTGGTGATGGTGGAGGTGGGGGGAACGGTCGGAGAATATCAAAACATTCTCTTTTTGGAGGCGGCGCGGATGATGAAACTCCGGCACCACTCCGATGTACTATTTATTTTAGTAAGTTATTTACCCATCCCCAGTCGTCTGGGAGAGATGAAAACAAAGCCCACGCAGTATGCAGCGCGTACACTCAACGCCGCCGGCATTCAGGCCGATTTTATTTTAGCCCGCGGCGAGCGATCCATTGATGAACCGCGCAAACAAAAAATGAGCGTACTGTGTAATGTCGCACCCCAAGATATTATTGCCTCTCCGGATGTGGATAGTGTGTATCGCATCCCCCTTATTTACGATGAGGAGAAGTTGGGCGATAAGATCCTTAAAAAATTTGGTCTTCCGGTGCGCCACAGCAACATGGCCGGATGGAAGCGTTGGGTTGCCCAAATTGGCGCGTATCAAGAAGAGGTGCATATTGGCGTACTGGGTAAATACTTTACCACGGGTGATTTTATCCTTTCGGACGTGTATTTTTCGGTGATTGAATCCATCAAACATGCGGCGTGGGCCAACAAGCGCAAGCCCGTGCTCACTTGGCTTAATTCCGAAGAATACGAGAAGGACCCGAAGAAAGTAAAAGAACTTTCCAAGTTTGATGGAATAGTGGTGCCGGGCGGGTTTGGCAGTCGCGGCGTTGAAGGGAAGATGCTTGCCATCAAATATGTTCGCGAACATAAGATTCCGTATCTTGGACTCTGTTATGGTATGCAATTAGCGGTCATTGAATTTGCCCGCAATGTATTGGGACTCGTTGATGCCCATACCGCTGAAGTCAATCCCAAAACCAGTAACCCGATTATTCACATCATGCCCAGTCAAGAAAAAAATATTGCCACCAATCATTACGGGGGCACGATGCGGCTCGGCGCGTATCCGTGCGCGCTGACTCCCGGAACAAAGACTGCCAAGGCCTATGGATCGAAGACTATTTCAGAACGCCACCGCCACCGGTATGAGGTGAATAATGATTACAGAGATCTTCTTGAGAAAAAGGGCATGACCATTGCGGGGCTTTCCCCCGATAAGCGGCTTGTGGAAATTATCGAACTCAAAGACCATCCATTTTTTGTGGGTACACAATTCCACCCAGAATTTAAAACACGGCCCATGAAGCCGCATCCATTGTTTAATGCGTTTGTGGCCGCAGCGGTCAAAAAGTCGTAAGACGTAAGTTGTAAGTAATAAGATGTTCGCAAATTAAAATCCTCCGTGGATACGGAGGATTTTAATTTAAAGCTTACGTCTTACGACTTATGTCTTCACTTCTTCCACCTTCGCAACTTCGGGCATCACATGCACAAAGGTGCGCAATGCGAGGTTGCCATCAAAGCGACGCATCTTTCGTTTGGTAAACTTCACCGTACCGCTGGACGTCGCAAACAGGCTGTCGTCGCCCGCTTTCATCACGTTGAGTCCGGGATGGAACTTGGTGCCGCGCTGGCGGATCAAGATATTGCCCGATCGCGCCCATTCACCTGCATAGAGTTTAACGCCGAGACGCTGACTTGCAGAATCACGTCCCAGCCGTGTAGTTGTACCGGCTTTCTTATGTGCCATAGGCCGTTTTAAGAGCTTAATAATCGAATGGATCCTTGAGTCGTTTACAGTGGGTGTATTATAGAAGAAATTGTGTATTTGGTCAATGGGTGGTTCATCCACAGGGTTTTTTATAATAAAACTGCAAAAGTGTATAAAAGCTGCTACAATACTGACAGGTTTTTGTATATTGCGTTGCAAGTCAGTCTATGCCGTTTGACCCAGAGTCCTCTACTATTGAACAAGTTGTTTCGGCTGTTACGCCTGAACAGCCACTTTCGACAGATCGAAGATCGAGGGAGCGGGGTGAACGGAGTGTGAAGAAGGATGATCACCTACATCCTGTCGTTAAGGATTTATATGGAGTTCTACCTCGAATAGAAAAGATGGGAAGTCTTAGTGCACCGATAGTGCGTTTAACGAGCGAGACTAACCAAGAATGGAAGGAGTTGAGAGATACTCTCGCATCGGATTCCCGAGCTTCTTTTGTTGTCGATTCTTCAAATAAATCTCTTGAAGAACAGCAGAAGCAAATAAGCCTCGAAGCAAAGACGCTCCTTCATATTGAGGGGGAGAACGCTGATTCACTCCTTGATCTAATGCTGGCCATCAAGGAACAATTTTCTGATCCCAATGTGGATCCCGCGAAGTTGGAGGAGTCCCTTATAAATTTCCATATCCTTTACTCAACCTTTAATAAGAAATATCAGGAATTGGTTCGAGTTCAGCATGATGACGAAGTGATCCATGGACAAGTGATTACTAAAGCACTTCATGGCGTTGGATTTAAATCGACTGAGGAAATAATCCAGAAGACCGAATCCATTGCTCAAACAATTAACACATACAAAAAAGAGTGGTTCGGGTTCAAGACGTTGTTGCCCGAGCAACGTCGTCAAATTAGAGAGCTAGAACTGGAACAACAAAAGCTCCTTCCGGTATTGCGAATTGCACGCTCGACACCGCCATTAAAGTACATGGGTACGGAGAAGTTGGACGATACTTGGGGGGTCGCCCTTAATTTTTCGAAAGAGGTCGTCTCGGGCATTAGTGAGAAATATCAAAAACTACTTTCTACTTACCCGCCATCAAAATCATACAATACAGATGACGCAACGATCACGAATGATGATTTTATTAGGGACGCGCCCTTTTTTATTATCTCTGATTCGTATCAGAAATTTTTGCAGCAAACAATCGATGGCATTCGATCGAAACTTGGAAGTTTTCAGTTTAGAGAATTGAAAGATAATCTTTCTAATAAGAAATGGTCGGTCGGTCGCAATGCGGGGCCTGATGCTTTTAAAAAATTTCTTAATTTTGTGTCCTCTAAGGGCTGGGAGGGTGCTAAGGCCAGAGCTATTACGGAACACGGTCAATCCTATGTTGATATTGCTGAGAATTTTTTGATAACCTCTCTGCGTGCGGCGACATTAGCTGAACCAGGGTATCGGTGTAAACAACATATTGATGATGATATTGATCTTAAGGATCATGAAAATCTCCCATTACAGCTTATCTATGGTGCAAGTAATGATATAAAACACATTGTATTTAATTTACAGCGAGTGAATAACATCGAAACACTATCATCGTTAGTTCAAGGCGGGTCGCCAGAGATCCAAAGGGTCCTACAACTTATTGATCAGAATCCAGAAACGTTTGATCTTACTACTGTAGAAAATCCACAACGGGTTGAGTTTCGAAAAAAATTGTTTAACGATCTTGAATTTGTGAAAGAATTTATGCAAGGTATGTGGGGTGGTCGCCTTAAGACGAATACTGTTCGTCTTGCTCAAACGCCCGAAGAGGAGTCTTGGGGAATGGGGTACGCCGGAGACGACACTCAGCAATTCGACGTACTGTGTGTCTCAAAAGAGATAGCACAAAAAGAATTTCCCGAGCTCTTAGGCGCTCAACCCGTTACTCTGTCGCCAGAGTATCTTGCGCGTGCGCAGCTTTTGTTTGCACGACAGGTTCTACAGCACAAGCCGTATACTAAATTTTTTCTAAATCAAGAAAATGATTGGTCTGATTATCATGATGAGGGGCCCGGGAAGGTAAAATTACAGCTTCCGGAAGAAGTGTTTAATCGGTATTGTCTAAAATTCAATATCGATTATGAAAACGCCACTAAATTTGTCGATAATCCCGTCAGTCTCCAAATCCGGGAGAATCTTCGGAGTATTTGCGTTGAGTACCTCAGAAAGGATCCGAAAACCGCTGGGTTTTTGGCGGGATTTTATACGTTTTGGAGAACTCCCATGGACGAAGAATATGCCTTGTTTGAGTCAGCAATCGCCCAAGCACCATCGGAAGCTGCTCGCGATGAGATTATCCATTGTTTTGTTGAGCGGCTCAAAAGCGGCGATCGGCGGTCGATGGATTCTATTTTTGCAACCTATTCAGGCGCGAGCGAAGATAACCAAATCAAGATGCGCATCGCCGTTCATGATCAACTCAAAATGTTGGCACTGGAAGATGCACCAATCGATTTGATTGCAAAAATTGCGCAAATGTTTTCTGAAACACCTGATGATGTTACTGGGATGTTTGCATTCATCCGGAAGCTTCAGGGTGCTAATTTCCCGTGCGACACTTCAATATATACTGGTAACAATATTAAAAGTTTTATTAAGGCATCGCAATGCGTGGGTTTGATTGCATTCTTGGTTGAGTTGCGTGATCATTCGTTCGATACCCAAACAATTCGTTATGACCAAGCACCGGTGTTACTAGAACATCGAGAGGAAATACTTTCTTCGCTTACAACCGTTCATCAGCTCTTTCCCGATTTTGTGTATTCGCCGAATCGTGATCGTGGTTTCCTAGAGTATAATCCGTACCAGTTGCTTTTGTATGGTATGCCCAGATCTACCCTTATTGCCCGTCTTTCACAAGCCCTGCAGGAGCGGCGCGAGGTATCGCCGGAATATGGGAAAAGCCTTTCAAGCATATTAGTATCAGCATCAAACTGGCAGACGAATATTCAAAAAGAAAACGCATCAGACCCGACAAAACCGTCTTTTTCAAAAGGTTTGGAAGTATTTTTAAAAACTCCAATTGCTGCGGAACAGGCAGGTTCTTGGTATGCCAATGATGCCGTATTAAGACTCGTTCATGCCCATCCCGAACGCGCATCGGTGTTGCGGGATTTCCCTCTCCAAGCACCATTACTGATGCGCCCGGAATACAAGGCCACATTAGAATTTGTTATTGAGCATGGGGGAGCTTCGTTGACTTCGAAGCGCGATATACAGTTTATCAATGGCTTGGTTGGGAAGTTTAGTAAAGCGAGTCATGAAATCATTGCTGGGTACATTGCTTGCGTGGAATCGGGTGTCATCACATCTTCAGATCAACAAATTATTGAAGAAATGTTAGAGCAATTTCGAGTCGTTCAGCCATCAATCGTAAAGGGCTATAAGCAAGCTCGCTCGGAAGGCAAAATTGATCAATTTTTAGCATACCTTCGTTCTATTATGGAGCGAGCAACGGGTAAAGCACCGCTGTCGAAGACCGAGCGTTCGAGTCCCTATTATGAGGATTTAATGAAAGAAGTATATTCGAATAATTCCGGGCAGTGGGGGAGTTATGCGGGCACGAAGTTCTGTGAGGATCGACCACAAGACCTAGAACACTTTGCGCTTCGACCGCAGTATTCGATCGACTTGTTGGCGGCGGGCACCATTACCCTCAAAGATGGGACGAAGCTGGATGAAGTGGGTCGGCAAAAAATTGAACAGAACGTATACGATGTGAATCAACTATTTGCAAAATACGATTTTGATCCAGAAAAAGTCAAAGAGGAATGTAATCGAAGAATTGATGTATTGTTTGAGGGTCTCAAACAAGCTGGGAAATTTGTTGATAATGATTCATCCGCCCTCTCAAGCGAAGAACGGTTGTTATTGGTGGTAGGGGAGTCGTTGTATAATCAATCTGTGCCCACCGACGAACTCAAAGCATTATTAACACTGTACCAATTTGCGTATTACGAAGATGTTCGAGGATATATTACGGGGACGAGTGATCGGGTTCGCAATGCTCCGAATAAAGATTATGCCCTCCTGTGTGAGTTGCATACACTATTTTCCGATCGTATCAAGGAAGTATATAAGCAACTGATTGGAAAGGCATGGGATCATCCGGTCGTCGGTCATGCGATGAAAGAACATGCCCAATTGTTTTCGGGTAAGCAGCAGGAAATGCGTCATCAAGAACTCGCAAAATTGCAATTGGAAAAATTGGGATTGAATGATCAGTTTATTACTCAAGTCCAGAGACTCCTTCAAAAAGAAACTCGTCGCACCTATAGCATCGACGATGTTAAAGAGATGATACAGCGCTACGAAGAGTTGACGAAAGGATTTGTTCTTCCCACGGAATCGTCGAAGAAAAGGACAAAAGCGGTCTATGGAATGCTTAAATCGCAGCGCGAAAAGACACTTCAGGCCGCACGTACTATCCGAGGGGATAGTCCGGATCTCTCAACGCTATCGCTCGGGGAAATTAATCTTGCAGAGTATCTTCAGGCCCAGAGGCAGTTGGAGCAGGGAACGTATGATGAAGAGCAATTTGGAGCGTATACCGTCCAGCGATGTCTCAATTTATTCAGTAGTGAAGTTTCTTTTGTTGAGGGAGAACTAGATAAGTTTCAATCCACGAGCGGAAAAGGACGCGTTCGACTCAATGGCTACATTGACAAGTCCCAAGAAAGTTCGAATGCTCGCAGAGTGGGAGGCGTTTGCGTAAGCCAGGATAACCCGAGTGCAGAAAAAAGTGAATCACTCTGGAATAAAGAAAATTATCTCCAATTGGTACTGCAAGACCCTGAAGGTTTGCGATGCGCGGGCCTCGTCCTCCTTCATGACATTACGGAGGACGGTCAAAAGGTGTTGACCGCCTCGTTGAACCCTTCAAGCACCTATCTGTACTCGGTCGATGAAGTGGCATTGTTTGCAGGGATCCGACAAGCTCTTATTGAGTTTGCGCAGGATAATAATTTTGATCGGATCGCCGTCTCTCGTAATAGAGCCATTCGGACCAATCGTACGGGTGGAGCCTTTGAAAATACTATGGACAAAACCATTGCTAAAACAAGTCATCATTGGGAATTTTCGCAGCCGCAGACATTTTCATATTCCCCCGCTTATAGTATGAAAGAAATGGATAGTATTTGGGAGCGCACACCAAAGAAGGATGAGTAAAATACGACCAGAGTGAACATTGACGATCCCGCGTTTTTGGGCGTATACTAGCCACACCAGAGAGGGGTTTTATGTTGCCTTAAACACTTATCCACATGAGATCTATTCCTTCCGTGCCTGTAAAAGGCGCATATACAAAGCTGAATTCTCCACGAGGTCGCGTTTGGCTCTCGGTGGCTGCTTTGGCTGTTTTGTTTATTTTGTCGGCGGGGTATGCGGCACCCGAGCATGCCAACTGGGCCCTTGATAAAATCGCTTGGCCCTGGAAGAAATTTCCCATCACCGCGTACCGCTTGGGACTCGATCTTAAAGGGGGCACCCGCTTGGTCTACGAGGCCGATGTGACAAAGGTTCCCAGCAGTCAGCAATCTGAATCACTCGATGGTGTTCGCGATGTAATTGAGCGCCGGGTCAATGCCTTTGGTGTTAGCGAGCCGCTGATTCAAACGGCAAAGACGGGCGAGCACTGGCGAGTCGTGGTAGAGCTCGCGGGCATACAGGATATTAACCAAGCCATTAAACTCATTGGTGAAACGCCGCTACTCGAATTTAAAGAGCAGAAAGCAAGTCCCACTGCAACCGAACTCACTGCGGAACAAAAAAAATCCATGGATTCAAAAAATGTCGAAGCAAAGAAGCGTGCGGATGATATCCTCAAAGAAGCCATTAAGCCGGGTGCTGATTTTGATAAATTATTCCAAGCAAAGAACGAAGCGATCGGCGTGGTAAGTGCTAACGGCGACGTGGGGCTCATAACCGAAGATAACCCCCAAGTGGGTGGGCTGGTCAAAGCCGTTAAAAACGAAAAGACCACCACACCATATACCTATGGAAAAGTGGTGGAAACGTCGGACTCTTACAACATTGTTCGGGTAGAAAGTATTAATGATAAACAAAAAGAAGTGAGCGCAAGCCACATATTAATTTGTTTTGATGGAAAGCAAAAATGCATAACCAAGTTGAGTCGTGCAGACGCCGAAAAACAGATTAAAGACCTTAAAACCAAAGCCACTAAGGACAATTTTGCAGCTCTTGCGAAGGAATTTTCAACAGACCCTTCCGCCAAAACCAATAGTGGAAATTTAGGATTCTTTGCCAGTGGCGCAATGGCCAAACCCTTTGAAGAGGCGGCGATGCAGGCTTCTGTTGGATCCATCGTTGGTCCCATTGAGACAGACTTTGGGTTCCATCTTATTTATAAAACGGGCGAACGTCTTATTGCAAGACCCAAGAGCGAATATCACCTTAAACGCATCACAGCACGCAAAACCACCAAAGAAGATATTCTTGGACCCCAGGACCCCTACGAATATACGGGCCTTGGCGGCAAGCAATTAAAGACAGCCAGTGTGCAATTTGATCCCAACACCGGAGAACCGTTGGTCAGCATCCAGTTTAACGATGAGGGATCCAAAATGTTTGCCGATATCACCAAGCGTAATGTTGGCAAGCCCCTGGCGATTTATCTGGATGGCGTGCCCATTAGCATTCCTCGCGTGCAAAGCGTGATTGAGGGGGGCACTGCGGTGATTACTGGTAATTTTACGGTGCCCGAAGCCAACCTCTTAAAGCAACGCTTAAATGCCGGAGCATTGCCCGTGCCGATCCACTTGTTAAGCCAACAGATTGTTGGTGCAAGTTTGGGAGCAGATTCCATTGCCAAGAGTTTGCGTGCGGGCATCTATGGTGTGCTCGCGATCATCTTGTTTATGCTGCTCTTCTATCGGTTGCCGGGGTTGATCGCGAGCCTCGCATTACTCATGTACATCTCGATCACATTGAGCATCTTTAAGCTTACTGGAATCACCCTGACATTTGCGGGAATTGCCGGCGTCCTGCTTTCGATCGGAATGGCTGTGGATGCCAACATTCTCATTTTTGAACGCATGAAAGAAGAGCTACGGTGGGGCAAGCACCTTGATGAGGCGCTTCGTGAGGGTTTTGCGCGTGCCTGGACATCGATCCGCGATTCGAACCTTTCCAGTCTTATTACCTGCGTGGTCCTCTATACTTTTAGCTCCAGTAACATTAAGGGATTTGCCATCACCCTCGCTCTGGGTATTGCTGTAAGTCTTTTTTCGGCTATCAGTGTCACACGCGTACTCCTAAAGTTTGTACTCCCTTGGGTGCGAAAGCATGGATGGATGTTTGCGGGCGCTCGTGTTAACGAATAACCCTTATGAAACAATTTCCTCTTATTGAGTATCGAAAAGTATATTTCATCTTTTCGGGTATTCTGGTTACCGCAAGCATTATTGCACTCTTCGTGTGGGGATTAAAACCTGGCATTGATTTTACCGGCGGAACTTCGATCGAAGTTTCGTTTAGTAGTAAACGACCAAGCACCGAAGAAGTAAAAAAAGCGCTCGAGACCTTGGCCTTGGGGGAAATCGCCGTGAGCCCAGTGGCCGAGAATAGCTTTACGATTAGGACAAAACCGTTGGAAAATAAGGACCATGATGCGTTAATTGCTCAGCTTCAAAAAACGTTTACTAAAGATCCTAAGCAACCATCCGTGACAGAACAGCAATTTGAAACCGTTGGTCCTGTTATTGGCAGTGAACTCCGTCGTAAAACTATTTGGGCAATTATTTTAGCGATTTTGGGGATCGTGTTACTCATTACGTGGTCATTTCGCAAGGTTTCGTACCCAGTGAAGAGCTGGAAGTACGGAGTTGCCACCATTGTTGCACTCGTGCACGACGTGATGATCCCCACGGGCGCATTTGCGATTTTGGGAAAACTCTATGGGTTTGAGGCTAATGCGTTGCTGGTGGTGGCGCTTCTTACCATTTTAGGCTTCTCGGTCCATGATACGATCGTGGTATTTGATCGCACACGGGAGAATTTGCTCAAACACCGGAACATGGGGTTTGCGCAAGTCGTGAATCAAAGTTTAAATGAGACACTCGTACGATCCATCAATACCTCGGTAACTCTTGTGCTCATCCTTGCGACAATGCTTGTGTTTGGTGGTGAAACGATCCGCGATTTCATCCTCACGTTGCTTATCGGAGTTATTTTTGGAACCTACAGCTCAATCTTTGTTGCTAGTCCCTTGCTCGTAGAATGGTACGAACGCGGACAACGAGGTAAGGTTCTAGGTTCTAGACGCTAGGTTCTAGAGTTGAAATGACGACACATCAATACGCATTATTATTGCGATGCACTAGAACCTAAAACCTAGTCCCTAGAACCTCGAGATTCGACGTAGTGCGCTGTCGGGAGGTAGGGTGCGGACAACCCCTCCTTAGTCCAATCCCGCAAGTGAAAGGGGATTCGAGCATTCGACTTTCTTTTCCACCTGTCGGCAGCTCTCTGCGTCGAACCTTCCTTAAAGTTTCTTCTCCATAGCATATATCGCTAAACGGCTCAACGGTAATATCTGTTGAGCCGTTTACGTTGGTCAATAATCACAGCCTTGCCAGGGGTAGTGTTTTATACGCATTTGACTTCCAAAAAATTTTCTGATGATCAGGAGATCATTGTCCAACCCAATCTATAGGCATCGGCCACACATGGCACTTTTATTGTCTCAAGATCGAACCAAAAACCCGCCCGGGTTCACCGGAGCGGGTTATGTATTTTTAGAGAAGAAATTTTACAACTTACTCAAATCGAGCTGGAGGTGCTTGACAACCTTTTCAAGAATTTCTTCGAGGCGATCATATTTACCACGCAGCGCCGTGAGTTCTTGATCGAGCTTTTCGTGGAGTTTCACGAATCGATCAACGCTTGTGAGAATATCACTTCTAAACGTAGTCAAGTGATCATCAAATCCTTGTTTAAGATCGGTTTTTGCAGTGAAGAGATCACCCTTGGTTACCATTTCACTCCGAAGTTGCTGTACTTCGGCATTAAACTCTTTTTTAGTAATGGCGTTATCCTTAATAAATCGAACAATTTCTAAAATTTCTTCTTCGTTTGTCATAAAAGCATTAATAATAATCCGGCAATACTGAAACTATATCACGATCCTTTCTCTAGCAGCAAACTACTGGATATGAACTGTTTTAATGGTCGGTCCTTTTTCAATCATTTCGGTAAGTATCGCTGTGGCAGCTTCAAGAATGTTTGGTAGTCGTTTTTTTTCTTCCTTCGAAAAATGTTTGAGCACGAAATCGGGCGTCGAGATTCGAGATTCGAGATTCGAGATTCTCGTAATCGGGCGGATGCCGATGCGCACGCGCCAAAAATCTTTTGTTGCTAAGTGATCAATAATCGATTGCACGCCACGGTGTCCGGCTGCACTACTATTGTGGCTTATCCGGATGGTGCCAACATTGAGGTCGATTTCGTCGTGAACGACGATCAGCGAGGTGCGAGGTGCTAGGTTATAGGTTCTAGTTATGAATTGAACCGCTACTCCCGAGTTATTCATGAAGGTTTGGGGTTTGGCTAGTAGTATTTTTTGATTTTTTGAAATTTCAGCTGAAAGCTTTTTTTGGAGTTTCCATTCGAGTTGCTGTTCCTTTGCGAATTCGTCTACAGCGAGAAAACCAACATTATGTCGCGTGGATTCGTATTCTTCTCCGGGATTGCCAAGGCCAATAATCAAATACATACAGCGGGTTGTTATTTGGATTCATTCGGATTAATAAGGATAGTGATTTGTACTCTACTAAAAGGCTTTAATAAAGACGGGGGCGAGCATCCGATCCACTGGCACGTAATTATCCGTAAGAATTATTCCTTTTTTATCGCTCATATACTGCTCCAATTCGTCCGGGGGAGCCACGTGTATTAACTCTGGATTGTCGGTTGAGTGACCCGCCGCAAATTCTCCAATAGGCACAGGCAACACGCTTGTACTCCATTGTTTCAGATCAAGTGCTTGGTCAGAAGCCAGTATGACAAAGGTGCTCCGAGGGCTTTGTTGCCATTGGGAGCGTCCCGGCAAGAGATACACATGCGCGAATGATTGTTGAAGCGTTTTAACTGTTGAGCTGACAAACCGTCCCGAACTCGGTTCATCAATCACATTCAGGGCATACCAACCATTTGGTGTTAAGTGTGATTTGACAAGGTGGTCAAATTCGCTCGTCGTGAGGTGATACGGGACCGACAGGTCGTTAAAGGCATCACCAAAGACGTAATCAAATTGTCGCGTTACAGCAAGGGATTTGAGTGTCATGCGTGCATCGCCATTGATGGTGTTGATACGCGTCGTTCGGGGCAACCCCAGCTTGGCATAATTAATTTCCGTAACGCTCGGGTCGATTTCGGCAACCGTGAGATCGCTGTGGGGGTACACCGCTTCAAAGTACCGTGGTCCCACATATCCACCACCACCGATAAAGAGTGCGCCAAATTGGTCGCTCGGTTTGTGGTTCATAGCTACTAATAACGCAAAGAGTTTTTCGTAGTCATACCCAAACGCTTTTACCCCCGTCGTTTTATCAGGCACTACAAAACTATGCGTTAAATGATCCAGTCTTACGATTTGCACATTGGGGTATCCCGAGGACGTCGAGTTTTGGATGGTAATACAGTAATATTTACTTTCTTTGGTACAGCGGTTGGGGAGTGCCATCGCTGCAAGAAAGAACATGATCAAGATCGGAAATTTTCGGTTTTTGAGTAATGCCATATCAGCGAGTAGGAGGAGCCCGACGGTGGAAAGTGCGATGGCCACCAAGACGACAATCATTTTTGTTCCCACAAGATCAATAAAGAAATATCCCGTTGCAACAGTGCCTACAATAGAACCAAAGGCACTCCAGGCATAGATTGTCCCCACCGTTGAGCCGGTTTTGGTAAGGTCATGGAGGTGGAGTTTCACAACCATGGGGGTAACAAAGCTCAAGAAAAACGACGGTGCAAAGAAAACAAACAGTGAATACTCCAGGGTAGACAGCAGTAGTGACGTGACGATGGGCGTAATAAACTGATCCATGGCTCGCGCCATATACACGATACCAAGGCTTGATAACCCTGAAACAATAAATATCGCTCCAAGGGTTTTGCGCGAGGCGAGTTTGTCGGCCACGCGGCCACCCATATAGTTGCCAATGGTAATGCCACTGAGGATCACCGCAATAATGCTCGTCCATGTATACAATGATACGCCCAGCGAGGGTGCCATGATACGCCCAGCCACGAGCTCAATCACCATCAAACAAAAGCTTGCAAAAAAAACCAGGAGATAGGGGAAGCGCATACGACGGCGTTTATAAGTTTATTAATGTATTCGTTTATTGAATGAGGCGGAGCAATAAATTAATAAAATATTAAATCAATAAATTTTATGTTGTTCAAGATATTGTTTTAACAGGGGCGTCATTTGTTTGCGCATCACAATCGTTTTTGTTGTGGCAATATTGTTTATAAATTGTACCCCCAGTATCAACGAGACAATGTTCTGCGTTGCTTGGTCGCTCGCATAAATACTATTGTACCCTTTTTCAATATCAATACAATTCACAAACAGAACATCCACATTCTTTTGGTGTCGGGTGTCTTCCATGATCTGTTCCAATTGCCGTAAATGATCTCGGAGGAATTGCTCGGCATCGACAATCTCTAATTGGAAAATCGAGCACAGTTTGCCACCCAACTCCAATTGCTTATAATCTTTTTCAAGTACCATGGAGAGTGGTTCCGTAAGGGCAGATTTTTGTTTAAAAAAGTCATGGACAAATGCTGAGGAGAGTTTGAGTGAATCGTTGAGCCATTCGGCCATCTGTCGATCACGAGGGGTGGTGACCGTCGCCTTAAAGTTAATAGTATTGGAAACAATAGCCCCATACAGCGGCCCAGCATACTCCAGCGGCGGGACCATCGGCAGAGCCGCAAATTTTTCGGCAATGAGGGTGGCACACGACCCTACGAGTTCCATTTGAGTTTTTGCGTTGGGAAATCCGTCCAGGCGGTGGACGATCCGATGATCGATCACCTCGATAACACGGTGGGGGTCAATGGAACTGGCTAGGTCATCACTATCGCTGACATCGACCAGGATTATATCTGGGTTTTGAGCAAGAAATGGTTCACCTTGGCTCGGGAGAGGACCTTTAAAGTACTCATAGGCGATGACTACCTCTTGTTGTGGCGAGGAAAAAATCGCGGCCGTGGCGGGAACACCCTGCGTTGACAGAAGGTATGCATACGCTGCCGCTGATGCCGTTCCATCAAGGTCAGGATGTTCGTAGCTTGTGACCATGATCATATTACGATATGCGTCGATTTTGGTGACGGAGCGGTTTTCGTTTACGGCGTTTTGGTTCTTCAGCGCCTTGGCCTGCGGTCGGGGGGAGGTGATGTCGGTGGCTGCCCATGGGTCGTTCCACATGGATCATGATGGGGGTGCCATCTAATGGGAGTTTTTCTCGTAATCGTCGTTCGATGATATTAATAATCGCAATCGGTGTTTTTTGTTTTTTAAGGCGGGGGAGTAAAAATTCGGGGGGTTGGCTTGACAGCTGCGTGAGGGTTAACTGTGAAGGATTTTTTTTGTGCGTGGACGAAGGGAATAACACTACATCCGCAAGGAGTGTTTTTAACATTTCGGTTTCAAAGACACGTCGATGGTTGAGTGCAACGATCGGGATCATGCGAGCTAATGGTTCGATCCCTGTACCGTGTTCGGCTGAAATCATCATGATGGGCGCAAAAAAGAGGTGGGGAAAATGTGCGCGGATCGTCTTCGTAATCCACGCCTCGGTTGCTCGTTCACTCTTTACGTCAATTTTATTGACCGCGATAATTACACTAAGCCGTTTTTCGACAATGAGGCGGGCAAGATCCTGGTCTTGGTTGCTAATGCCTTCCTGGAAGAGATCAACAATAAATATAGCAATTTGAGAACGCATCATCGTCCCAAGGGTTTTTTCAACACCAGTTTTTTCTAACCGGCCGTCGCGTTTGGATTGTCGGCGTATACCCACAGTATCAAAAATATCCGTTTCCCAATCATGGAGTGTAATGCTTCTCCGGCGGGGTTCGCGCGTGGTATGCGGCAGTGGTGAGGTAATGGCCTCTGGTGAGCCCAGCAGCGCATTATACAGGGTTGATTTACCGACATTGGGTTTTCCCATAATAACGAGTGATGGGAGTGTTGGGGAGTCTTCAATTTCGGTTTTTGCATCTTCCATAAGGTGGTCCAGCAGATCACCCACGCCTCCACCATTGGATGCCGACACCGCAAAGACGTGTTTAAAGCCAAGTCTGGTAAAGATGTGGGCTTCTTGTCGCAGATTGGGTCTATCCGCTTTGTTAACGGCAACGCTTATGGGTTTATGGAGTGTTTTAAGGTACCGTGCCCATTCGGTATCGTCTTGTGTAATACCGGTAGTGACATCGACCACAAAACAAATTTGGTCGGCGTTTTCCAAGGCTTCGCCCACTTTTTGGCGGACACTGGCTAAAAAGGGATCATTACTTTCTTCGTGTGCTCGAACTTTACGGTAATGAAGGCTTTGGGAAGGGGCATGGGAAAGTCCACCGGTATCCACCACGGTGGCCGTCATACCGCGCCATTGTGTTTGCTCATATAAAATATCCCGCGTTGTGGCCGGGATGGCGGAGACAATCGATCGTCGTGTGCCGGTCAAACGATTATAGAGCGTCGACTTTCCAACATTGGTGCGTCCAACCAGGACGATGATAGGGTGAACGAGTGGGAGCGCGCGGGATGGTGATGACATAGGGTTACAGGATGCAGGTTTATTGGACCGACGACCCTAATACGACGATAATATCGGAATCTACAGAAGAAAGCCAAGATGGCAACACAGTGGATGTTGAGGCTTGAGCGGCTGTGGCAATGGTTTGGGTAATGGGCTGATTCACCAAAAGTTTATTGCGGATGTACACAACGGATTCTTGTACGCCTTTGACCGGTGCATTTCCGACCATTTGGACGATGACTCCTTTTGCGATGAGTGCATCATTCACACGGTTGGCATATCCCGGCGTATCAGTTCCATTCAGTACGCTGACCGTTGGCATTGAGCGTGTTAAGCGGGTGGGGGTGGTGATGCTCGGGACGTTGCTGACACTAGTGATGGCGCTCTGTTGATCAAAGAGTTGTTGGGCGATTTGAGCGATCCGATCAAAATTCCCTCCTCGAGGCACTAAAATATAAGCGCCGTCAATCCCTCGACTGTCCACCAGCGGCGACGAGGGGCTGTTATCGATGACATGATTGATGATGCGGCTGGTATCAAACCCGCCAGAAAGTTGATTGAGTCGGAGCATCTCCCACAACTCCATATTGGTAGCAATGTGTGTCTGGACAAGATCGAGCATTGCCTTCACTTTTCGGGGCGAGAGAAATGTTGAACTACTTAGGATTTTTTCTTTAACCGCACTCAAGATCTTCTGTTGACGTCGCCCTCGAGCAAAATCTGATCCTTCTTCGCCTCGGGCATATCGAGAACGTGTATATTTGAGAGCAAGCTCACCATCCATGTGTTGCAAACCCTTTTGTATGACTAGGTGCTCGTATCGGCTGTAATAGTCCGGGTTTGCTTCTTGACCCAAAATAGGGTATTGCGGGTCATCTAACACTCGCTCGACGTCGATATCCACCCCGCCCACAGCATCAATGAGTTCTTGGAATCCATTAAAATCGATGCGAACAACATAGGGGACAGAGAGCCCCGTGATCTTCTCGATTGTTGATTTGATCGCACCAATGCCAGTGCCAGGGTGTGCCATTTCGGCGTTGGCGTGCACGGAGTTAATTTTACGCCATTCTCCGTTTTCCAGTGGCACGACCATGTCTCGTGGCAACGACAGCATTGCCACTTGCTTCGTGCTGGGCTTAATGGAACCTAGAATTATCGTGTCGGTTAAGTATGCGCCATCGTGCCCTTCCCCCCCAATTCCCAATAATAAGACATTAATGCGGTCTTCGTGTTCTCCTTGGAGATCTCGTTCGGCGCTCGATGCTAAGTGGAAAAATGATAATTTTTCAACGGATGTGACGACCTGTTCGATGCGTTGAGGGAGAAATGGCTTCCGAAGCGTTGGGGATGAGAGAATGACTGCCATTACTCCAATACTGCCCATGATAAAGAGTCGCCGACGCAATAAGCGCCGAGTATTCTTCGATCGATGTTCATGAAGGAAGTTAATGGGAGAAATTGGTTGCATAATCCAATCCACACCAGTGTGGGTGTGTTTTGTGATTATTATACTCAATATTTTATAAAAGGACAACGAGCGCTTCAATCTTGCTCTTTAGAGTCACTTGTGGTATATTTGAAATACTATTCAGAGTGGATAACTCTTTTTTATGTTACACAAAGGTGGGTGCATAGCTCAGCTGGTTAGAGCGCTGTCCTCACACGACAGAGGTCTCTGGTTCGAGTCCAGATGCACCCAAAGGAATGCTTTTATATGGACATTCGAAAAAATTTAAACGATACCGCCGGATTTATTTGGGAGCTCTTAAAGATTATTTTAATCTCCATCGCGTTGATTGTTCCCATTCGAATTTTTTTGGTGCAGCCTTTTTACGTTCAAGGGGCTTCAATGTACCCTAATTTTATCGAAAACGATTATCTGTTAGTGGACGAAATTACTTACGGCGTTCGAGACCCCATCTCGAATAATCGCATTGTGGGTGGGCGAGCTCCCGAGCGAGGCGAAATTATCGTTTTTTCTTGTAATTTTAGCCAATGTGGTAATAGTAAAGGGGATTACTTAATTAAGCGCGTCATCGGATTGCCCGGCGAAACAGTGATGCTCCGTGGGGGCAAGGTGTACATCGTCACAAGCGATCATCCTCAGGGTGCGGAGTTATCAGAACCGTATGTGGCCCCATCGCGGGGGTATTTTGCACAAGAGCAGACATCTCGCACATTAGAGAAAGGGCATTATTTTGTGCTGGGAGATAATCGAGATGTGAGTTTTGATTCGGAAGACTTTGGACCTATTCCCATATCTGCCATTATTGGAAGGGTTTGGGTTCGGGGATGGCCATTTAATCGACTAACTTCCTTCAAGGTTCCGTCCTATCTGTTATGAGTCCAAGACCAATGCGCAATAGTAATAAACGAAACGATCCAGTTCCCGCGAAGGGGTCTCCGGTTGTAAGCGAACCAATACCCTTGAAAGAAGGGGAAGTGGTGAATTCTTCGAGTGGTCCCCAACTTGTGCGAGGGATGCGTGATATTTTACCCTCCGAGAAGCGGTTATGGGATCGTGTTTGGCGTGCATCACAGCTGGAATTTGAATCTCGGGAATATGATCGCATTGAAACACCGATTATGGAGGAAGCGTCGCTTTTTCAACGATCGATCGGACGGGTTACTGATATTATTGAAAAAGAAATGTATGTGTTTGAGGATCCGGGTGGCTCGCGCGTGGCATTGCGCCCCGAAGCCACCGCATCGATTGCCCGCGCTTACATACGACATGGGATGGTTTCACTCCCGCAGCCGGTGAGGCTCTGGTATTGGGGCCCAATGTTTCGACATGATCGACCCCAGGCCGGACGGTATCGACAGTTTTTTCAATCGGGAGCCGAGGTGGTCGGGGAGCAACATCCTGTTGTAGACGCCCAGGTGATTATGACTGCTATCGCTATTGTAAGGCGATCGGGTCTTGACCCTCTGGTCAGTATTAATTCGACAGGATGCAAGATGTGCCGACCGCAATATATCGAACAGCTTGTTGCGTATTATCGAACGCGCCGGTCTCAACTTTGCCAAGATTGTAAAAAACGTTTGGTGCGTAACCCCCTACGGTTGCTTGATTGTAAAGAAGAACAATGCAAGTCAGTTAAGGGCGAAGCACCGCAAATTGTGGATAGTTTGTGCCCTGAATGTAAAGATCATTTTGTTCGGGTGCTTGAATACTGCGATGAATTAGAAATCCCATATCAATTGTCTTCTTCGTTGGTGAGGGGGTTGGATTATTACACAAAAACGGTGTTTGAGGTGTATGAGCGTACCGAAGGAGCTGGTCGCCAAGATGCATTAGGGGGTGGAGGGCGCTACGATGGCTTATTAGAGCTTTTGGGTGGTCGGCCAACTCCTGGTATTGGATTCTCACTCGGCGTGGACCGCATCGTGAATGCTTTGAAAGAGAAACAAACAGATGTTGCGCCTGGTGCAGCGATTGAAGGGGCTCCACAGATTTTCTTCGCTCAATTAGGCGAGCAAGCGCGGCGTCAAGCGATCGTGCTCGTCGAACGTATTCGTCAAGAAGGGATTTCGGTTGCTGAACAATTTTCAAAAGATGGTCTTAAAGGACAATTAGAGCGAGCCAATCGTCTTGGGGTACGATATACGGTGATTCTCGGTCAAAAAGAAGTACTCGACGGCACGGTACTCGTACGCGATATGGAAGGCGGAGTGCAAGAAATTATTGATCGTCAAAAATTAGTAGAGATGCTTAAGAAAAAATTAGCAACATAATTGTATACCAATGTCCTGCATCTTTTGTTCAATTATTGCAAAAGAGTTACCTGCGCAGATTCGATGGGAAGATTCTCAATGGATTGTATTTGATGATATTACCCCAAAGGCAAGCACTCATGTATTGCTGGTGAGTAAGGTTCATGTCGGTTCGCTCGCCCAGGCCACGAGTGAACATGCAGCGCTGTTACAAAGCGCAATCCCTACCGTCAAGATCGTTGCCGCAACGTTGGGTCTGGAAGAGGCCGGGTATAAAACTCTTATTAATACGGGACGCGCCGCTGGTCAGCTTGTGGATCATTTGCATATCCACCTATTGAGTGGTGCCATTCAATCGAGCCTTTAATCAGTAACGCAACTATTCCAACGAACATTTTACCATTGGCACTTTGATGAATCGGGTCAGTGGTCAAATGTTCGTTTGTAACAGTGATTCTATAAGGAGGTGATTTTCATGGAAGTACGAAGAAAAAAAGGAGAGGCATTTGAAGGATTTTTGCGTCGGTTCAACCGAGTGTTGATTCATAGTGGTCGTTTGATTGAAGCGCGCAAGATCCGTTTTTTTAAGCCAGACAAAAGCAAATCCCAACAGCGGGAGAGCGCATTGCGCCGCAAAGACTTTACCGAGAAACAAGAGTATCTTGCTCGTATCGGAAAACTCCCGGAAGAAAAAAAACATCACGCCCGTCGATCGTTCTAACGGATTCTCCCTGCTCATAACAGTATTTCCTGTGCATCGAATATTGCGATGGATGACATTCGGTCTACTGTTCCCTGTGCCCGCAATGGCTGCGGGTGAATACGTGCGCCCCACCCTTGCATTGGTCTTGGGTGGGTGTTTCGCGTTTGCAACAGTTGGAGTGCTTCTCCAAGCAATTCAAACCGGGCGCGCTTTAAGGCAGCTCTCCAATGAGGGGGAGCTGGAAGCAACACCGGAAGCAGTAGTGCTCAAACGGAATACAATTCTTTGGACGATTGGTGCTGTTGTGCTCGCTATTGCAACGATTATTGCATTGAATTGGAGAGTGCTCCGTAAAGAAACGGAGGTACCAGCACCACTAGCGAGCACCGAGCGCATTGGAGGCGTAAAGATTCTTACGGTTGACCGTCAGTACCCCGAGGTCGATGCCGACTTAATTCCGCTCAATACCTCGGTATATCTCTGGTTCACCCTACCGATGGATCGCAAAACACTTATTGATGATAAAGGCACGACTGTCCCCAGCGATGACGAAGCCGCCGGCGACCATGTACGAATGTGGAGAGGAGGATCGGCCACGAGCGTCGGGCAGTTGATCAATATCCGTGCTCGATCGACCCCAGATTTAAAGATATTTGCATTTGACCCAATATCTCCATTTTCTTCGGGAGGTAATTCTAAGATATTTGTTGAGTTACGAGGGTTGAAAACTACTGATGGTCAACCACTCTTTGGACAAGAGGGGATCTATCGGTGGTCGTTCACCGTGGCCCAAAATGAAGATCGAATTGCTCCAACGTTGCAAGGTTCGTTCCCAAAACTCAATGCCCAAGACATTCCAGCCAACGCAGGAATACAGCTCGGGTGGAGTGAGGCCATGGACCCGATTAGTTTTTCAAGCGGCGTACAAGTGCGTAATGGCACATCGTTGATTGCAGGGGCGTGGACAGTGGCCGAAGGCGAGCGGCTTTCAGAATTTTTTCCGACTGCAACATGCGCGCAGAACCAATGTCGTCGTAATATCGGATGCTTCCCGTTTGGGGGATCGATGGAACTGACAACACTGGTGGTGGATGGTCAGGCATATCCTCGGCAGGGTGTCCGTGATCTTCATGGGAATATCATCAGTGCTGCGGCCCAAACGCTTCTTCGGTACACTGTCGGACGACGATTGGAGCAAAGCCTCCCGTCTATTGTGGCGGTCGAACCACTCCCCAATAGCAGTAGTGTTTCCGCTGATGTTCCGGTCTCAGCGCTTTTTTCAACCATTGTGCGCGCGGGTTCGGTGGATAAACGATCGGTCCGCTTGGGAGGCGACGGAGATTGGAGAGCACAAGTCGAAACCAACTTTAAAACATCCCAATCCCGTATCAGGATTTTTCATCAGCCGCTGCTCAAAAACCAAATTCTTCAAGGATTGGTGGCTTCGGATGTGGAAGATATCTATCAAAATTGTTTTGCGCAGTGTAAGGGGCCGTAACGTTGTTTATTGGTTTACTAATTTATTGATTTATTAGTGTTCCCAATAAATTAGTAAATTAATAAATGAATAAATTAAACGTGTGCGTATCTTTCTTTGGATTCTTGAAGTCATTTCTATTGCGACCACGCTCACAGCCTTGGGTGCAGCAGCGGTGTTGTGGAAGCGCGCACAAGACGCCGAAGTGGACTCTGATGGAGCATCGCGTAGGCCATTGCTTGCCATGGGTGTGGGCATTGTCGCGTTTTTTCTGTCCATCATCGTTGCGTGGTTTCTTTGGTCACCCCCGAAAACCGAATCTCCTCCGGTGGTGGCGATACTTCCACCCGTCGTAACAGGATCATTTTATTTGGAGCGGGCAACTCCGATCGGCACGGTAGGCCTTCATAACGTTCGTATTCGGTTATTTTTTTCGCAGCCATTGAGCGAACCAACAATCGCTGATTTTATGCGATTTGCGAAGGTAATGCAGGGTACGACCGCAATCGATGGCGCGTGGAAGCGGGAACCAGCCAATGCATCACCGCTGGTTGAGTGGATGGAGTTTATTCCAACGCTTGTGTGTTCTGGTGACACTCGTGCTCACTGTTTTACGCCCAATACGAGTATTACACTCAGTCTCATTGGCGAAAACATTCGTAATCGCGCCAATGTTCCCTTAGCGTGCTCCTCGGAGCATCCTTGTACGCGAACACTGACCATAGGATCGGGCGTGGATACGACCCCTCCGTTTGTCTCATGGGTAAGTCCTCAAGATAAACAAAAGGTGAGCGCCAATGATCAGGTGAATGTGTTGGTAGAAGCAGAAGATGCGGGCGGACTCTCACATGCCGTCTTACTTGCCGATGGCGTGCCCGTTGCTCGTGGTGTGAGTGATAATCCGCCCGGTCGATCGACACTCACTATTTTATGGAGCACGATTGGCAAGCGCGTTGGGGATTCTTCACAGATTCAGGTGATGGTCTACGACGCTGATGGCAATACTGCTACGACATTACCAATTCGTGTGGAGTTTGAGCCACCCAAAGCACTCTCTTGTACGTATGCTTGGACATTTACCCCTCGGACAGGGTTACCAAACGGAGCGGCGTGCCAATATAACTATGATTGTGCGTCACGGTTTTGTGTTGGAGGCATTTGTGTGGAGGGCCCACCGGTTATTACACAAGTGACTCCCGATAACGGTATTGCGGCCACTTATGCAAATACCTATGTGACGCTGACAGGCCGAAATTTTGGAGGCGTTCAAGAAGAAAGCGTTGTAAAATTTAATAACACGCCGGCCGGTTTGGGATGTTCTCGCTGGTCGAACGACGAAATTATTGCTCAAGCACCCCCAACGTTGCCATTGGGCACATATAATCTGACGGTGACCACGAGTGCGGGAGTGAGTAATATCAAGCCGTTTAGCGTAAACACGACTATTCATCCAGCACTTTGCTCCATTGATCCCAATTTTGGAGCAAGCGGGGACACCGTGACGCTCCGTGGTGATAACTTAGGAGACACCCGCGCTGATAGTACAGCGACCTTTGTGGGGATTGGAAGCCCAAAGTATGGTGCCTGGTCTGACACCAGCGGCGAGGTTCAAGTGCCGGAACGTGCGCATACCGGCCAGGTGGTTGCCACAGTGGTTGGCAATCCCTCCAATCCTGTCACGTTTACCATGGCTCCCTATATTGATCATTTGAGTCCTGACCATGGTCCTGAAGATGGATGGATAACAATTGTTGGCGGTAACTTTGGATCGGTCCAAGGCACCGTATTATTTGAGGGTAATCCCAAAGAACCTGGGGATGATGTATTCGCAACGTTTCCTGAAGAGTGCGGATCCAATACTTGGACTGATCGATGGGTGATTGTTGTGGTCCCGAAGGGCGCCAAATCAGGGCTTGTGCGACTCACGACTGCTCCTTCCACTCCCGCCGGAGCATTAACAACAACACCGGGAAAGAGTCAGACGTTTACCCTCACTCGGGACCCCGTAGGACCGGGGTTGTGTCAACTTATTCCTCCGTATGGAGTTTCGAGTGCTCCATCGGTTGCCCGCGGTGTACGGTTTGGGGAAAGTCGCGATGGTCGCGGACTTACATTGGGTTCTTCTCAAGCACCCACGGCAAGCTGGACGCCTCAGAGTATTCGTTGGCGCGTTCCGGCGGCAGCAACCAGCGACGACGTGGTGGTGACTACGAATATTCGATATAACATTCGAGAAGAATGTCGATGGATTACGTTCCGTGGAGTGTGTCCGTGGGGCTTGAAAACCATGTACGAGCAACAAGTAGTGCCCTCTAATGGTCTCCCATTTACGGTGCTCACGGGTCAGGATCTTGAATGCCATGTGGATGCCGATTGTCCCTTTGGGCAATGTATCGGGGGGTTCTGTCGCGGTGTTGATAATGGCGGGCAGTGTACCGCCGATAGCGACTGCCGGGCGGGGCTCGTGTGCGACCCGCGTACACACGAATGTGGACCGCCCAGTTGCGAAGCCAATACCGATTGTCGCGAAGGTCAAATTTGTAATCAACTCTTAAATATTTGTGTTGACCTTTGTGATAATAACAGTCAATGTCCCAGGGATTTCCAATGTGTGAACGGGTCGTGTCGCCCGCCGGTGTGTGAAGATAATAGCGATTGCCAAGACGGCCAAACGTGCGATGCGCTCACGCATATGTGTGTGGGCGGACATTGTACCAATTTGCGTCAAGATGCAGATGAAACAAATATTGATTGTGGTGGCGCTGATTGCATCTCTTGCGGAGGCGGCGGAGGCGGGCATTGCGCCAATGGCCTTCAGGATTCGGATGAACTTGGGATTGATTGTGGGGGGAATGCATGCCAAGTGTGTAATGGTGATTCTTGTCCACTGGAGCGACCCCTGCTCGTCGGCGACCAATGTATTGCGGAGCGTTGTGGAGACGCAACAATTCAAACCAGTCTTGGCGAAGTATGTGATGATGGGAACACGAGCGATGGCGATGGCTGTAGTAGCTCGTGCCACCTCGAGAATCCACAACTCTGCGGCAATAATACCATCAACCCTGGTGAACAATGTGATGATGGGAATCGAACAGATTTGGACGGTTGTAATTCGGACTGTCAAAATGAAGATAATGGTGGACTTGTTCCGTTCCCGCCGGAATTGGCTGCAACCGATGGAGCGACATTTACGACTATCACCTGGAACCCCAATGCCGATGGCCCTCGGCCCACGAGATTCCGATTATATCGATCAACGAGCTTGATCCCCGACGCACCAACAACATTGCCAACAACGTCATGCGGGACAACTTCTGCGAATGCCAATGATGCATTCTGTTTGGTAAGCGGAATATTGGGCGGTGGAGTGCGCGCGTACACGGATCCAGTAGTAAAACAAAATATTTTGTATCATTATCGAATTCTAGCCGTGGATAGCATCGGCGATTCGGCGCTCTCTAACCCTGCTAGTGCCACGGTCTGCCCCACATGCATTGAAACAGGTACCGAACCGTTCCCACCGGTGCTTTCAGCAACCAATGGAAACGCGTTTACCATTATTGCGTGGGATCCAAGCGCATTTGGTCCGGAGGCCACTGGTTTTAAATTGTATCGGTCGCTTACTGTCATTGCCGATGAACCAACCTTGCCGTTACCCACAACCTCTTGTGGAACGAATGCGGCTAATGCGAGTAACGCATTTTGTTTGGTCAACGGCGCTTTATCTTCAACGGATCGTGAATACCATGATTCTGCAATTAAAACGAACGTGGAATATCATTATCGAATGGTAGCGTTCAACGCCGTCGGCGATTCGGCGCTCTCTAACCCCGCTAGCGCCAAGGTGTGTCCGACGTGTGGGGAAACAGGCACCGAACCATTTCCATCGGTACTCTCGGCTACTGACGGCAAAGGGTTCGTCACATTGGCATGGGCGCCACATAAGGACGGTCCTCAACCAACGGGATTCCGCCTCTATCGATCATTAAGCGCGATTGCCGATGAAGTCGCATCGTTTCCGACGGTTTCGTGCGGAGATTCTCTCGAAACAGCGAATGATGCATTTTGTCTTGTGAGGGATAATTTTGACGGTGGTGATCGTACCTACCAAGATCCAGCTGTAAAACTTAACATTGATTATCATTACCGTATTGTTGGGTTTAATGCTGTTGGAGATTCTGCGCTTTCGAATAACGCTTTTGCGCATGCCAAGATTATTATTGGTGGCGATAAGGTTCCCTTCCGTCCCACCATCGCTGCCACGGATGGCACAACGAGTGTTGATGTCACCTGGAGTCCTGATGATAACGGCCCCACAGCGGATTCGTTCCATCTCTACCGTTCCACTTCAGACATCCTGGATGCACCGATACCATTACCCACCACTTCGTGTGGGACCGATGCGGCAACGGCCAACAGTGGTTTTTGTCTTGTCACAGGCAAGGAACTCCCCGGTGGCTTAAGAGAATGGGAAGATGGAGCGGTTCGATTAAACGTACTCTACCACTATCGGATACTGGCTTCTAACGGCGCGGGAGATTCTCCATTATCAGACCCCGCTAGTGGTAAGGCCTGTCCAACGTGTGCCTCATCCGTTCCCTTCCGTCCCACCATCGCTGCCACGGATGGCACAACGAGTGTTGATGTCACCTGGAGTCCTGATGATAACGGCCCCACAGCGGATTCGTTCCATCTCTACCGTTCCACTTCAGACATCCTGG
>Ga0209515_10000988_pt1 | contig 49103 bp, 61 predicted proteins | sample Subgroupgradi54m_FD_187454 | JGI IMG/M metagenome (GOLD analysis project Ga0209515, IMG submission 187454) | Subsurface groundwater microbial communities from S. Glens Falls, New York, USA - GMW60B uncontaminated upgradient, 5.4 m (SPAdes)... ... | reverse complement strand
CAGTGGCAGAGCAGTTGACTGTTAATCAATTGGTCGTGGGTTCGAATCCCACCCCCGGAGCCAACGTGGATGAGCAGGGTTAAAAGCCCTGCTTTTCGTTTGTGCGTGTGCGAGAGAAAGCACTGAGTCAAAAGGTTTTTTCAATGTAAATTGCATTTCTTTTTCTTCAACAACTGGGTTCTGAAGTAGCATATTCAAAAATGCTCGTTTTTCCGCTGGTTCAGAACTTTCAAAAATAATCCTTGCTCTGCGAGAGAGATTTAATACCGTAGCTACGTTGATATGGTACTCATGGTCGGCTTTGATATGTTCCTCCATTTCCGTATTGAGTCGGTACTGCAGGTCTTTTAGCTCATACAGTTTTTTGTCATGCTGGTCCTTAGTAATACTCTGGTCGAGTAGAGCGTCAAGAAGTCTATCGACCTTAGTCTGCGAACGGTCATGTTCGGTTCGGATTCGTGCGATCTCTTTCTGATGAAATTCAACCTCACTTTCATTTGTTTTCCTTAATTCGTCTACAAGTCGTTCTTGCACCGCTTGGGTAATCGATTCAAAAGCGTTTAGAACCTCGTACACGGGCTTGAGTAGGGTCTTTTCTGGAACATACACCCTCTTACATGTCCGCTTAGCATTCGTGCAACTGTAGTAAATAAAACGCCCCTTTTTTATTTCAGGGGTATAGAGGCAACCACAATTTTTACAGGTCAAAAGTCCTTTTAAGATAAAGTCATTTGAGATGACCTTAAAGGGGGCTTTTTTCCTGCTTAGGCGCACATTTTGGCATTTTTCAAAAAGGTCCACTGATATGAGTCTCTCATAGCGATGAGGGTATGGACCATGCTTCTTTGATTTAGCAATTCCGTAATAGAAGGAGTCTTGAAGTATGTTGTCTACGTTGCTTCTTGAAAGCGGCTTTCCTTCAGGGCTACGCAAGCCGAGCCTATCCATTTCATCATGAATAGATGTTAAAGAGTGATTGCCAGTTGAATAAAGCTCAAAAATTTTAATGACAAGATGGGAGCGTTCAGAGTCAGGGATAATATCTTTCTTACCATTTTCAAGGGTGATATTTTTGTATCCACTACGGACACTACCTGTCCACTCGCCATTTCTTCGTTTCTGCTCAAAAGCTCTCTTGACGTTATCGCTAATAGCGTCCGAGTAATACTTTGCTAATCCAAGACTGATACTGAATTGGAATTTTTCTGTCGCTGACAATGATGAGTTTATAACTTGCCCATCTGAAACAAAGTGTAGCTCAATTGAACCTGCAACCGCTTTTTCATAGAGTTCAGAGACTCGCTTGTCGAAGACGTTGCGTGAAAGTCTATCAACCTTGTCAAAACAGACGGCAATTTTCTCTTTGTTGTTTTTGAGATAATCCAGGATTCTGTCGAACTCATCCCTCTTTTCTTTGTATGCGCTTTCATCAAAACTAAAAACCTCAATAATATCAAAATTCTTACGCTTGCAATAATTCTCCATGCGGACAACCTGAGCGGGCAGGGAATTGCCAGCCTCTCTTTGTTCTTCGGTTGATACTCGTGCAAGAATTATTGCTTTCATTTTTCAAAGTTGTAAATACAAATCTATCCTCGTGGCAGTAGTTTGCCCAGTAAAATATAATAAAATATTCGTCGCGTTAGTTCGAAAGCAAATATGATTATTAGATTACCAAGCGAGAAGAATTTTATAGCAGTCCAGTTGCTAAATATTGGATTGATTTCAAATAATTTAATATTGAAATTTAAACTTTCTATCTTTTCATGATCAGGTGCATTTTCTGTGCTTTGTTTGTAATCATTATATTTTTCATCCGCGCTAGTTGTTTCTTCTAGGGTCCAATTCGTCTTAATCTTATTGAGGAGACCCAGCTCGTCAATAATCTCTATCACTTTTTGATTATCATATTTATCATCTTGTGGCTTGAAGCTAGTGCCTTCATAGCATGCGTTTAGAATCTGTCTTATTTCATAGTCATGAGACCCCGTATAAAATTCTTTATAGTTGAACTTCTTATTTTTAAAAGCACTATTGCTCAAGTATAAATTTATGCTAGCAGGTGTGAAAACTTTTTTATCTTTAAGAGTGCAATTTATTTGTGTTGCCTTGAGATCTAGGTCTTGTATGCCAATCGATGAATAAACTATAAGATTATATCCAGCTGTGAAAGTCACTAATGAAAAAAGGTAAATAACTTTGAGGAGTCTATACCAAACTCTAGAATTTAGATAAGAAAGTGTTTTCTTTTCCATACGCTTTAAATATTAGGCGGGTCTATTTTGTTCTTACGTTAGAAAGAAATTTTTGAAATTCTTTTTTATCTATTCTAAATTCTTTTCCAATTTTATAGGCTTGTAGTCTACCAGCTTTAATATAGCGATAAATGGTCATTACATTTATCGACAGCTTGTCAGCCAATTCTTGGGCTGTATAAAATTCCTTATTTATCGCTTGGGCCATATATTTACTACCACCATTATACTTTACAATTCTTTACTTAGCAACTTTCGTTTTTTTGCAGTCCGAATCCCTATTTTTGTTCTCTCTGAGAGCAGTCTTCGGTATTCTTTTGTAATTGCCAATACTATGCCTTCTTTGAAGGTAGTTGGTAATTTGATGGTTCTTTGCATAAAATTATGAAAGATAAATTATTCATGATAAGCCCTCGATATTCTAATAGGCTTGTATTCTTTTAGCGCAATTTTGACTTGGTCGTACCATTCTCGAGGGCGAACGTTTTGAAGTGTAGTGGTGAGTAGGCGCATTTCGGCGGTGAGCCTGTGCCACGACCTTGGAGTTCCTCTTTTTTCCAATACTCCTCTTACGTCTCTGAGTCCGTTTCCTTCTCGAGATACTTGAAGTAGCCCAACCGAGTAGAGGAGCGCTTTAGGCTTTGCTTTTGGTTGAGCTAGGGCAATTTGCTTGAGAATATCTTGTGGTGTTACGGAGTAAGCAAAAATAAGCATAGTGTTCTTTTCAATGAATTTGCTCCAATAGTTCTGTAGCACTGCCTGACTCTTGTCGGTGGCAAAAGCATCTCTAAAGGTTGGTTTATTAGTGTACCCTAATTCTTTGAAGAGTGAGGAGACTTTTTGTTTATGACTGAGTCGGACTTCAAGGCGGAGAATCTCTGCGTTCGTTGATTTGTCAAAAGCATTTTTCTGCTGAGGCGATTGGTCTTTATCAATGGAGCGTTTTCCGCCTCTTCTTAGGTCTGCTATCTTGTCGTAGATGATGAATGAATGATGATTTGAATAAATGCAAAGACTTTGCCCGTCATTCATGTATCGCGCCTTGGTAAGGTCAAAACGCTTATTGAGGTTGACCTTATGAAGCTCGCTAATCACCATTTGAGAAGTGTACCCACCCAACAATCGAATGTTTTTTGAATAATGTACAGCGGAGACAGTAGCGTTTATGAGAACATTTTCAGTTACTTCAAATCCGAGCTGCTTAATTCGTTCTCTGAGCGTGCGCACCACCAGTTCAAACTGTGAGTCGGATACTTCATCGAGGTTGTTTTGATATAAAAGCTTAGGAATTGAAAATTCAATCTTAACGGCAGACTTCACTTGATTGTCTTTTTCTTGTCGTCTATATCCCGTGAGGCGGGGGAGATAGCATCCACTTTTTAATTGTGATGCGGATGGATTCTTAACGTATTTTTCGTAGCCAGGTGATTTCGACTGTAGGTCCCACGCAGGCGCACCGCCTGATAGTTGTGCGATTGGTTTAATTCGCTCTCTGTCTATTGTGAGGATGATTGTATCAATCATATCGTTCGTAATTTTTAGGGCTATTTCTTTTGTCGACCTTGAGAAGAAGGTTGAAAAAACTAACTAGGTTATTCTTTGATTCGATGTCACCAAAAATGCCGTCTATTTTTCTGGATACGTCGGTGGAATTTATGAGAGAAAATTGTTGTTCTTCTTTTGGCACAATCAAAAAAGCTACTGTCTTTGACGGTAGCTTACTCGAGTGGTAAGTGTTTTACTTTGTTTGTGAAAAATTTGTGACTGAAGCCTTTGGAAATTACTCTACCTGCATGAAACTTCTCGCTTTGTCACAGATTTAGAGCCGACTTTGTGACTTTCTAATTCGAGCTCTAGCGCGTAGACATGCGGAATCGTCTGAGCAGTATTTTCCTCTGTATCCCATGGGTAGCGCCTTTTGGCAGTTTTGGCAGAAGCGTACCGAAGTATGGAGAACGCGCAACTCTTCAAAAAAGAGACTCTGCCAGTTTCTACAAACAGCCACGGTAATTTTTTTATCGGGAGCGATTGGGGGAAGCATCTTGAATAGATTTTTAATGCTCTCTGTTCTGTTGTTTCCCGATGTGGAGTGCGGGAAAATTCCATCCATTGCTCCCTGGTCAAGGAGTTCCCAGATAGGAGAAAACGGTATGTTTATGTAAATAGCGTCGTCGTACCTGCTCTTGGATTTGTAGAGCTCCCAATCATCGAGCTGACCAGCATTGATTCTTTGATGTAACTCATATGCCCAAGTAATTGATGATGAGCTGCCGTAGTACCCAATTTTTTTTGAAAGAAAATCGCGATTCGTGCGATTATTGTAGGATTGCAAAAAGATTGGTCGTTCTAGTGCCCCGCGGTAGCTGTAAAGTCCTACAAGAAAACCTGTTCCAAGCGTGGAATTAAATGTCGCTTCAGGAAGGAGTTTTTTGAAATATTCCGATGCCTCATTAATCCAGCTTTGTGGTGCACTAAGACGTGCGATGTCTGCGATTTGCTGACCATGTAGCCTTACGTCAATACTGGAGTAGCTCAGGTTTAGTAACTCTTCAGTCAATGCCTCCTTTTGTATTAAAAATAAGAGTTGCCTAAAAAGCGACTCTTCAGCGGCTGTTCTTTTAGCGCTATCTTCTTCAGAATCACCAATATCGCCTGTGATGAGGGCATAGCGTATAGGGAACTCGTCGGGGAGGTTTTTCATGGGCGATTTACATGTCTACTTTCTTTACTTTACTTTACAATTTGATATTATTCAAGCTGACTTATGGGTACAAAAAAACCGCCCTCTCGCGGTTAAATATAAAATTTTATCGTAAATTATGTCTGCACTTTATTTGAATTTTTCGTCTTACGGAATAAATGATAAGACGGTCCCAGTAATAATGGCTGATATTGGGGGGCGAGTGAATGGCGGTGTCAAAGAAATCAATATATTATTGGCTTCGCCTGGTGGCAGTGTGAATGACGGCATCGCTCTTTACAACTTTCTCAAAGGGTTGCCCGTTGATATAACCACGTACAATATCGGCAATATTGACTCCATTGCAAACGTGGTTTTCTTGGCAGGAAAAAAACGTTTTGCAGTGCCAACAGCATATTTCTTTTTCCATGATGTTGGTTTTGATGGTTTGGCTGGTAGTCGGCATGAAATACGCACTCTCCAGCCCTCCCTTGATAGTTTGAGAAGAGATCGTGAAAGGATTGCCACCATATGCTGTAGCGAATCCAGAATCACCCGCGAAGTACTTGATGGTTTGTTCGATCATAGTGGGTCATTAAATCCTCAAGAGGCGAAGGAATACGGCATTATTAATGATAGCATGGAGCTATGTATTCCTGAAGGCTCACAAATACTTACTTATACGTTCGCCTAGATAATGTTTGATTTTTGAAGTGCTCGAAGGAGGTATTAACCACTTCACTGAAACTACTTATGAATACACTCGCCGTAATCCTTCTTGCGATAATAGCCTTCATACTTTGGCGTATTTATCGCCAACGGGAGGATGAAAAAAATGAAATTGCTAACGAGAAGCTTGACGTTGAATGGGAGCAGAAAAGGAAAGAAAAATTTAGAGATTATCCGCACCTTTACGAAAAACTTGAGGGAAATTGGCTCGAAGTATTTGCTCATCATTCCGAAAGCGGCATTCCTCTTTTAAAAATAGCGTTCCTCCTTATGCTAGGAGAATCGACAAAAATCGATTACTCCGAAGGGTCAATGAAGTGGGATTCTCTTTGGGACTGTACCAAAGAATTGTTGGAACATCTCGAAAAATTCCATAAAGGTTCTGTTGTCGAGCATGAAATAGCAGTTTGTACGTATTGGCAGATAGCCGCTGAAGCGATGGGCGTGCTTGTAAAAGAAAATTCAGAGATTGAGGGGAATAAGTTGGAAGTAGAGCCATACACTAATATTAATAAGATTTCCTCACTATTTCCAAAGAAAGACAATCACTCAGCTAATGAAATTTCATTTTTTTGTGAAAATGGGTCGTTTCCTCGAGAATCTAAGGGCTCAACTTCTATCGACGAAAAAATGACGACACTCGGACTATAAATTAAAATAAAGTTGCTTTTTCTTCCGAATGACTGCAAACTGTTATTGAGTCAGAGACATTACTTCATTGAAGATAGCCATTTCGGTCTTTATCTCACTCCAATTTATTGTTCTGAACGCGTTCACGCTGGAGAGCTAGAGAAATAAGAGCAGCGCCGCAAGGCGCTGTCTTTGTGAAAGTGATATACTAATTATATGGATTTTTTGAATCAAAAAATAAAAAAAGCCTTTGATTGGCTCACTAAAGAAAATGGTGAGAATTTTTTGTCGCCAAGCGAACATTGTTCGACACGCGATGTTTTTCAAGGACGACTAGATCACATGAGTCGAGAAATGGAAATGAACGCATCTATTAAAGATATTTACCCGCTAGTATCAGCGATCATTGGAGAATTAGGTAATAATGCGTTTGATCACAATCTAGGAAATTGGAAGGATGAAATGGGAGTTTATTTTGCATACGATATAAAAAATAGATTTGTTGTCGTTGCCGATCGTGGGCAGGGGGTTCTTGCAACGTTGAAGCGAGTGAGGCCGGAACTTTCTACAGAGAATGAGGCGATCAAAGTTGCCTTCACTGAAATTATCTCTGGTCGTGCACCCGAACAGAGAGGGAATGGATTAAAATTTGTTGAAGCGGTAGTTAGGGGTAATAGTCTTAAAGTATATTTTTATTCAAACGACGGGGCGTATATTGTAAATAACGGTTTACGTGAGGGGGACACTCAAGCATTTCATGGAGTACTTGCTGTTTTATTTTTTTAAACTATGAGAGTTGAAATAAAAAAATTTGGAGATATTCTTACATCTCGACCTGCAGGGAAAGAGGCATATTTGTCTGCGCGTGCCTATATCCTGCCGAAAGAAACAGGCGAAGAAATTATTCTTGATTTCGAAGGTGTGAAAGTGCTCGCACCCTCATGGGGTGATGAGTTTATTTCTAAGATTATGGAAGAGTATCCTAAAAAAGTATCATTTGAACATACAGAGAATCTTTCCGTACAGGCAACGCTGGGTATTCTTAAAAGATTTTCAAGTAAGCCGTAGAGTGATATCCTGAGATCGGAAATCGAAAAACGGTGGCTGACCCCATTTCTCTGGGTACCATTCGCTCGAACTTAATTATCTAATCATATGAACACTATGAAAACTCTTAAATGTGACCTATGTGAAGCAACAGCGGAGGGCGAAACATTCGAGGCATGGATGAATGCGCTGAAATCCCATTACTTTGAAGCTCATGCTGACGTAATGAAAGACTCTAGTAAAACTAAGGAGGACATGGAGAAATGGATGGTTGAGAATGAAGCACGGTTCGAAGCCACCTGAAACACAGATAATAAGAGAAAAAGATGCCTGGCATCTTTTCTCGAATTAGAATAATAGTGAGTAGCAGGGTGTGGTAGAGGTCTATTTCGTCATAACATGAGTCCGAACGTCTTCCCATCCTCGGAGTTTTGAAACGATGTTCGAACCCTTCTGGTTCAAGAAAGGCACTTCCGCAAGGAGGTGTTTTTCTTTTCGTGGTGCATTAGTTTTAGAATTCGGGCTTCACGCACCCGATCTTGACATTTCCCGAAATTTCGTGTATACTAATCGCATTATGAACTACTCAACTGCACAACTGAATCGCACTATCATGACCCACCAGCTTCTGTCTGTGGGTATGCCTGAGTACGTCAACCCAAGGGCTATGGCACTGATGCAAAAATGGCCTTGCTTGACTACATCTTCAACACTCTCAATTTGAGAAAGGTGTGTTCGTCGGTCTATGCCTACAACAAGCGGAGCCTGCAATACAGTCTGCACTGTGGTTACAAGATTGAGGGGATGAGGAGGGAACACATCTACAAGGATGGAAAATATTGGAACTTGATTGAATTTGGCATTTTCAAGAAGGAGTGGCTTCCTATTTGGAGGTTGTACAAGAAAACGGGCAAGGTGCGATAATCACCAATGGGTTTGGAAATTTCCAAGCCCCTTTTATTGTCTTTATTTTAGACCAAAGAAATGATACGAGTAGAAATGGGTGCATCTATTCTGTATGCATTACTCTCCAATTCTAAGCACCCATGATATACTTCTCGCATATTGGGAAGGTGCCATGTATAGACGTCGCAGATGTTTAGAACATCACAATAAATCTAAGAATGACCATGAAGCTCAATAACATATTTAAACTCATCATCGCTATCGTAGTTTCTGAACTTGCCGGTATCATCGGTTCGGTTTTTACCGCTCCGTCCATTGCCAGTTGGTATGCAAGGATCATCAAACCCGCACTTAATCCTCCAGCGTGGGTATTCGGACCAGTGTGGACGGCATTGTTTGTGCTGATGGGTATCGCGGCATTTCTTGTTTGGAAAAAGGGACTGGATCGCAAGGATGTAAAAATCGCATTGGGAATTTTCGTAGCACAACTTGCGCTTAACACGCTCTGGTCAATTATTTTTTTCAGCCTACACTCTCCGGGTGGTGCACTTTTTGAGATCGTGTTTCTCTGGCTTGCCATTCTCACCACGATCGTTGCGTTTTATAAAATCTCTAAACCGGCCGCATGGCTTTTGGTGCCGTATATTCTTTGGGTGAGCTTCGCTTCGTACTTAAACTTTACTATTTGGTGGTTGAATTAAATCCAGTTCAACATATGCACCAAAATCTCATTGCCTGCTTTGATAAGAATCTGAACCCCTTGCAGCCGATGCCTCGTTTTGAAGCTTACGAGGCAGAGGGTGTCTTGCGAATACGTACGTCGTCGATGCGACCGGGAAGCTTCTATGTTCAAAACGAGCGGTGATCGTTTCGGGAAATCCCGGTAAATGGCAAACGTGTTTCGGGGGGCATGTCGATCCGGGAGAGACATGCATCGAGACGGCAGTCCGCGAACTTGCAGAAGAAGCTGGCATCGCCGTCCGACCGGACGAACTGTTTCCCATCTTTGAAGGATCAAGCGAGTCATATAAAGCGCACTACAAAATATATGCGCTCCTCTTTTCTGGATTGATCGAAGATTTGAAATTTCTCGATGGAGAGACCAGTAAAGCCAGGTGGATGACCATGGACGACTATAATAGGGATCTGGAACAAAATCCGGAAAAATGGTGTAATGGTTGCAATAAGGAACGGCAGAAGATTATTCTGAGTTGGCTTGCAAAAAAATAATTCTCATTTCTTGCTATAATGTAGGCATATGAAGAATGAACAACAAAGAGGAGAGATGGTGATCTATCAAGGAAGGCACAAAGATATCCAAATTGAAGTGACACTCGAGAATGGAACCATCTGGATGAATTTGAATCAAATAGCGAAGTTATTTGGAAGAGATAAATCGGTCATTTCTCGTCATTTAAGTTCTATTTTTAAGGAAAGAGAGCTTGATAAGAAATCAGTTGTTGCAAAAAATGCAACAACTGCAGCCGATGGGAAAGTATACCAGGTTGAGTATTATAATCTCGACGTTGTTATTTCTGTTGGCTATAGAGTAAACTCAAAAAGAGCAACTCAATTTCGCATCTGGGCAACGGGTGTGTTGAAAGAGCATATTTTGAGCGGCTACACTATTAATGAAAGAAGGCTTAAGGAAAACCAGACGATAAAATTGAAAGAACTTGAAAAGACCATTTCCTTATTTAGAGGGATTATCCACTCAAAAGAATTAAAAGCAAGTGAATCGGAAGGGCTTCTTTCGGTCATTACCGATTACGCTCATTCATGGATTCTGCTTCAACAATATGACGCTGGAAGTCTCAAGATACAAAAGGGGGTTACAAAAGGCATTTCATATATCGGGGGGGAAGAGTGCAGTGGTGCAATTCATGCATTGAAAAACCATCTTCAGAAAAAGAATGAAGATTCAGATATATTTGGCGTTGAAAGGCACAAGGGAGCGATCGAAGGAATCCTCAATAGTATCCGTCAATCATTCGGTGGGGAAGAAGTATATCCAAGTCTTGAAGAGAAGGCGGCACATTTACTTTATTTCATTATTAAGCAGCACCCGCTTGTTGACGGAAATAAACGAGTTGCATCCTTACTATTTATATTTTTTCTTTCGAAGAATCACTATCTCCACAGAAGAAATGGAGAAAGGAAGATAAATGATAATGCTCTTGTAGCCCTTGCGTTACTCATCGCTGAGAGTAAACCGAGTGAGAAAGAAGTAATGATATCCTTAATAACAAATTTGCTTAGTGGTGAGTAAGTAATTATAAGATTATTATTTTTTTAATTCTATGAGTGACAATAAATCCTCGGCAAAACAAGATGGGATTCCTTTGACCGATGCTGAAAAGAGAGCAAAAGAGTTACGTATGGGATATCTCGTTGCAATAGCAAACCTTGCAGATGAGGGAATGAATCGAGCGGTAGCCGGTGTTACAACACTGAGGACTCATTATGGTGATGGCTCACCCGATTCCGACGCACAAGACAGAGTTGCGCGCGAACTTTGGGAAAATTTAACTTCTGGATTATTTGAGCCTCAGGATATCGAGCATCTGATGCCAGCCTTCAAAAAATTAGTTGAAACAAAATTAAAGAACAGTGAATTCGCTAACCCGAAATTTAAGCCAGTTGCAGAATTTTTAAGAAATGGCGATGCGTCATTGATTAGTTCTATATTTTTGACATCAAATATAACACCTGACTATAAAATAAAAAAATTCACTCTTGAAGCTCAACGAACGCATAATATCTATAATAAAGGGGGATTTTTCGATCGTTAATTAATGATACCTTCCAAAAGGTATCAGATCATTCCCTATAGATTGTTTCGTATTCGTCGTCTCCTGAATAATTGACTTCTCATATCCCCGGATGATACTATAATCGTAGCTTGTTTTAGGGTGAGTTGGAGATGTGTATGTCAGAGGAAAAAATTATTAAGATCGCTTGGCTTTGCATTCGTGATCGTCGCGTTCTTTTCGCGCGTTCATACGGGAAAGAGTTATTTTATACTGTAGGAGGTAAGCCAGAGAACGGTGAAACTGATACTGGGACACTCTGTCGCGAAGTAGAAGAGGAGGCTTCTGTCAGACTCATCTTAGATTCAATAGAGTATCTCAATACATTCCAATCTCAAGCTGATGGTAAAGCTCAAGGTGTGCACGTCGAAATTAGATGTTATCAGGCAGATTTTATTGGTACGCTTTTGCCTGCCAATGAAATCGAAGAGCTGGCGTGGTTTTCCAGCTGTGATATGCATAGGACAACTCCAACAGGTAAACTCGTTCTCGACTGGCTTAAGAGTCAAGGATATATTGATTAGTTGTTGTTCAAGATCCATCATCATGTGGGTCTTTTATTTTATAACAGATGAACAACACTGGACATATATTAGATTTCATGCTAGAGTAAGAAGCACGTTTAATTCATAAACAGATACTGATATGATGGATGACGAAAACGTACAGACTCCAGTAGCACCGGCTGATGATCAGCAGGATGCAAGTGTAGTTTCTCCAACAGCGACACCAGAAAGTGTTGAACAGGAAGAATCGAATGGTGATGAACAGGCCACTGTCTAACACATCGTTTTAAAACACCCCCACATACTGCGGGGGTGTTTTGTTTTAGAATTCGGCGCGTAGGTACCATCCTTGCTTTTATTTAAAAAAAGAGCTATACTTGTTTTCTCTTATATAAATCATATACATACATATGAAAAACTTTTATCGAGATACTAAGCCAGGTGCCTTCAAGGGTGGTAGGAAACCAGAGGGACGAAATTTCAGGGGTCGAGGACCAATCGGTTCAAGTTCAATGGGAGCATCTATGCATAGAGCAACATGCAGTGCGTGTGGTAAACAGTGCGAAGTGCCATTTAAACCAACGGGCAGCAGACCTATTTTTTGTAGTATGTGTTTTCAAAAAGAGGGAGATAGCAACCATAAACGATCGAACAGTATGAATTCCGGACGCTCAATGATGAGTGAGAAGCGATCATACAAAACGGATTCAAATAAATACGAAGGAAGGAATACTGATAATACAAGTGAACAATTTAGAGTGATAAACACAAAGCTCGATGCAATTTTGGAAGCATTAGATGTAAGATAACCAAGTCGACTATATATCTGACTACGGTTGGTGGATATATACAATAAACATCACTAAAAAATCCTTGTGTACGCAAGGATTTTTTAGTACCATACGTTATGCGAAGGTTTGTAATAGTATATTTCTCTTGAAAGTTTAGGGGAGGAATGATACGATTCGGTCTAAAGTAGACAGGGGATTTTCTAAATAACATTTCATCGTTACCGTCTATGCCAGAAGTACTGAAAACTGATCATACCCTGCAAATCCCAGGCAATCTTGCAGAAGAGAAAAGTGAGATCAACACATTCAGTTTCATTGAAAAATTAAAACATGGGTACACTGCCGCTTTCATTCGTACGCTGTTGGCAGACCCAGAAAAAGGAGCACGCTTTTATGATCTCTTTGCAGATGCAGGATTTTTGAAGACGTCTACAGGTGGTCAGAGAACAGAAAAGATTATGCACATGGTAACTACGCTTCTTCGAGATCCAGAAATCGGTCTCTTATTTATTGGTGTCATTATTAAGGATATGCGAGAGTATTCCCTGGGGCGTAAGAAGAGTATACTCGACGTACAACAGGATATCCGAGAAGGACATATCACCGAAGAAGTGCTTCGCGTTGCAGTATTCGATGAAATTGTGGTAGGAGCAGGACCAAATGCGAGTGTGTACAATATCACGCGAAGCAATGTAAACCCCAATATTAAAAGTATGACGCTTGAGTCAACTGACGTCATCTCTCGTAATTTCAGCCTTTTCCGTAATTTTCTTAAAATAAACACAGATAATACCGCCGATACTGGTGATCTACCCTCGCTTACCGGCAGTAATCTCAATACATTTGGTAAAGCATCAGTAACTCAAATTCCCTATATCGAACCTCTTCGTTATCCGACCGGAGGACGATTTGCTGACGTTGCGACGGTCGACCAATTTTTTTCAGAAAGTGAACTCATGATGAAAGTGACCGTTCTTCGTGAAGAGCATCGTGGAGAGATTCCTGGTTCTGATAACTGGCCCGCGCCCATACGATTGACGATTCTCGACGAAGACTCCGGAAAAGATTTTTATATCTTCACCTATCGGTCGATTTATGCGACTGGTCTAGGTAAGTCAACATTACCAAAATTGGAGCAAGGACTCGATATTGTTAAAGAACAGGTTGCTAGAGCCGATCTGGTGTTGCGTGAAATTCGCGAGACGCGGGAGCAGACGGAGGCGATAGTTGATATCGAACCGCCATCGCGTGTTATGACGTATGAACAATTTGTTGAATATGTGAGTACCGTGCCAACCGCACTTCGATATTTTGCCAATAAGCGGATTGGAATCGTTGGTGCCGGAGACTCTGCGTACACTATTTTAGAGTATTTCATGCGTCTTGGTGATAAGAGTATCTATAATAAACATGTTGCACAGTTTGGTGAACCAGCTGCGCTCTTGGCGCTTGGACTTGACGTAAAAAATAATCGTGAACTTCTTTCAAAAATCTATGAACGGTATGCACAGGTGTCTCTCGGATTTGCGACACCTGAAGGTGTGCACGAGCATTTTCCATTCATCACTCCCGTGTCGGGGCGTGTCGTAGGTGTTAAGAAAAATGGTGATGAAGATTCTGAGTACTTCACAACCATGAGTCAAGGCCGGGGGGGGTCCACTGACGTTGGTTCTTTGTCATCACAGACATCGACAGATGTTGATTTTCTTATTATTGCGACTGGATATGAGAACCAAATTGGTAAAGTTTTTGGTTCAAGCGAAGAAGAAGGAGGACATTCCACGCGCGTAGTAAAAAATCCATTTGAAGATGATGAGAATTGTAAGAAGGTCACCTGTCATTTTGATGAATTTAATGAAGATATTGAAATTTCTCGCAAACTTAATGATTCGGAAACCTACATTTTAGGACCCATTCTCGGAGCACAGCCACGTTTTGTTTCAAAGTCACACGAAAGCGGTTCTTCCGTGATGATTCCACGTAAACCAACATCCGGTCCTACGATCTCTATGCAGTCTATGTCACCGCGAAGTGAGAAGCTTGCAGAAATTCTTGCAACATCGGAGGCTGATCATGATTTACCAATATTTAAACCGATAGGCAATCGGGTAAGAACATTAGTCGCAGACAGTAGCCTCAGGGAGACGGTCCAGTTACGTAAGACAGAGAGGCGCATATTCCAGAATATGAAATTGCCCCCTGTAGACAAATTCAACATGCGAGTCCTTCTTGCAAAAATTTTGCGTGAGTGCTCCATACGCACACAAGAAAAAGGTACTCTCACAATCGATATCAACCTCATAGATGCAAAAACACTTGATATTTCAATAAAAATTAACACAGGGGGAAGTACCCCTCGATGGATTAATGAGGAGGGACTCTCTCCTTTTGCCAAGGCTGTCCATGATGAGAGGGGATTGCTTAACAATTTTTTCGGTCTTGTTGCACCAAGTCAACGACAAAAGCGTTCTCTTTCAATTGTTATCCCTTTTAATCGAAAGGGAATTTTTGAGATTCAAAAGATGATCATTAACGAACAAATAATATAATACATATGGAGCGAATAGAAAAACCCTCGCAACCCCAACAGGCCGAAGAACGTTCAGAAGTTCCTCAAGGATTAATACGTAAGTGGGGGAAAATTTTAGCATTCGTCGGCATAAGCGGGGGCGGTGTGTTACTTGGAGAACATGCGTCACATATTGCATCGTTGTTGGAACAGTATCGAGAAGGACTAGCTCAGAAGTATGAACAGGTCGCATTGGAGAAAAAAGATATAGCCGATGCTTGGCACCACGTGCATAGGACTGTCGTTACCGCAGATCACGAGTATACTCAGTCAAAAAAGGTATCTCCTGAACTCCGTAAGCAGTTCAGTTCCGCCCTTAGCATGCTTGCAGAAATCCAGCGTATTCATCCAAATACTGCCAAATGGGATACCGTAGAGCCAACCGATGCCGAACAGTACCCACCCGTTAGGTATTATTTTGGGGAAATATCATATAGAGATAAGATAGTCCCCCTTGAAGTGCCTGCATTGAAAGATGAAGATCCGCAATGGAAAACATTTTTGCAGATGTGGGAAGAAATTTCTCGTGAGCGCACAATTCATTTCAAGAAGCAATACAAAGAAATAGAGCATACGGTGCGCGAGATGAAATCATAAAACTTTCTTTTTATGAGTTCAAAGGTAGAACAATTTAATCAACCTTCTCATCAAAAAAAAGACACGGAAGTTTTTTTGCATCTTCCGGAAAGAGCACCCTCGGAGGATACATCTGTTGAGCATCTCACTAGTGAAGAAGTTAAAGAGCGTGAAGAAATCGTGGCACGTATACGTCAGTCAATCCACATATGGATTGCGGAACATATTCCTGACGGCGAAACATTCAATACTCGTCGTTTGAGTGCCCTTATTAAATATATCGGCACAGACCATGCTGAGGATGTGAATCGCATCACAGAACTTTTTCGTAATCAAGAGAAGTATGTGTCGCGTCCCTGTGTAACCCTTCTGAAGGGTGAAAAGGGACTTTTTCCTGATATAGAGCTTTTGGGATGGCGTGGAGCTGAAGGCGGTGACATTACCGAAAAAACAGAAGTGCATGATCATATGGATTCACAGGCTGCTATTTTTGTGCATGAAGGCATGATTCGTGAAAAGATTTTTGCGTTTAACCAAGACGATTGGAAGGAGGGGAAGCCACATCTTGAGTATCAAGAAGTACGTCGTGAACTTTCCCAGGGGTCAACTGTCGGCATTGCCGCACCATACATACATGAAGTCTTTGGGATTCATGACCAACCACTTGCAGTTACCATCCATGCATATTATCCCCCGCTCGACGAGATGAACTTTTATAAAATCAGTGGTCAGAAATTAGTCAAAGTAAGGCACTGGAAGGAATAATAAGAAGTACTATAATAAGAATTTATAATTAACACTGCTCTATGAATAAGGATCAATTGATTCAAATCACAGTTTTTTTACTTCGTGTTATTGCGGGTGTTCTTTTTCTGCAAGTCGGCGGTATGAAACTTTTTGGTTGGTTTGGCGGTATGCCCGGCGGTGGTGCTTTGCCGCCGTTGATTATGATTGCCGGGGTACTTGAATTTTTTGGTGGTTTAGCAATGATAGGTGGGTTCATGACACGTCCTATTGCATTTATTCTTTCAGGCGAGATGGCTGTTGCATATTTCATAGGTCATTTCCCCATGGGGTTTTGGCCAATTCAAAATCATGGCGAACAAGCAGTGCTCCTCTGTTTCATTTTTTTATTTTTTGCAGCGCAGGGTGCCGGTATGTGGAGTATTGATGCATACATGCAAGAGTATAAAAAACGCATGCCAAGAAGCACAGAGACAAACATGATGACAAAATGAGTGCAGAACGAGTTGATCTTGACAAAGCACCTTCTGGTATAGTATAAGTTAAAATATGCTCGTTACTTAGATGTGGAGGTGATTCGTGGAGACAGCACGTTCGGTTACCTGTATCCAAGAGCGTGGTCCTCGTGGCTATCAGGAGGATCGGAGTTTCTATAAGTATATCGAATATCCACAGGGCCGTGGTTGGCTTCTTGCAGTAATGGATGGACACGGAGGAGCATTAGTTGCAGATCTCTGTGTTAAGGAAATCGAACATCTTTTTACATTGCAGAATATGGAAACCGTGGAAGAGGCGCTTCGGTCACTTGTTTCCGCTTTAAATGAAAAGACTTCACGTTCTTACGTAGGCTCAACATTGTCAGTTGCTTGCATACTTGAAGACCGCAAAGAAGTTTCCATTGCTGTGTTGGGAGATTCACCAGTAGTTGTACTTGGTAGTAATGGGAAACTCCACGTGAGTCCGGAACATAATGTCCGTTCGAATATGAAGGAACGTGAGGCAGTAGAGAAGCGAGGTGGGGTGTACGAAGGTGGTTACATCTGGACAAAATACCGTGACCACGGTTTACAAATGAGTCGTGCACTCGGTGATGCGTATCTTGAAGGGATTCTCTCGCGTGATCCCGAGATTTACACCATTACTGATCCGCAATGGATTCTCGTTGCCTCTGATGGGCTCATCGATCCAGGGCATAATCAATCAGAAGAGCTCTTCTCTGAGATAGGGGAGTATGCGAAAAAGAACGCCACCGCTGATGACCTCATGAAATGGGCAGTGTCTCGAGAACTTCGTGATAACGCAACTGCAATTGTCTGGAGTTGAGAGTGGTGATGGAAAGGAGTGATCATGAAATTCGAGAGTAACCTCGCTGCGCTTTCTGATCTACAGTGTCAAGTTGAGGAAGTTATCACGTTTATCCGTGAAGGAAAACTTGATAAGAAAATAGAGAGTCTGCCAAAAGGACTGGCACACGATGTAGAGAACGACATCGGAAAGTATCTCAGCATTGTAGTTACGCGATGTAGAGAGTCTATGTATAGTTTTCTTGGGGTTGTCGAGAATAAGACAGGTCTTGAGACGAGCTATCGCGATCTTGTCGATGAGTAACTCCGTTCATCTTACACGACCGCCATTGTCAAAGAAGACATGGCGGTTTTATATTGATTAATTAATCTTGACAATATTCATAAATTATAGTTAGATAGTGAGGCACTCATGTGTGAATGGAGGTTCGTGTGCGCTTGCATAGAGTCGTTCTTTTCTTAGTGGTTATGAGTCTTACTACTGGATGCGGAAGACTCGATCGATGGTGGGCAGGTACGACTGGTCGACCGACTGAAAGCTGTGTAGATGGGGTCTCGTATCTTCAATTTACGTCCGGCGCATCAGTTAAATATACACAGGACGGCAAAGTCGAAACATGTCGGTAATTCAAAACCGGAGAAGTTTGTAGAATGTTTGAGAAGAATAGGAAATCTTTTAGAGAAATTGTAGGTCCACGAGAAAGAAAGTTCTGGAGAGCCTGCATGCACAGTATCTCAATACTTTTTCTTGGCATGTTTATCTGTGCGTTGAGCTTATTTGAATTTCTTATTATTGTAAGTGGTGTGTATGGGATAGTAGCTTTAGGATATATCCCCGAACCATCAGGACAGGTGATTGGAGGTATCTTTATATCTCTTAACGTGATTACAGCTGTAATCCTTCTTTGGGTGTATTTTAAAAATAAATCATTCCAAAGGGTGCTTCTTAAGATTTTGTTCTGGTTTTCTCCGCTCAGCGATCTCATTGATGATCTATAACACTACGAACAGCTTCAGCTGTTCTTTTTTATACTCCCCATCATTGATGTGTGGTATACTTAATGTAATTATTCATAATGTTATAGTGTATGAGTATGCTTTTACAACCACAGAAAGTAGGTCTCACATTTGGTTTCTTTATAGGGGGGTTACACCTTGTTTGGACTATACTTGTAGCCTTGGGTTTTGCACAGCCATTATTGGATTTTGTATTCTGGCTTCATATGCTCAAAACATCTTTTGTCGTTGAACCATTTGACCTATTCTTAGCGGTCGGACTCGTTTTTTTCACATTTTTTATAGGAAGTATTATAGGATACGTGTTTGCGTTGGTGTGGAATCGAAATCATTAAATTGAAAATGAACCATACGGGAGTTCATATATGAATCGCATCGCTTTAGTGTTTGTTATGATTTTTTTCATACTCTAATTGTGTGTTACTCCATCGGATATTATATTGAATATTAGAAAATTATAAAAAGGGGGCAATAGTGGATATTCTTCGCTACGTCTCTTGTGGGGTAGAATTTATATGAAAAAAAATACAAGAGGTGCGTTATTTATTATTCTTTCCGCACTGGGATTCGGAAGTTACGGAGTGTGGTCGCGACTTATAGGAGATTCATTCGGTGCTTTTTACCAGAGCTGGACACGTGCGTTACTTATTGTAATTTTTATTTTTCCAATTCTTTACTACACCAAACAAATCGTTCCGATTAAGAGAAGTGATTGGAGGTGGATGTTTATATTTTTGTTTTCAACCATATTTACATATGCACCAGTATTCTATGCATTCAACCATATGGATATCGGCACCGCAACACTTCTTTTTTTTACAAGTACATTGTTGACTATGTACATGGTGGGATTTTTTGTTCTCAAGGAAAAATTGAGTTCAATAAAATTGATTTCTTTCATCCTTGCAGTGTTTGGGTTATATATAACTTTTCAGTTTTCTCTCGTTGCTTTTGCATTTTTTGCTGCCGCGATGGCTATACTCAATGGCGTAGCAAGTGGCACAGAATTATCTTCTTCCAAAAAACTTTCAACGTCGTACTCAACTTTGTATATAACCTGGTTGAGTTTGGTGGGTATAGTAATCACAAACAGTATTTTTTCTCTCGCTGTAGGGGAGCTGCAACATGTACCGACATTTAGTGTTGCTTGGGTGTATCTTGTTGGGTTTGCTATTTGTAGCATACTTTCATTTTGGTTAGCCATCGAAGGTCTTAAATATATTGAGTCAAGTATCGGTGGACTTATAGGATTATTAGAGATTGTATTTAGTATCGGTTTTGGGATTTTTATATTCAATGAATCACTCGCACCACATGTCATTACGGGTGGCCTCTTTATTATTTCTGCGGCAGCTCTACCACATCTTGTAGGACTACCTATCTTTAAGATGAAGCAATAAAGCATCTAAAATACACGATTTTATTCGTGGATGGAAGGTGGGAGCTCCTTATTCTCCTTGACGTTCGCATGATTTCATGATATCAATATATACTGTGTACATGTACACATGATAATGGAGGGAAGAGATGCTTGGGTTAGCGGGATTATTCGTAATTGGATCCATTGGTTTTTGGGTCCTTATGATACTTGTAACAGGTGCCCTTATTACGGCACTAGAATACGAAAAACCAGGATGGGCAACACTTTCTCTTGGCCTTACACTCCTCCTTCTTGGATATCTTGGTGACTTCAATGCCCTTACCGTGATGAAGGTGCATCCATTTCTTGCGCTTCTGAGTGTGGTAGGATATTTTCTGGCCGGTACCGTTTGGGCATTCGGGAAGTGGTGGTTTTTTCTTAGAGATGCTAGGGAGAAGTACGGCGAAGAACGTTCAGAATTTCTCAAGCGCCATGGCGTTGAAGGTGTTGATATTCCCAATGAACTTTTAAAGAATTGGCAAGATACCGCGAGACACCTTGGTGCTCCTCGAGCCAAGAATAATAAGCTACGGATCCTTACCTGGATGATGTATTGGCCGTGGTCATTCGCATGGACCATTCTCAACGATCCAGTCAAGAGAGCTTTTAGGGCGATCTATAATAAGGTGCAAGTTGTGTTTCAGAAGATGGCGGATGACACGTTTGCAGATGTGGCAGAAGATTTTCGTAAAGCTCCGGGAACCTTCTCATGAAGCAAATGTCGCCGAAGATTATCCTCGTGGCGCAAGGCGACACCCACACCAGTAATAGTAGAAAAGAATAAATCGATACAAACCAGTATACACACTGGTTTTATTTTTTTTTATAAAAAAAGATATAGTTCTTAAAGACTATATCTGTGAGTGTGTACTTTACACATCCTGCACTTCGTATAAGAATCGAGTTTTACCGATTAATTTTCGATTATAGGATGTACTTTGAACGAAGACCGCATACTGGTCGAGAGTGGATGGCTTGAGACGTCCACGTACGCCGATGGGGAGACCGATCATGTTGCGAGCTTTATTTCCAGAGAACATATCTCCAGTATTTTTATCGACAAGCACTACTTCCTTTTTTTCTTGGATAGTTTCCGTTTTCATGAATTCGTAGAAGCCTCGACCCGCTTTGAAGATGAGACCTTGTGCTTCGACAAAATTCCTAATGGATTGGTCGGTGTCAACATCTAGTACCTGAAAGCGTCCTGGAGGGACTACTTCCAGACCGTCATTATCTCTCACAAGGACCGCTTTTCCTCCGAGTGTTTGAAATACGCTAGCCATATTACGGCTCATACGTTTTCCATCCTGAACTTCCTGTTGGAATGCTGTCAGTCTCTGCTCGCCATTTTGCTGATAACAGATTGCAAGGACGATATCAGTGATAGCGGCGAACTGATCAAGGGTTAGATAGTATCCATTTGTTTTTCGAGCGATCTCTTCATAGAACTTTTTTGAGTGCTCTCGAATACCTGGTATGGCATGAACACCATATACGCGTATCCCGGCTTCGAGAAGCAGATCAAGTTCATTACGCCAATCAATGCGTCCAGTGTTCAGTGTGTAGTTCTTTTCGTGAGGGACATCATCGCCGATAAGGACAAGGGCTTTGAGGTTTCCGGCTTGCCACTGGAGCGATCTGGATTCATGAAGTACTAATTCGTAACATTCCGGCGCATCTCCACCTCCGGTTGCGCTAACATTCTCAACGAATCGACAGATACTCTCCATGTCAGACGAGAAATCAAATTTTTTGGTAACATAGGTTCTTCCCGCGTCGCAGTAATCCCCATGTGCAATAATGGCAATACGGAGATTCGGGATGTCATGGAACAAACGTCGTACCGTCTCTTTTACATTTCTTCGTACCTGCGTCAAACAGGGGTACATTGATCCGGTGGTATCGAATGTGAAGCACACATCGACCCCATTCCCTTTATTCATCTTGTCCCTCCCTCTCAAATTGGGTTTTGGAAATACCGACTTATACTAGCGAATCTTTTAAGTTTTGTCAAGACTTTTATCACACCGTTTGACATAGTACCCCCCTAGGGGTATATTTGTGTATATGCAATACATCAAAGATAAAAACAAGCTGCGACTTATTCGTCGACTTAAAATACTTGAAGGTCAAATACGAGGGCTTCAAGAGATGATCAAAAAAGATACCTACTGCATCGACGTGATCACTCAAACATCCGCAGTCAAACAAGGACTCTCAAACGTAGAGGATATATTGCTCGAAAATCATCTGAGTGGCTGTATTCTTAATCAAGTGAAGTCCGGACAGACGAATAAAGCGAAAGAAGAAATTCTTAAAGTATATAAACTTAAAAGAAAATAACAGTATGCATACCGGAATTTACGCAGTAAAAGGCATGCATTGCGCTTCATGCTCTTCGATCATCGAGAAAACTTTTAAAAAAGTTGAGGGGGTGCAGTTTGTGGAAGTAAACTATGGCACGGAAAAAGCAAAAATTTCTTTTGATCCGGCCAAAACAAATCCTCAAGAACTTTCAAAAAAGATTGAACCCTTAGGATATTCACTTGTTATGGCGGATCATTCTAATCATGGTGGTCAATCTGCACAGGAAATGGGTATGTCCGCCGAAGAACATTCCGCTCATACTGGTATTGGTCAATCAAAACAGGAAAAGCTCGCCGAGGTCGCAGACATGAGGAACAAAGTGCTGGTAGCCATTCCTTTCGCTATTTTCAGCATCATCATTATGAGTTGGGATATTCTCGCCCAGTTCGGAATTGTTTCCGAAATGTACACAGTGGTAAACGAGTTCGTGCATCACCTTTTGCCGATCTTTGCGACATACGTACTTTTTGTAGTCGGCAAACCGTATCTCTCGGGCTTCTATCGCTTTCTACGTTACGGCAAAGCTAATATGGATACGCTTATCGGTATCGGTACGTTTGCGGCTTTTCTTTACAGTTTTATTATCACTGCTTTTGAAGAACCGTTGCGTCAATTTATAAATGTTGAGCATACCTACTACGACGTTACTATTGTTGTCATAGCGTTCATAACGCTTGGCAAATATCTCGAAGCCAAAGCAAAAATAAAGACAGGGGACGCCATTGAGAAATTACTTAATCTCCAAGCTAAGACAGCACTTGTTATTCGAGACGGCAAAGAGCAGGAAGTATCCATCAATCAAGTTGTTCATGGAGACAGTATTGTGGTCAAACCCGGTGCTCGTATTCCGGTAGACGGGATCGTATCTGACGGCTCATCCTTTGTTGATGAATCAATGGTCACCGGTGAGTCTATGCCTATTGAAAAAAATGTCGGCGATACAGTTGTCGCCGGAACAATCAACACTACGGGATCATTCACATTCAAGACAACGAAAGTTGGATCAGAGACCTTACTTGCCCACATCATCAAAATGGTGGAGGAAGCGCAAGGAAGTCGCGCCCCAATCCAAAAGTTAGCCGATAAGATTTCAGCAGTATTCGTTCCCATTGTAATCGTCTTAGCTTTCCTTGCCCTAGGTGCATGGTTCGTCCTTGGGACCAGCGCGTTCGGCTTCTCTCAAGCTCTTTCCTATGGGTTAGTATCGTTTGTCGGCATTCTCGTAATTGCATGCCCGTGTGCGCTTGGTCTTGCAACGCCGACAGCAATCATCGTCGGGGTTGGTAAGGGAGCAAAGGAAGGCATTTTGATCAAGGACGCCGCAACTCTCGAAAAACTTCACAAAGTTAGTACTGTTGTAGTAGACAAAACCGGCACGATCACCAAAGGCAAGCCGGAGCTGGTAAGCGTACAAAATACTTCAACACTACCGGAGGAAAAACTTATCTCTGTTCTTGCAACACTGGAGAGTAAATCTGAACATCCGATTGCTCACGCAGTTTTGGAATATGCAAAAAAGAAAAATATCTCACTAGTGTCGGTTTCTGATTTCGAGGTCATCAAAGGCAAGGGAGTGAAAGCAATTATTGAAAATACCGAATATTTTGCCGGTAACACCAAGCTAATTTCTGATCTTAAGTTATCTTTTGATCTGAATAAAATCGAGACAGAAACTATGCAGGGTAAAACGCCCGTCATTCTTGCGACTAAAGATAACGTTCTTGGGGTGGTAATGGTAGCTGACGCGATCAAGCCCGAAGCGATTGAGGCAGTCAAGAATCTTCATAAGCTTGGCATTAAAGTCGTCATGCTTACCGGTGATCACAAAAATACGGCTCAAGCCATTGCCAAAGAAGTCGGTATTGATGATGTGGTGGCCGAAGTGCTTCCGCAGGATAAGCTCAACAAAATAAAAGAGTTACAGAGTCAGGGTCGTATTGTGGCAATGGCCGGTGACGGCATAAATGATGCTCCGGCTCTTGCACAAGCCGATGTGGGCATTGCTATGGGGACTGGCACAGACGTGGCGATTGAGACTGCCGGCATTACACTTCTGTATGGAGATATATCCAAGCTGGTAAAAGCTGTAAAACTTTCACGACTTACTATGCGAGGCATCAAGCAAAATTTATTTTGGGCTTTTGCGTATAACATCGCAGGTATTCCGATTGCCGCGGGTATTCTTTATCCATTTTTTGGGTTGCTTCTCTCGCCGGTGTTTGCCGGGGTTGCAATGGCGTTTTCAAGTGTTTCAGTAGTCGCTAACTCCCTTCGTCTTGCATCGAAGAAGCTCTGATGTATATATTGACGGATGGATATGAAATCGATACTGTATATATACACTCAATCGAGGTTTTAGTATGAAACATCTGCAAGAGCGTTTGAGAAAAGCTGCCATGCTTGACTCAAACCTTCAGAATGAATTGAATGCTCTTTGGAAATATGGTGTTGAACGCATCAAAGATTCTGCACTTCGTGAATCGATCGAAAAGTTCCTCTGTATCGTGCCACTTATTTTTTTTGTAGATCCAGCGTCGAGAACTGGACGTTTTCATCCAGCTTGGCAACTTGGTCGGCATGGGACACTGCGGAGTATTATTGAATCATGTGTTCTCGTGCCAGCGATGGCTCAGTATATTCCTGAAATTCTTGACATAGACCTCAAACCCGATCCACATGTCATTGATGTGGCTCTTGCGGCAACGATTATTTCTGATACCTGGAAGAAAGAAGATGTTGGGGATATCCACTATGGTCCAGAACATGGTCGTGTTGCCGCTGAAGCATGGCGGAAATCAGCAGAGAAAGACGGTCTTGAATCCAGAGTCATCGAAGAGGTCGCGGAGGGGTCGATATGGCACTATGGGGTATATACGCCCGGATGGAAACCTGGAGTTGCGCTTTCCCCAATTACTCGTTTAGTAAATATATGTGATGCCTTCACTGCGCAGCCTTCACTAGCGCTCATCTATGAAGGTAAAAAAACTATTACGTGATTATTAAACTCGCTGATTTGCTCAAGCGAGTTTTTATATATGACCTCTTGCATCATAGAGTAAAATGCGGTATTCTTTCAAAATTATGGCAAACGAAAACGTTGTACTTCGTTTTAGTGAAGTAACATTTGAATTCGGCGAACAAAAACCCATCCTTGATGAGGCTAGTTTTTCCGTGCGCAATGGTTCCAAAATTGCCTTCATGGGTCAGAATGGTGCCGGGAAAACAAGTATTTTTAAACTTATTCTTGGGGAACTTAAGAAGAAGTCCGGACAGATCTCTTTGACTCCTAGTGATGCTACCGTCGGTATTGCAAAACAGGTTATGCAAGCCGAACATGCAGATGTGACCGTTCGTGATTGGTTCGCCTCTACATTCAGAGAAGTCCCCTATAATCTTGATAAAAAAATTGCCAATGTTCTTGATGCGGTGAACCTCACGACGTCTCTTTCAAAAAAACTGCGAGAGCATTCTGGAGGACAACAAGCACGGCTCCTTCTTGCGTATGCATTAATTCAGGACCCGGATATTCTTCTTCTTGACGAGCCAACAAATAATTTAGATCAGGAAGGCATAGACCATCTTACCGGGTTTCTGATGATGTATGAAAAAACAGTTGTCGTTATTTCTCATGATGCGGAATTTCTTAACGCTTTCACGGATGGTGTACTCTATCTTGATGTCCATACTCACACCGTTGAACAATATGTCGGAAATTATTACAACGTTATCGAAGAAATAACACATCGCATTGAACGCGAACGGATGCAAAATGCACGTGCTGAAGCTGAGATTCGAAAGAAAAAAGCGCAATCGGAAGTATTCGCGCATAAAGGCGGGAAATTACGTTCAGTAGCAAAGCGCATGCGTGAATATGCCGAAGACATGGAGGAAAGTATGGTCGAGGTTCGTCGTGAAGATAAGACAATTCGAGCATTTGAAATCCCAGCACAAGAATTTCCTTATGATTTTAGCGGGAGGATTATAGAAATAAAGCAAGTTGGTATTGTTTCAGGCGGTGAATCAATTACTAAGGACGTGGATATCGTTCTTCGTAAAAAATCACATATGTTACTTGCCGGACCAAATGGTATTGGCAAAAGTACCTTTCTGGAGGCTGTTGTGTCTGGTACGGCCAAAGGTGTTACGATTGGTGAAGGAGTACGTGTCGGGTATTATCGGCAAGATTTTTCCATGCTTGATTTTAATCAAAAAGCATACGATAGTCTCTGGGATGTTATGGATATAAAAGATGAGCATGTATTACGCTCGATTGCGGCGGGGTTTCTACTTGATGGGAAGATGCTTAGTCATCAGATACAATATCTTTCGGAAGGACAAAAAGGATTATTGGCATTTGCACGCCTTGTTCTTATGAAACCCGGTCTTCTCATTCTCGATGAACCGACAAATCATATTAATTTTAGACATTTACCAGTGATTGCTGAAGCGCTTTCAGAGTATGGGGGCGCACTGATTATGGTAAGTCATATTCCTGATTTTGTTTCCCAGGTCCGTATTGACACCACAGTTGATCTGAGTACACTTCGATAATTTAGAAGTCGCCATACTTTTTATGGAAAGGTTTGAAATGGGGCAGAGAGAATTAAGCGAATCAAAGAAGAAACTTTTTTCTCTCGAGAAGGAGGGAATCTATGTTTTTCATGGGTCGCCAACAGCTGACATACTCAAGCTTGAACCTCGACAAGCCCATACAATCCCGGAAGGAGAACAGTATAAAGTGCCGGATGGCGAGCCGGGGATAGCCGCTACGCCATATGCAGAGATAGCTATTTTTCGAGGGCTTATCAGAAGGGGAAGAAGCGGGTTCTCTTTAGACAAAGGGGAACCTTCTTTTAAAGCAACTCAAAAAGCGCTCAGGCGCGCACACGATATATCTGGTTTTGTGTATGTTCTCCGTAGGGAAGAATTTAGTCCAAAAAATGGTCACATATCTGACATGGATTGGAGAAGCACCACGTCAGTGAAGCCACTTATGATTATCCCGGTAACGTATAGAGATTTACCGGATATAATAAAAATTATCCCTGATGATAAGTGAATAAGAAATCGTGTAAGGTCAATCGTGTAGGGTGGTTTGACACCATGGAATACATCTGTTACTATCTCATATCATGAACTTCATCGCGATACGTAGAATTCTTATCGGGAGAGGGAGACATGGCGACAAAATCAAGACGTAAGTTTTTATGTGCTGGTTGCAGTGTCGATACGGGCAGAATCAATGAATTCTATTTTATCAAGACAGAGATTTGGCTTTCAGTAATGCCGAGCATTAAAGGGATGCTCTGTATCGGATGTCTTGAAAAAAAACTTGGACGAAGGCTCCAAAAAGATGATTTCACCGATGCCTTTATCAATAGTGTACAATTTAGCAACAAAAGCGAAAGACTTCTTTCGCGCCTCAGAGGAACCTAGCCCCACTCGATATAAGAGCGGGGATTTTTTATTCTTTACACCCTTGTTGGGCGTAGAGAGGAATAGACGGATTACATGTTCGAGGTAATGAAGATGACTGATTATTTAACTCCGTTGTTCCATCCATTTTTTTTTCTTGAATACATCCTTCCTGCCACACAAGGGGGAGATTTCGGTCGCATACTTTTCCTTTAAAAGGTTTTTCTAGTTCTGGTTTTATTGGTGAAATACATCCAGGTTGAAATGTGATTGGAGTGCCAGATGTGCATGGCTTCCCTTCAAACTCGCTTTTTTGAAGGATCCGTTCCTGCGAGATACATCCCGGTTGAAAGGTAATTGCCATATCTGTACGACACGGCTTTCCAAGTGTTTCGGGCACCTCGAGTTTTCTTTCTTGTTGGGTACATCCTTCCTGCCATATTAATGGTAACAATACGGTGCACATTTTCCCCTTGAATGGTTTTTCGCTTTCTCCTCGAGATTGCGGGATACATCCCGGTTGAAATGTAATTGCTACATCTTCTTGGCATGCTTTTCCGAGAGTTGGGGGGATAAAATCCTCACGTTTTTTCTTACACCCCGGTTCGAGATAGTCTGGAATATTTTTTGAACATACCACCTTGAGAGAGTCATTCAATTCTTCTAATTTTTTTTCATCTTTCTTTTTTTCTTCTAGGAGAGCATCTTTTTTATCTTGGATCTGTTCTTTCTTGTCCTCAAGTTTTTCTTTCTTTTGTTCAATATCTTTTAGCTCTTTCTCGATTTTTTTCACTTCGTTATCCTTGTCCTGCTGTTCTTTTTTCTTCTGTTCTTCTTCTTTTTGCTTTTGTAACTTCTCGAGTTGTTGGCGTTCTTTTTCAATGCGCGCTTGCTCTTCTTCAACTTTCTTTATGTTTTCAAGATCATCCTTTAATTCCTTTTCTTTCTTTGCTTTCTCTTCTTTTTCCTTTTTCTCTTTATCCTCTAATTCTTTTTTCGCTTGTTCCTCCTTCTTTCTATCATCATCGGAAACACCAAGCATGAATATCGCAGATGCAGATAATTTTGCACCTGAATTTTCTGTAATTTCAATGGTATGTTTTCCATTTTTCAGAGGAATGAGCTTGTTATCCTTCTCAAGAAATGCCGGTATTGTGATACCCACATTATCGAAAAATCCATCAGCATCAGTGATTGGTGCTCCACGCATCTTTATTCCGTCTATTCTCACAATAAGTCCTGTCTTTTTTGAAAATCCTCCAGCCGTGAGGACGACATATGTTCCTATACTGCCGGATGAGGGGGTAATTGAGAGAGTTGCTTTTTTTACGCCCCTCAAATCAAGAGTTTTTATAAGTACAAAAGGAGCAGTTGCTTCTTTTCCATTTTCCGTAAGTATATACACGCGATAATTATCGGGTTTGACCTGAGCGACATTTCCCGGGAATTCAAGTCGAAGAAACAGTTCATCATCGTTGTAATTGCGGTCGACTTTAAATTCTAGCATGGTTGTACCATTGTGAGCATTAATAAGCCACGCACGAACAAATTTTCTGTTTTTATATGATCCCCATCCTTCTCCGCGGACAAGGAGAGATGGTATTTCTGCTGTTGCAACGGGCGGGTCAATGAGAGTAATTAATGGTTTTTTCCCCTGATCACGCCCTTCATCATTTCGTGGAGGAAGGGTGGCTATTGTTTCAATTGCTGTTTCTCCTTCTTCTGAAAGAAGAATGCGATGTTGCCCCGGAATTGTCGAGGGGGGGAATGAAAGAGTAATATCTAGGGCATCTTCGCGGGCACATTTAACTGTAATACAGTTATCTACATAGAAAAGATCCTGTTTTTCACCGATTCGTTCGTCGACATCAGCGACAGTTTTTTTCTTATTTCTTATCCATCCAACACCCGTAAGATGAAGAGTATATAAACCATTTATTTCATTGAGCGTAGCGTTTGCTCCAAAAATTATTTTTTTCGTGGCCTGTCCAGTAATTTCTATGGGAATATCAACCCTGTTTCCATCTTCATCCTGAAATGGAATTGAGAGCACTCCATGTTCTGAGAAAGCTGGGATGGTTACTATTTTTGCGAATGAACCGTTTATGTCAGTTATGGTGTCTGTGCCAAATATAAAATCTTCGAACCCCTTATCGCCATCAGCAATACGGAGCTTACTCTTTGGGGAGAATCCCTTTAATGAGAATGTTATTTTTTCTCCAGGGCGTACAACGGAGGGGATAGCAGTGCCCGATGGTGTTGCCCGCTCAAATGCATGAGAAGGAGACGGCAGTGAGGAAACAAAAATAAAACTTATAATGAGAGCGAAGAGATTTTTTTTCATAGGATTTTATGGAAGGATAGTATTTTCTATACTATAGCGTGAACAAGGAAATTAGGAAAATGGGTAGGAGAGTTTTTAAATTTGTATGTTACGATTTTTTTGGTATGCTCTTTGGGAATATATACTTTATCCATTTTATCCATGGAGAAACTATCTGACGCGGAACTTATACTGCAATATCGTAATGGCAATCGAGGAGCCTTTGAGATTGTTGTTCATCGATACATCACATCGATATATCATTTTATTTTTAGATTAATCGGTAATAGTCATGATGCTGAAGATATCACTCAAGAAGTTTTTGTGAAGCTATGGAAGAATATAAAGAAGTTTGATCCACAAAAGAATGTTAAGGCATGGGTATTTACCATAGCAAAAAATGCCACTCGAGATTTTTTTAAAAAAAAGAAGACCCTATCATTTTCGGAATTTGATGGAGAATATGGAGAATCACACCTTGAGAACATTGTGGACACAGAGCCTCTTCCTCTCGAAATTGTTATAAAAAAAGAGCATGCGCAAGATATCGAAAGAGCTCTGAGTATCTTACCTATTCGATATCGACTCGTTCTTATTCTCTATTTTAACGATCAGTTTAACTTTCGTGAGATTGGAGAGATACTTGAAGAGCCATTGCATACCGTAAAAAGTAGATATAGAAGAGCGCTTCTTTTGTTGCGAAAATCATTTCCGAATTAATATTCGGTATGCACCAATATAGGTGCGTGTATCGTATTAGTATTATAAGAAGACAATATGCACAGAGATTCATATAATAATATATGTTCAGCGTTTGAACCGCCCAAGATGCCAGATCATCTTTTCGATGTGGTTATGCTTCGTATTAAAAAAGAAGAGCAGAGACGCGCACTTCGAACATGTGGAGGCATTTCATTGCTACTTATATTCTCGAGTATTGCCTGTGTTTCAGCGGCATATGCTGTATTTCTTGAAATGATGGCATCCGGATTTATCGGGGTTGCTTCGATTGTATTTTTAGATTTTGGTGAAGTATTTTCTATGTGGAAGACAGTAGTATTTGCACTGCTTGAGTCATTTCCATCTGTTGATATGTGTATTCTTATGATCGCACTTTTTGCGTTTCTTCAATTTCTTAAATTTTATATAAAAAATATAGAAGACATAAAACAGAGTATGAATATTCCTAAATATATTTCAATGATATGAGTACGAAAAATTTCTTTGATTCAAAAATATTTCGAGGGGGCATCCTTGGTGTAGGAATAATGAGTATATTTTTTTTAGTATTTCATCTAGGTGTGATCGTCGGATTTCATAAAGCGAGTTTTTCCTACCGTTGGGCAGATGAATATCATCGAAATTTTGCTGGGCCACGGGGAGGATTTATGCGCGATACACATGATCGTGATTTCATTGAGGCGCATGGTGTTGTTGGGTCGATTATAAAAATAGATGGTTCAATATTGATCATTCGGAGCAAGAATGATGTTGAGAAAAACGTTCTTGTTTCTGATTCGACGCTTATTAAGCGTTTTCAGAAAAAAATTCTCGTGGGAGATCTTACAGTGAACGATAGCATAATCATTATTGGTGAACCGAAAGAATCAGGACAGATCGAAGCGAAATTTATACGAGTACTTCCATCTCGTGTTCCCTCTTCGCGGTAATTATCATTCCTATGCAATTTGTATTTCGTCATAAAATTCCATTTTTTCTAGTTCTTGTTTTTCTTCTATGTGGAGGGTACTTCGGTTATCATGCCATACATACGGGAAAAAAAGATATCGCATACAATATCGGCATAGTTCAACGAGGAACAATTACCTCCTCAATTTCCGGGAGTGGTCAGATATCTGCTCTTAATAAAGTTGATGTCAAAGCAAAAGTTTCAGGAGATGTTTTAAGTGTTTTTGTGGAAGAGGGGAAAACAGTTATGAAAGGAAACGCTTTAATAGAATTAGATAATCGGGACGCAAAGAAAGCAGTACGAGATGCAGAGGTAAATCTTAAAACAGCAAAACTCTCTTTAGTAAAACTGAAGCGACCGGCAGATCGTCTTACGATGTTGGCAGCAGAACATGCCCTCGCTCAGTCAAGACGCACGCTTGAGGATCTCCAGAAGCCTCCCGACGCACTTCTTTTATTAGAAACAGAAAACACTCTTGCTCAAGCGAAGGAATCGAAACAGAAAACACTCGATATTCAAAAAAAGGCTTACGATGATGGATTTAACAGTGTTTCAAACGCTTTTCTTGATCTTCCCTCAATCATTTCAGGGCTTCAGAGTATGCTTTTTGATACTGCGGTAGCGCGCGGAGGGGTGGCAAATATTGATTGGTATCTTAACCAGGTTGTATCCTGGGACAATGACTACAAGGCGAAAAAATACAGAGATGATGCCGCAAGTTCATACCGGATAGCTCGTGACGTGTATACAAAGAATTTTGAACACTACAAGAGCATATCGCGTTCTTCAGATACTTCCGCAATAGAAACACTTATTTTAGAGACGTACGATACTACACGAGTGGTAGCAGATGCCGTAAAAGACTCAAACAACTATCTTGACTATATTGACGATATTATGCAACAACACTCCATTTCTATTTCATCGTTAATGACCACCCACCAAGGTTTTCTTGATACATATACTGCAAAAACAAATACACATCTTTCAAGTCTTCTTTCGATCAAACGCTCTATTCAAGACAGTAGGGATGCTCTTATTAATGCAGATCGTTCAATTATTGAAAAATCTGATGCACTTGCAAAATTAAAAGAAGAACCAGATACCAATAAGATTCAAGATGCTCAAGAAAAAATTAAAGAAAAAGAAGAGGGTCTTAATAAACTCAAGGAGGGGCCTGACGATCTTGATATAATTTCTCAAGAGCTTGTGATCCAGCAGCGAGAAAATACCCTCAAGGATCTACGGGAAAAACTGAACGATTATACTATTCAGACTCCTTTTGAAGGAGTTGTTGCGGCATTTGATCTTAAACGAGGGGATTCTGTTTCCGCAAATTCACTTATTGCAACCGTCATAACAAAGGAGCGGCTTGCAGAAATCACCATGAATGAAGTGGATATCGCCAAAGTAAAAATCGGACAGAAGGCGATACTCACTTTTGATGCGATTCCCAGTCTCAGTATTACCGGGCAGGTGGCACAGATTGATGTTATTGGCACCTCATCTCAAGGTGTTGTTTCATATACAGTGAAGATTATGTTCGATACACAAGATGAGCGTATAAAGGCTGGTATGAGTGTTTCAACGGAAATTATTACCGATGTGAAAACAAATGTGCTTATGGTACCAAATGGATCTCTTAAAATACAGGGGAGTTCCAGATATGTAGAAGTCCCGGATGCTCAATCTCTTCCTAAAGATCCAATACATCAACAGACGGGCATCGTATTTAAAAATTCTCCATATCGTAAGATGGTAGAAATAGGCATATTTAATGATGAATTTACTGAAATTATATCAGGGCTTTCTGAAGGTGGTGTTGTTGTAACCAGTACCATCAATCGTCAAGCGACTCCATCAAATCAAAACCAACAAGCTCCAGCCTTTCGAGTCCCAGGACTTCCGAACGGCGGCGGAAGATCTCGTTAATCGATATGATTGAGTGTAAGCATATTTCTAAGACGTATACTGTTGGTGAATTAGAAACTACCGTTTTGAATGACATAAATTTTTCAATCGGTACCGGTGAATTTATTGCTATCATGGGTCCTTCTGGTTCAGGGAAATCTACCCTTATGAATATTATTGGGTGCCTTGATTCTCCGAGTAGTGGTACCTATTTTCTCGATAGCGCAGATGTGTCAAAGCTTTCAGATGACGAGCTCGCCGATATTAGAAATAAAAAAATTGGTTTTGTTTTTCAATCCTTCAATCTTTTAAAGAGGGCAGAGGTTCTTCGAAATGTGGCACTTCCCCTTGTGTATGCCGGGATCAAAAAAAATGTACGAGAGCAGGCAGCACAGGAAGCGCTCCGAGCAGCTTCTTTTCCTGAGAAGTTTTGGCACCATGTACCGAATCAGCTTTCTGGAGGAATGACTCAGAGAGTCGCGATTGCACGAGCACTCGTCAATAACCCAGCAATCATTTTGGCAGATGAGCCAACGGGGAATCTTGATACTAAAACAGGCGATGCGGTTCTCGATACATTTCAAACACTCCATATGAGTCAAGGACGAACAATCGTCCTCATTACTCATGAATCGTATGTAGCTGAACATGCCCAACGTATTATTCAAATTCGAGATGGAGCTATCGTTGATGATAGTAAAGTACCCCATCGAAGAATTATCACTAACCACACACATACATGAAATTGAGAGACATGTTCGAAGAGACAGGTATTGCATTGATGTCCAATAAGGCGAGGTCTAGCCTTACTATTCTTGGCATTGTTATTGGCATTGCTTCTGTCATAGCAATGGTTTCTATCGGAGAAGGTGCTCAAGGGACTATTCGAGCGAGTATCGAGGGGCTTGGTTCAAATCTTTTAACGGTAACACCGGGTGTGTTACAGCCTGGAAGAGGGTTTGTGTCTTCAGGTCGAGGCTCTGCCCAAAATCTCAAGAGTGATGATGTTACTGTTATTAGGGGTATTCCACATGTATCATATATATCTCCAGAAGTTCAGAGGCGATTTCAGATTACCTCAGAGATTGGGAATAATACGAATTCAACCGTTATCGGCGCCACACAAGAATATGCAACCGTTCGAAACACATCAATCGAACAAGGATCATTTTTTACTGACATCCATAACCAAAGTATGTCACGTGTTGCAGTGCTCGGGCCTACTGTTGCTCAAGATTTATTTGGTCAAGGAGTAGACCCACTCGGGAAAACCATTAGGATTAATAAAATAAATTTTAAGGTTATTGGAGTGTTGACTTCAAAAGGGGGTTCAGGGTTTTTTAATCCTGATGACACAGTACTTGTTCCTCTTTCAACAATGCAAAAGATTCTTGCAGGGACGGACTATCTTTCAACAATCGCATTGACTGTTGGGGATAAAGAACAGATGCCTATTGTACAAGATCAAATACTAACACTTCTCACTCAAAAACATAAAGTGAGTGAGCCTGATTTTTCAGTTATCTCACAGGCAGATATCCTAGGGACTCTGACGCAAGTAACAACAACATTCACACTCTTTTTGGCATCTATCGCTGGGATCTCTCTTGTTGTTGGTGGGATTGGTATCATGAATATGATGTTGACTGCCGTGACAGAACGCACTCGTGAGATAGGACTCAGGAAAGCGATTGGTGCTCGGAGGAAAGATATCACGTTTCAATTCCTTTCAGAAGCGGTCATGCTTACATTTATTGGTGGTGTCATCGGGGTAAGTATTGGATGGGCTGTAGCAATGGTAGTTTCTCAGTTAGCACATATTGCAACGTCTGTTTCTCTCCAGGCTGTCTTGCTTGCGTTTTGTGTTTCAGCCGCAATAGGAATTATTTTTGGGTATTATCCGGCACGTCGCGCGGCAGGATTAAATCCGATCGATGCACTACGATATGAATAATATACATATTAATAAGTAATGATATTTATGAAGAACATACTCGTCAGTATCGTTGCGACAAGTATTCTTGTCGGTGGAGGATCTTTTTATGGTGGTATGAAATATCAAGAGAGTAGAATTGGGGGTGCTCGAGGGGGCATACAAAATCTTGGGAACCCTTCTTCTGAAGAACGTGGTGCACGACGTCAACAATTCCAAGGAATAGGTGCGCGGAATGGAAGAGCCGGGAATAGTATGGGGAATATTTTCTCAGGAGAAATTATCTCAAAAGATGATACAAGTATTACCATGAAACTTCTCGATGGTGGATCTAAGCTTATTTTTTATTCTGACACCACAGTAGTGAGTAAGAGTGTTGATGGTACAAAAAACGATCTTGAAATTGGGAAAACAGTTTTGATTAACGGGAAAACAAACCAAGATGGAAGTGTTACTGCGCAATCAATACAATTACGAAACATAGGGAATAAAAATCAAGGGGTGGAGAAGAAGTAACTGTCTTGGAGGATTTATGTTTGAGCCACTATACTTTATTGAGTAGATGTTTTTTGTTTTGTCAATTCGTGATACCATCACTGTATATTCATTTTTTCACTGATGATATGGATTTTCGATACAGCACATCATGTCTTGTAACCCCGGCAAAGCTTCGTAGTCTCGCTACAAGATTGCATCCCTATACAAAATATCTTCATGGGGTTTCACGTGATGATACGTATACGTCTCTTGAAAGCTCACTTCATCTTCCCTTTGATAAAGAGATACTTTCTCGAGTACACCGTATGGTACGTCAAAAGGTGACCAAAGAATTAAAAACAATAGTCGTGGTGGGTATCGGCGGATCAAACTTAGGAGCGAAAGCAGTCTATGATGCACTTGGGGGTACATTTGGGATGATTGAAACTCATCAACAAAGACCAAAATTGTACTGGGCGGAGACGACAGATCCAGAATGGATATATAGATTATCACAGTATACCTGTGAGCATACATCGCCAAAGCAATTTCTTATTACTATTATTAGTAAATCCGGAGGCACTACAGAGACTATTGCTAATACGGAGTATTTACTTAAGCGATTAACTGCTCGATTCGGTCAAAAAGTCATGGATCGTATTGTGGTAACTAGCGATGAGGGTTCGTCACTGTGGCTACAATCTTTAAAAAAGAAGATAGCGGTACTACCCATCCCTGCAGGTGTGGGAGGACGATTTTCTGTATATTCTCCTGTCGGTTTATTTCCTCTGATCGCTGGAGGTATCAACGGTATTCAATTTATACAGGGAGCACGCAGCATGATTGAGCAGTGTCTCGGTGAGAAACATATCTCTAACCCAGCACTTATTTCTGCGTGCATACTCTTTGAACAGTATCGTCAAGGAAAACATATTCATGATACATTTTTTTTCCATCCTCAACTTGAATCACTTGGCAAGTGGTATCGTCAACTACTAGGAGAAAGTATTGGAAAGAGTGAACATATAGGAATAACACCAACAATTTCACTTGGGTCAACTGATCTGCATTCTGTCGGGCAGTTGTATCTCGGAGGTCCTCGGGATAAGGTTACAACATTCGTTCGTGTAGCATCTTCCCGTTCAGGAGTTTCAGTACCACGAACAATGATATTCCCAATCATCGAAGGTGTTGCTGGGAAAGAGTTTTATGAAATTCTTCACGCCATCTATCGGGGAGTAGCCATCACGTATCACAAACGAGGGGTGCCTTACATGGAAACTATATTGTCTTCCATGTCAGTTCAGTCACTCGGAGAATGGTTGCAATTTAAAATGTTAGAAATCATGTATCTTGGGAAGTTATTCCATATCAATGCATTTGATCAGCCCAATGTGGAATTCTATAAAAAAGAGACGAAACGCATACTTAATACATACTAGTATCCGTTTTTCTTTTTTTATATTCAAATACGATTGCCGTATCGTGTACTATATACACTAACAGGTATGTATGCTAGTGTTTCCTTATATGGAACATGCATTAGCAACAATTATTACTGGCGGAGGGCGAGGTATTGGTCGTGCAATAGCACGAAAAATGGCAGAAGAAACAAATGTTATCCTTGTGGGTCGTACTAAGGATGATCTTGTTTCGACTTGCCGTGAGATTCAGGATGCAGGAGGGAGAGCTCTGTATCATGTAGGTGATGTTTCTCACAGTGAAACAGCGGAAAATACAGTATCTCTAGCACAAGAACATGGATGGAGCATCCGTAACCTTATCTGTAATGCGGGGATTGCAAAAAGTGGAACATTTCATACGTTTGATGAGTCTCTATGGCGTTCTATGTTTGATATTAATGTTCACGGAAGTTTTCTCTTTATAAAAGCATGCCTTCCGGAAATGGTACGGGCGAAGAAGGGGACCATTTGTCTTATGAGTAGCATCGCAGGATTAAAGGGGTATGCCTATGCAGCTGGGTATACTGCGAGTAAGTATGCACTTATAGGACTTGCTCGTTCACTTGCCCTTGAATATGGGAAACATGGCATTGTTGTAGTACCTGTGTGTCCTGGCTTTGTGGAGAGCGAGATGACTCGGCGTTCCATAAAAGGTCTTATGGAACGAAAACATATAAGCGAAGACGAAGCTCGAGCGTGCATTGCGGCAGTGAATCCTCAAAAACGCATTCTTCCCGCAGAAGAAGTTGTAGACGCCGTCGCGTTTGTATGCTCTGGGAGTGTTCCCTCACTCTCTGGGAATCCCCTCGTACTCAGTGGTGGTGAATGAGTATATGTCGGAACCAATAAAAAAACTTATATCCTGGATCAGAGATTCAGCTGCATCAGCGCACACATTACTCGTTCCGGTTAGTGGCGGGTCAGATAGCGCATTTTGTTTTTGGTTGTGTTCAAATGCATTTCCAGAAAAAACAATTGGGGTGCACGCAGGTCGTTCATTGCGACGTAGGGATTGGTTTGAGTCATGCGGTAACATTGAATATATAGATATACCCGGAGAATATTCTGAACGTGAAGAGATGCGATGGGCTCGGTTTCTTGCGTTAAGTATCCATCATCGAGCATGGCTCGTTGGGAGTAGGAATCGTACAGAAGACCAGCTGGGAACCTATAGTTTATCAAGCAGAGTTGCGGCCTTTTTTCCTCTTATTGGCTTATGGAAGTCAAAGGTGATGGAGCTTTGCAAGGAGATTGATGTCCCCAAAGAGATTACTGTATCAAGTATGCGCGCCGATCCTGACTGTGGACGACCTGAGAAATTAGCAGAAATACCATTTCCAACCATTGAACTTTTTTTGAAAGTACGGGTTGGAGAACTTCCTAAAGAGTCATTTATATCACTCACAGAAGAACAGAGAATATATCTTGATACGATATACACCGGAAATTTATTTAAAAAAAATTTACCAATAAGAGGTCCGTTCTTTTAAGGAAAGAACCATTAAAATTGTTTATAGGGTTTTCGTCTGGGACGGAAGTGGTTTCTTTGTTGGTGCATTGGATGCTGCTGTTGCGCGAAAGGTTTTTGAGGAGCCAGTGTCTGTTGGGGTGGTTTTTCTCCTCGTTTAAGAGGGGGAGTTTTTGAAACCGGGAGCGGCTTTCGAATAAGACGTTCAATATTATGTATATCCCTTCGTTGTTCTGGTGTTGCAAATGAGATTGCATGTCCACTCATCCCCGCTCTTCCTGTTCGTCCGATTCTATGGACGTAATCTTCTGCATTATCGGGGAGATCGTAATTTATGACCAGTTGGATACCTTTTACATCAATGCCTCGCGCGGCAATATCTGTCGCAACTAAGATTTTATATCTCCCTATTTTAAATCCTTCGAGTGCTTCGAGTCTTTGTTTTAATGTGCGATTTGAATGAATTTCAGCTGCTGAATAGCCAAATGCTCGTATGCCATTCGTAATTTTTTTTGCGCCATGTTTCGTTCGAGAGAATACGAGAATACTCCCGTTATATTGGTCCAAGATAGTTTTTAGTAATGAGATTTTTTCCTCCCGATGCACAAAAAATAGTTCTTGACTTACAAGCTCAATGGCAGTACCTGACGGTGCAACCTCCACACGGAGTGGCAGAGACATATATGCATGTGCTATCTTGACAATCTCATCAGGCATCGTAGCAGAAAAAAGCATCGTTTGTCTTTGTTCAGGAACACGTTGCAGAATTTTTTTCAGCTGAGGAGCAAATCCCATATCGAGCATGCGATCTGCTTCATCAAGTACAAGAATTTGGATCCGATCAAGTCGAAGACGCCCCTGTTCAAGGTGATCGATCAATCTCCCCGGTGTAGCTATAATAATATGCGGTTGTTGTTGAAGTGCTCGTTGTTGCTTCCGTATGTCCTCTCCACCTATTAAAAGAGCTGTCCGTATGCCGATGGGTGTACCAAGTTTTTTTAGAGTTTCGTTCACTTGTAATGCTAGTTCACGAGTGGGTAGCACAACAAGCCCCATATGCTTTCCTTGGCTTTGGGCGATTCTTTGAAGCATGGGAATGCCAAATGCCAATGTTTTACCGGTTCCTGTTTGAGCGATCCCCATAATATCTTTACCCTCTATTGCGAACGGAATCGATTGTCTTTGAATCGGAGTTGGGATACTAAATTTATTCCGAGTGAGAATTTCCAAAAGTCTCGGAGCAATACCGAGATCATTAAAATCAGTTTTAATAGTATGATTGTTCATAAGAATATACTAAATAGTATTGTAGCAGAGTGTTATTGTATGTCCTAATATTGAGACATGCGCGAGATCAAAAAAAGGATTCCTCTGTTCGGAATCCTTTAAGAAGCCCAGAGTTTTTTTACCATGTTAGAGACGGATAGTTCTAGACTTTGTCGCGTGCCATCGTTTTCAACGATAAATGTTGCGAATTTCTTTTTTTTAGAAAGTGGCATTTGAAGTGCTATCATCGTTTGCGCTTCTTGTGTTGTATGCGCATCGCGAGTCATGAGTCGCATGATTTGTGTGCGTGGTGCACAAGAAACAAGAATGATATGGTTACATTCTTTCCACATGTCAGTCTCGATAAGAAGTGCATTCTCTAAAACCACCATAGTGGATCCCCGCTCTTCTACTGTATGGATTGATTCCTCGAGAAGTGCACGGATTACAGGATGTATGATATATTCTAATTCAGAACGAGCTTGGTCATCATTCATAATGATATGACGAAGCTTCTTTCGATCTAATGTTCCATCGTTACGTAGTATCTCTGTCCCGAATGTTTCGACAATACGTGCAAGTTCAGAAGTGCCCGGGTTAACTGCCACTCGTGCAAGTTGATCACAATCAATAACCTCTAGACCGTGATGTTCACGGAGAATATGTGCGACAGTTGATTTCCCGCACGCGATATTTCCCGTAAGACCTATTCGTATCATGGAGAATATCTCCTTTCGAAAAAAAATAATATCATTTTTGACAAAAAATGTCAAGGATGCTTGACTTTCCCTACACAAGGAGATGGGATCATGGGTAAGAAAAAGAGATGGAATGGTGACACTATTATGGGTGGGAAGAAGGAATTGCAACGACTTATTTCCTCGCTTCTTCGCTCGCAGCCTCAGGAACAAGCATTTATTCAGGAAGTTGCCGCATCAACCATTCATGTGAACGTGAAAATTACTCTCTTGAGACGCATAGAGAGAAGCGCGGCAGAAATTTCATGTGTGAAGATGGATTACGAACGCTTTAAAAAGATTGTATAGTCCTAACGCAATGGCTTCACTATGAAGCCTTTTTTAATTATGTTTTTTAGCTCCCATCTAATAACTATCTCCCAGTAGTTGTTAGGTGGGCTCTTAGTGCATTCGCGGTAATAGTATCACAGTCTCGAGCTGTGTCTTTTGCAATAATCGATACTTCTTTTCGTAAAGATTCGAGCGCACGCAACGCAGTATCGCGCTGTGTTTTTAGTTGTTTTATTTCTTTTGGGTACATTGATCCTTGGAGTTTGTTATCAGAAAAAAATAATTCAATACTATCTGCAAGTGCAAGTTCAAAATCCCAAAGAACTTCATGAGATATACCTTCTTTTTTGGCACGATTAATCCATTTCTTCTTTTCATCATCTGAGAATATAGGTTGCTTTTCAATGAGAGTAATAAGGGTGCTTCGTTCCATAGTGCTATATCTTTAAAGATATAGATCCTGAGCGAGGGGATCGTGCCTGACGGATAGCTCGTTGTTGCGCAAGAGCACGATGTACATATTCTGGAATTTCAACTCCTCGTTCAGAAGCGTCAGTGCATCTTCGTTCGTTAAGGCGACCGATCGTTTCCGAGATGGCATTCTCCGTTTTTTCAACAATCTCACTGCGTTGTTTTTCGCTCTGTGCGAGTTTGAATGTCCCATCTTTAATTTTTTCGCGTATCTGTTTTTGCGCGTCAGCACTGAGAATAAGAACATCTTTTGGGTGTGTTGGTGGGACTTTTTTGGGGGGTATGTATATTCTTTCCGTATGATTTAACTGTGAGGTTGCGTTGAAGATATTCTTTTTTATTTCTTCAGAAAGAACACAAACACGTTCAAAGAGTTTTTTGAACGATCCGGAGATTTTTTCTTTTTCAATGCCCCGTGGAGGTTTTTCTGATTCAATTTTTTTTGATAGCGTAGGGACTTTTTCCATAGAAATACAGACGTAATTCTTTTTGGTATACTACTATTATTATGTTATTTTGTCATATTTTTTTATGAAGACTCCTCCCGAGATGCCACAATCATGTATTTTTTGTGAATTTGTCGCTGGGAAACGAAGATTTAACGTGAATGGATTTCCATTCGTTACGCTATATACCACGGAAGTAACAACATCATTTGTTGCTATTGATTCTCCACCTCATGGTGCCGGACAAATCCTCGTAATTCCGAGAAAGCACTATACGCATATTGAAGATATACCAGGATATATTCTTCATGCGCTCATGGATCACGTGACACTCGCATGTCGAGTCGTTCGAGAAGAGTATCCAGCATGCAATATTCTTCTCAATAATGGGGAAGAAGCCGGCCAGACAGTATTCCATGTCCATTTTCATATTATCCCACGATGCAAAGATGATGCAATTAAAATAGAAGTCTGGGATAGAAAGCCTACGACAGCATCGGTATTCAAAAAACTTTCAAAGCGATATAAGATGGCATTTGCGCGAGAGAAAAGAAATGTATAGTATATCAAGATACATTTATTCATGAATAATCGGGTATGCAGGATATCCAAGATGTTTTTTTGCGGATGATAGGAAAGCGTTCTGAGCAGCGTACATTACGAAGACTCTATCGTGAGACACTCAGGAGTTTACCAGAATATCAAGAAATGATGGCTGAAATGGAGGGCTTGCGTGAAAAGAAAAAACGCCTCGAAGAAAAAGTGGAAACTCAGTTTTCTTTTGAATTGAATAAAGCTGAAGAATTAGGAAGTGACGTTAAACTCGATAAGGATCTTCTTAATGATATGGTTCTGACCAACATTGCAAAAGGAGAGATTGTAAAAGTTCGTGATTCTTATAACGCGATATACAATCCAATTATTACGGTGAAGTTTAAAAAATCAGACGAAGAATAAGCGCCATGGTTTCTGGTTTCTGGAAAAAGTTAAAAAAGCCAATCTTGGCACTTGCACCGTTGGCGAACGTAACGGATGCGGCATTTCGTCGTCTTATCGTACGCTACGGTAAGCCAGATGTTATGTTTACAGAATTCATTTCTTGCGATGGGCTGTGCTCGGTGGGTCGCACGTCACTGATGATCGATCTTCTCTATACAAAGAAAGAGAAGCCAATCGTTATGCAAGTATTTGGATCACGGCCAGAGAATTTTTATCGATGTGCGCAGCTCGCACAAGAATTAGGATTTGATGGAATTGATATTAATATGGGTTGTCCCGATAAACATGTAGAACAACAAGGTAGTGGAGCTGCACTTATCAAGCATCCAGAGCTGGCTAAAGAAATAATCAAAGAAACAAAACGTGGCGCAGGAACATTGCCAGTTTCTGTTAAAACACGTATCGGATACAACACCATCACTATCGACGAATGGATTCGTCATATTATGGATGTACAGCCTGCAGCAATCACTCTTCATGGCCGAACACGTAAAGAAATGTCTGGTGTGCCAGCACATTGGGATAGTATTGGTGTTGCGGCAGAAATTGCGCGATCTATTGATTCATCAAAGAATCGTACACTCATCCTCGGAAATGGTGATGTAAAGACACTCGCTGAAGCGAAGGAAAAGGTGAAGGAGTTCTCTATTGATGGCGTTATGATCGGTCGTGGGATTTTTGGAAATCCATGGCTTTTCAATGAAAAAAAAGATCCGGTTTCTATTACTATGAAAGAAAAACTTTTAGTTCTTCTTGAGCATACGAAATTATTTGAAGAACTATTTCTGAGTATAAAGCCATTCGATATTATGAAAAAACACTATAAGGCATATGTGACAGGATTTGATGGAGCAAAAGAATTACGTATGCAGCTTATGGAGACGAGAAACAGTGGGGAAGTTGAAGATGTCATAGGGCGGTGGATATCTTGATGTTGACAGTAGTAGTATACTTGCTATTCTTAGCTTCAAAGTAACTTACAATATATCATATCAAGAGCGCGGGGAGAGCACTGGCTCGACAATCCGCCGGCAACCCTTTCGTATAGAAAGAAGGTGCTCATTCCAGCCCAATGGGAAAGATAGGATTGTTTCTAGAATGAATCTATTTCCTCTCCTCACCAAGGAGATTTTTTATTATTTTTTTTATGCTGTATTCACAAAAATTATATACAACAGAAAGCGTCACATCCGGACATCCGGATAAAGTATGTGATCAAATATCTGATGCGATTCTTGATGCATGCCTTAAAGAAGACGCGTATTCACGGGTAGCAATTGAGACATTCGGTGGACATGGACTTGTTGTGGTTGGAGGAGAGGTTACAACGAATGCTCGTGTTGATTATGGGAAGATTGCTGAAGATGTCTATCGAGATATAGGATACAGTGATTCACTTCGCACCATAACGAATGTCATTGAGCAATCTCCCGATATTGCACAAGGAGTTGATACGGGTGGGGCAGGGGATCAAGGCATTATGTATGGATATGCAACCAAAGAAACGGAGCAATACATGCCACGAAGTGTCATTTTTGCACATGCCCTTACAAAGGGCCTGGAAGATTTACGGAGGAAGGGTACCTTGCCCTGGCTTAGTCCTGATGGAAAAGCGCAAGTCACACTAGAGGATGGACGTGTGAAGACCGTTCTTGTCAGCACGCAACATGCTCAAGGTATGACGCGTGAAGATATTCAATCTCATCTCATTGAGCATCTTATCAAGCCAACCATCGGAGATTTAGAAGAGGTACAGATATATGTAAACCCAACAGGTGTGTTTGTACGGGGAGGATTTGATGCAGATACGGGTCTTACGGGGAGAAAAATTATGGTAGACACGTATGGAGGACTCATTTCACATGGGGGTGGCGCATTTTCCGGGAAAGACGCGACAAAAGTAGATCGTTCAGCTGCATATATGGCGCGATTTGTTGCAAAAAATCTTGTGGCAAATGGATATGCAAACACCTGTGTCGTATCTGTTGCATACGCGATTGGCCACAGCGAGCCTCTTATGGTTGAAGCAATAAATGAACACGGGGGAAGTCTCGGCAGTATGGTTAGAGAGAAATTTGATTTTCGACCACAAGCTATTATCGAACGACTCAATCTTCGAAGACCGCTGTACCGTGCTACCGCAGCATATGGACATTTCGGGAGAGATGGTTTTCCGTGGGAAGAAGTAATTTCTCTCTAAATAAAAAAAAGACATCTCGTTGATGTCTCAATTAGTGTGGAAGGGTAATAAAAAGAAATACATATTCAAACAAGAAACCAGCGAGAAACCAGAAGGGAGCATAATCAAGTCGTATAAGTCCGTGGATGTGCAGGCGCGATCGACGATATTCAGATTCCGAAGGTGATTTACCAAATAAAAAGCGAAGGATGCCCATACTGCAGTATTCCGCGAAAAAGAGTGCGACGATATAGAACAATCCACGAATAAACCAATGCAATGTAAAGAGCCACGGATGAAGTAGAGAGAGCGCTACTGGTATAAGCGCATAAAAGGGCGCATAGAAAAGCGAGCTATACCCCATACCATTTTTATTTCTTCGAAAAAGAAGATTTCGCGTGGCGGTGAATACGACTTCCATTCCAAGCCCCAGAAGCGCGAAGAGAGAACATATAGTCCCCCAAAAAAGAAAAGAACTTGGTATCACGATAACCTCCCACTCCTTACTGTAGAGCTATAGTATAAAGAAGTTATACATTTGTAAATGTTGTTTTATAAAACATTCACTATACCTACCCTCGTATGTATGATATCCTTTTAGAGAAATTATGAATAAAAAAAGTACATACATTACATTTTTTACTGGAGTGTTAAAGAGGAATACTTTGTTTTTTGTTACTTTTGGGGTGGTGAGTACGCTAGGTGTTGCATATATGATTGCCATATATCATCCACAACCTTTACCATCACCAAAAAAAGAACAAATTCTTATGACAACTCAACTCATATCTCAGGTACCATCTATGGAAATTGATATCAAGAAAAAATATTCTGCAATGTTTAAAACGACACAAGGCTCAATTACGGTTGATCTTTTCGCAGATAAGACGCCGATAACTGCAAACAATTTTATTTCGCTTTCTCGTAAGCATTTCTATGATGGTACGAAATTTCACCGTGTCATTAAGGGATTTATGATCCAGGGGGGTGATCCAAAAGGCGATGGGACGGGTGGTCCGGGGTATCAGTTTGACGATGAACCATTTACGGGTGAATATACCAGGGGTATCATTGCGATGGCAAATGCCGGACCCAACACAAACGGAAGCCAATTTTTTATCATGCATGAAGATTATGCTCTCCCGAAAAATTATATAATTTTTGGTCGAGTGAGTGGAGGTATGGATATTGTTGATGCGATTGCATCAAGTCAAGTCATGCAAGGTGTGCACGGTGAATATTCTAAGCCGGTACAACCGACAGTAGTGACCTCGGTGGAAATTCAAGAACAATAGTATCTATGACTCGTTTCATCACAGCATTTGATAGAATTATTATTGGGTGTTGTAGAACCCTCGCTTTACCAGTGAGTCGCATCTCGATCGCTATCGTCTATATTTGGTTTGGAATTTTGAAACTAGGATCTACGAGTGCCGCAGCTCCACTTGTGCAGGCACTTCATGATCATATGATCCCATTTTTTTCTATAGGAGATACAATGATTGTATTGAGTATCTTTGAGATTACTGTTGGCATAGTTATCCTTATTCCTCATTTTGAACGCCTCGCTCTTTTTCTATTCGGTGTGCATATGATTATCGTATCCTTTCCGCTATACATACTACCGACATATACATGGCAAGCGCCATTTGTTCCGACATTAGAGGGGCAGTATATTATGAAAAATCTTGTCCTTATTGCTCTTGCGATAAGTATCGTCGCGCATCTCCATCCGTTCACTGCAGGTAATACAAGAAAAGTGTGATATACTAAGTACATTGTACATAATTTATATTTTATTATGGATGATCTCAATATTCAGGAAACAATCATGCCTTCACCTTTGAAGAAGGCATTTCCACTAAAATTAGTGATCGGTATCGGTGTGGGGGTATGTGGTGTTGCTACTCTTGCAGTTGGAGGATATTTTGCATATCAGAATTTTTTTCTTTCACCGGAAGAAATACTTCTACGTATGGTTCAAAAACAAAAAGAAATAAAAACATTTCGGTCAGACATGGAGATTCGTGCTGAATTAAATGGTGTCACTGAAATGATTAGTGGATTTTCCGGTGGGCTGCTTGGACTACCACAGACACAAGGGAAAGAGGAAGTAAAAAAACCAACCGTTTTTATCATGAAAAGTGTTGGAGCGTTTGATGAGGCAAAAGATCGATTCTTCCCCGATAGCAGCGTTTCATTCAATCTTGCCGTAGATGAATCAGGAAAACAGCCAGAATTAGAAGGTAAGAATATACCCCAACAGACGGTGCTTCTTGGAGCTGAAATGAGAACGAAAGATAAGGTTGGATATATCGCACTGAAGAAAACCCCGAATTTAGGCTTTATGAATTTCAGTGCTCTTGAAAATCAATGGATGAAATTCGACACACAGTCAGATGAGTCAAAAAAACAAGTTGATGAAGTTACGAAGCAAATAGAAGAGGTTTTTCCAAAAGAGAAGCAAAAAGAATTGGCAGATGCTTTTCTAAAGAAAAAACCATTTAAGATTAAAAAGGGGAATGAAAAAATTCCCGGTGTTCCAACCCATCATCTCATCATAGAAGTCGGGAGAACAGAAGTAAAGGCACTTCTTGAACTTATCAATTCTGTCGTTCCTCAAGATAAAAAAACATCGGAAGAGGAATTGAAAAAAGCAGAAGAGTCATTTGCTCAGTTTATTCCTGCGGATAAGCCATTACAATTCAATCTTTGGGTGGGGAAGAGAGATTTTTATGTGTACCAATTTCGGTTTGGATTTGATATTCCTAAACTTCCCGATACATCAGTAAGCGGGAATATTGTCATGCGTATAACCGTTAAAGATATTAATAAACCCGTTTCAATTGAAGTGCCAAAGGACGTAAAAAAAATGGAGGAAGTATTTGGAACCTTATTTGGATCTCCATCAACAGGACCGAAAGATTCAGATGGTGATGGGTTAAGTGATACAGATGAAATATATTATGGGAGTGATCAAAATAATCCAGATACAGATGGTGATTCCTATAAGGATGGGGACGAAGTTAAAAATGGTTACGATCCAAGGGGATCAGGGAAATTGACACTCCCTCCGCCTCCGTCCTCACTGTTACCACAGACATCACCAATACAGTATTATTAGAATTCATAGAAATTTTTTTAACTCGTAGTTTTTACCACAGAAGACCTTTACAGAGAAGGTCTTCTGTGGTATGTTGAGATGGTTGATCTTTTCCAATTCCAAGGAGGGATATATCGTGGAAATTAAGAAGGTTAGCAACGGAGGTTCCGATGAGTCGAAGATCTTACCGAATCAAGTAAAGAAACAATCATCTTCAGGGTCCGTAGAGTCAAACTCAGCACATAAACTATCGGTTGCTCCAGAGACCCAGTCGAATGCGAAGAAATCTTCTTCATCTGCTACGCAGCAATTTCAAGGTTCTTCCTCTTCTATGTTTAAGCCCCCGGAAGATAAAGCTCTGGATGTAATGTTATCGGTACAATCTTCGTCAGTATCAAAACCGACGAAGACAGAAAAGGGGGAGAATTCGGAGGATTCAGAAAAATCTGAAAAGAAGAAGCCTCCGGCACCAGTACCTACGCCTCCGGCACCAGTACCTACGCCTCCGGCACCAGTACCTACGCCTCCGGCACCAGTACCTACGCCTCCGGCACCAGTACCTACGCCTCCGGCACCAGTA
>Ga0209515_10000986_pt1 | contig 49166 bp, 47 predicted proteins | sample Subgroupgradi54m_FD_187454 | JGI IMG/M metagenome (GOLD analysis project Ga0209515, IMG submission 187454) | Subsurface groundwater microbial communities from S. Glens Falls, New York, USA - GMW60B uncontaminated upgradient, 5.4 m (SPAdes)... ... | reverse complement strand
GCACGTCGCGAGACCGGAGCGGGCAAGGATCTCGCTTCCTTCCGGGGGTTGGTACAGATAAGCGAGAGAGCGAAGGCCGAGCGCCGAGCGAAGCGATTCCTCGCGGGGGAATCGCGAGCGGTGCGCGAGCGGCCGACCCGGAGCGAGGGCGGCCCGGCCGGATCGCGAGAGAACCTCTCACCCCGGTCGGGGCGGAAGGTCAGGCGTCGGTAGAGAAGGCGCCTTTAATGAGGCGGATGCGGGCAGGACCCTCGGGACCGTTGAGCAGAGAGAGGACGTCGAAACGGACATGCGAGTGGCCCACGGGCCGGCGGCTCTGCAGGTACCAGGCGGCCAGCCGCAGGAGTTTCTGGCGCTTCAAACGGGTGACCGACTCTTCCGGAAAACCGAACCGGGTGGAGGACCGGGCCTTGATCTCAATAAAGCAAAGGGCCGGGCCCTCCCGCGCCACCACGTCGATCTCGCCGAACCGGGCCCGGAGGTTCCGGTGCAGGATCCGGTAGCCGTTGCTCTGGAGATAGCGGACCGCCTCCCCTTCCCCTTGGCGGCCGAGCAGAAATTTATTCAACACGGATCGGCGAGAAGCTGAACCGGTGGAATCGGCAGGGGCCGAACTGCTCGATCCGCCGGACATGATGTTCCGTGCCGTATCCCTTGTGACGGTGGAACCCGTACTCCGGATGGAGCGCGTGGACCAAGTCCATCCATTGGTCCCGCACCACCTTGGCTACGATCGAAGCGCAGGCGATGGAGATGCTCTTGGAATCCCCTCGGACGATGGGCTGGAGATCCCAGGGACAGTCGCGCGGCACGCTGCTGCCGTCGACCAGCACGAGGCCCGGCGCGAACGGCAGTTTGGCCAGCGCCCTCACCATCGCCAAGTGCGTGGCCTTGCCGATGCCGATCCGGTCGATCTCCTCCGCGCCGACGGCGCCCACCCCGACGGAGCACCGGCGAAGGATGGCCCGGTAGGCGCGCTCCCGGGCAAGAGGGGTCATCCGCTTGGAATCATCAATGGGGAGATCGAAGCGAAAATCATGGAGGATCACGGCGCCCGCGACGACCGGGCCGGCCAAAGGACCTCTGCCGGCTTCATCGACGCCGGCGATCAATCCGGCGTCAGGCCTTCGTCTGAGCTGGACTTTCCGATCGAACCGGAGGAGCTCCTGCAGCCGGCGGGTTTTCCTCAAAACGCTCCTCGATGCGGCCGGCCTTGCCGACCTTCTTGCGCAGGTAGTACAGCTTGGCACGGCGGACATGGCCCTGCTTGACGACCAAGATCTTCTCGATGAAGGGAGAATGCAGATAAAAGACCCTCTCGACCCCCTCGCCGTAGCTGACCCTGCGGACCGAGAAGGTCTCGCGGCTGGAGCCGCCCTTACGGGAGATGACCACCCCCTCAAAGGGCTGGATGCGGGTCTTGTCGTCCTCCTGGATCCGGACGAAAACCCGCACCGTATCGCCCGGCTTGAAAGCAGGGCGATCCGGCTTCAACTGCGATTTCTCGATCTCCACAATGCGGCGGTCCATGGCATTCTCCTAGCGTATCAGGTCCGGGCGCTCGGCCCGGGTGCGGCGCAGTGACTGCAGACGGCGCCACTCGGCGACGCGAGGGGCGTCACCCGAAAGCAAGACGTCCGGCACGCGCATTCCGCGAAATTCCGCCGGACGGGTGTACTGGGGATACTCCAACAAACTGCCGTTGAACGACTCTTCGACGGCCGACTGATCATCGCCCAGCACTCCGGGCAGGAGCCGGACCACCGAATCGATCAATACCATAGCAGGAAGCTCCCCGCAGGTCAACACGTAATCACCGACGGACAGCTCCTCGTCGGCTAGCCCCCGCCGGACCCGGTCATCCACCCCTTCGTAATGCCCGCAGAGCAGGATCAGCCAGGGCTTCCGGGCCAGCGCGCCGGCCTTCTTCTGGGTCAGCTTCTCCCCCTGCGGGGAGAGAAGCACCACTCGGGGCTTGGGGCCGCGGGCTTTTTTCCTGAGCTCCTCGACAGCCAGGAAGAAGGGCTCCGCCTGCATCACCATGCCGGGACCGCCGCCGTACGGCCGGTCGTCCACTTTCCGGTGCTTGGTCGTAGACCAGTCCCGCAGATCATGGACCCGGATCCGGACCGCCTTCTTGGAGACCGCGCGGGAAACGATGGAGGTTCCCAGCACCGGCGGGAACATCTCCGGGAAAAGGGTGAGGACGTCGATCCGCAGATTAGGCCCCTTTCGGTGTCGCCTTCTTGATCAGCTGGCGGATCGTCGCCGACGGAATGGCTCCCTTGCTGATCCAGTATCGAGCCCGCTCGACGTTCAGCTTGAGCAGGGGGGGCGTCTTCGATGGGTCGTAATGACCCAGTTCCTCGATCGCGCGCCCGTCCCGGGCCCGCGTCTTCGTGATGACGACAATTCGGTTATGCGGCCTTTTCTTTCCGCCCAGCCGCTTCAGCCGGATCATGACCTCTGCCATACATCCTCCTGGTTAATCGGTTTTCTCCCGGCGCACATCGGCGCCGAGCTCCAACAACTTGTGATCTACGCGGTCGTACCCACGGTCCAAGTGATAGAGGCGGGAGACCTCGCTGGTTCCCCTCGCCGACAGCGCGGCCAGCACCAGCGCGGCCGACGCCCTCAAGTCCGACGCCATCACCGGCGCCCCGCTCAAACGGGGGATCCCCTGCACGATGGCGGTGGCGCCTTCCAGCTTGATCTGGGCCCCCATCCGTCCCAGCTCGGCGACGTGCATGAACCGGTCCGGGTAAATCTTTTCGGTGATCACGCTGATGCCGGGGGTCTGCGTCATCAGCGCCATCATCTGCGCCTGCATGTCGGTCGGGAAACCGGGGTAAGGCAGGGTCGTCACGTCCACGGGCCGGAACTTCCGCTTCGGCCGCACCTGCATGCCGCCCTCCCGCCCGGAAACCTCCACGCCGGCCTCTCTCAGTTTGTCGAGCACGGCGCCCAGATGCTCCGCCCGGGCGCCGGAAACGGTCAGCTCACTGCCGGTGACCGCGGCCGCCAGCAGGAAGGTCCCGGCCTCAATGCGGTCCGGGATCACGCGGTGCGTGAAGCCGTTCAGCTTTCGTACCCCTTCGATCCGGAGGACCGGCGTGCCGGCGCCCTCGATCTTTGCTCCCATCTTGATCAGCACGTGGGCCAGGTCCACCAGCTCCGGCTCGCAGGCGGCGCTCTCGATCACCGTCCTTCCCTTCGCGAGGCAGGCGGCCATCATGACGTTCGCCGTGCCGAGCACCGAGGAGCCGTACGAGCCGCCCAGGTACATCGTGGTCCCGCGCAGTTCCCGCGTCTGGGCCAGCACGTTGCCGCCTTCCACCTTCAAGCGGGCGCCGAGCGCCTTCAAACCCTTGAGATGCAGGTCCACCGGCCGGGGCCCGATCACACAGCCGCCTGGAAGGGAGACCTTCGCTTGGCTTTTCTTGGCGACCAGCGGCCCCAGCACGCAGAAGGAGGCCCGCATCGTCGAGACCAGCTTGTACGGCGCCTCGGTCCCCTGGTAGCCGGAGGGGTCCAGCGTGATCCGCTGTCCTTCCTGGACCACCTTGACACCAAGGTTGCGCAGGATCCGGATCATCGTATGGACGTCCCGGAGCGGAGGCACCCCTTCCAGCACGCAGAGCTCGTCGGTGAGCAGGGCAGCCGCCAGGATCGGCAGGGAGGCATTCTTCGACCCGGAAATGGTCACCTTCCCCTTGAGCGGCTTCCCGCCGCGGACGATCAGTTTTTCCATAACACCGCCACTCTATCCAGTCCCGAGAGATCCTGAATGGTCCGCTCCACGCGGAACCCGTTTTGCTCCGCGAGCTCGCGGACCCGGGGCGCCTGGTCCATCCCGATCTCCAGGGCCAGCCACCGTTCCGGCTCGAGCAGGCCGGCCGCCTGCCGGATCAACGTCTCGATCAACTCCAGCCCTCCTTTTCCCCCGTCCAGCGCCAGCCACGGTTCCCACGCCAGCTCCCGGGACCAAGCCGAGGATTGGTCCGGATTGAGATACGGCAGGTTGGCCACGATGCCGTCCACAGAACAGGGCTTCAGCCCCTCCAGCAGGTTTCCCTGCAGGAAGCGGACGCGGCAACCCTGCGTGGCCGCGTTGCGCCGGGCAAAATGGAGCGCCACCGATGACTGCTCGATCGCGATCACTTCCAAGTTGGGCCGTTCCTTGGCCAGCGTCACCGCGATGATGCCGGACCCGGTCCCCACATCGGCGACCACCTGGCAACCGCCCAAAAGCTCCAGGACGGTCTCGACCAGGACCTCAGTCTCCGGCCGCGGGTTGAAGACACCGGGCCCGACAGCGAACCGCCTGCCGTAGAAATCGGCGGTGCCCAGCAGGTACTGCAGAGGGACCCCGTTCGCCCGGGCGGCCACATCGGCCCGGTAAAGAAGCAGGTCTCCCCGGAGTATTTTAAATTCCATGGCGTACAAATCCACCGGGAGGCAGCCCACCCGCTCGGCCAGCAGCTGCTCGGCCGTCCACTGCGGGCGGTGCACCTGCGCCTCCTCCAGCACCCGTGTTCCCTCCTGGATCAGCTCCAAATGACCGTTCATCCCTTCTTCTGCCCCGCCAGCCGCGCCTGTCGGTCCGCCTCCAGCAGAGGATCGATCATCTCATCCAAGTTCCCCTCCAAGACCTCCTCCAGGCGGTGCGACGTGAAGCCGATCCGGTGGTCCGTGATCCGCCGGTCGGGGAAATTATAAGTCCGGATCTTTTCCGAGCGGTCGCCGGTGCCGATCTGCTGGCGGCGTTCCTCCGTCCGCTGGGCCGCCTGCTGTTCGCTCTTGGCCTCCAGCAGGCGGGCGCGCAGGACCTTCATCGCCTTGGCCTTGTTCTTCATCTGAGACCGCTCATCCTGGCAGGTGACCACGATGCCGGTGGGAATGTAGGTGATCCGCACGGCGGAATCGGTGGTATTCACCCCCTGCCCTCCCGGCCCGGAAGAGCGGTACACGTCGATCCGCAAATCCTTGGGTTCGATCTGCACGTCCACCTCCTCGGCCTGCGGAAGGACCGCCACCGTGACGGTGGAGGTGTGGATCCGGCCGGAGGCCTCGGTCTCGGGCACCCGCTGGACCCGGTGCACCCCCCGCTCGAATCGGAGGCGCCGGAAGACCCCCGGGCCTTCCACCGCGAAGACCGCTTCCTTAAAACCGCCCACCTCCGTGGGGCTGACGCTCAAGTTCTCGACGGTCCACGACTGCCGGGCCGCGTAGCGGGTGTACATCCGGTACAGGTCCGCGGAAAAGAGACTGGCCTCCGCGCCGCCGGTTCCCGCCCGGATCTCCAGGATGACGCTCTTCTCCCCCGCGGGATCCTGGCCCAGGAGGACTTCCTCCAAATGGGCGGTGAGTTCCGCCTCTTGGCGGCCTAGCTCCTCCAACTCGGCTTGAGCGAGCTCCACGATCTCCCCCTGGCCGCCGTGGGACTCCAGCATCTGCCGGACCCCCTTCAACTGGACCTGGACCTGTTCCAACTGGCGGATCCGCTCCACCACCGGCTTCAACAGCGAATGCTCCTTGGCGTAGCCGCGGACCTGGCGCGGATCGCTGAGCACCTCGGGGTCCGCCAGGAGCCGCTCCAGCTCTTCGAACCGCTTCAGACGGCCCTGGAGCGCTTCGTTCATCCCGTCTTCTTGGCGAACTTCTTCCGGAACCGCTCGACCCGTCCCGCCGTGTCGATGAACTTCTGCTTGCCGGTATAGAACGGGTGGCAATTGGAGCAGATGTCGATGCGCAGGTCTCCCTTCGTCGAACGGGTCTTGAACACCGACCCGCAGGCGCAGGAGACGACCGCTGCCTTATATTCCGGGTGAATTTCCTTCTTCATCGGATTCCTCCCTTATCCTTTCTCGGCCGGATTCAGCGACGTCAGGAAATCGGCGTTGCTCTTGGCCTTCGACAGCCGGTCGATCAGCAGTTCCATGGCCTCGCCCTCTTTCAGCTCCCGGAGCACCTTGCGCATCAGCCAGACCTTCTTCAGCTCGTCCGGCTCCAGCAGGAGCTCCTCACGCCGCGTGTTGCAACGCTGGATGTCGAGGGCCGGGAAAATCCTCTTCTGGAACAGGTTCCGGTCCAGCGTGATCTCCATGTTGCCGGTCCCCTTGAACTCCTCGAAGATCACCTCATCCATGCGGCTTCCGGTGTCGATCAGCGCGGTGGCGATGATCGTAAGGGACCCGCCTTCCTCAATGCCGCGCGCGGCCCCGAAGAACCGCTTCGGCTTGTGCAGGGCCGTCGCGTCCACGCCGCCCGTGAGGATGCGGCCGCTGTGCGGGGCCACCGTGTTATAGGCCCGCGCGAGCCGCGTGATGGAATCGAGCAGGACGACGACGTCCTTCCTGTGCTCGACCAGGCGCTTGGCCTTCTCCAGCACGATCTCGGCCACCTGGATGTGCCGTTCGGCCGGCTCATCGAACGTCGAGGAGACCACCTCCCCCTTCACCGACCTCTGCATGTCGGTCACCTCTTCCGGCCGCTCGTCGATCAGCAGCACCAGCAGAACGACGTCCGGGTAGTTGGTGGTCAGCGCGTTGGCAATCTTCTGCAGGAGAACCGTCTTGCCGCTGTAAGGCGGCGCCACGATCAACCCGCGCTGGCCCTTCCCGATGGGCGACAGCAGGTCGATGATCCGAGTGGAGATCTCCTTCGGATCGGTCTCCAGCTTGTAGCGCTGGTTCGCGTAGATCGGCGTCAGGTTGTCGAACAGGATCTTCACCTTGGCGGCGTCGGGGTTCTCCATGTTCACCGCCTCCACCTTCAGCAGGGCGAAGTAGCGTTCCCCCTCCTTCGGAGGGCGGATCTGGCCGCTGACGGTGTCCCCGGTCCTCAAGTCGAACCGGCGGATCTGGCTCGGGGAGACATAGATGTCGTCCGGTCCAGGCAGGTAGTTGTAGTTGGGACTGCGCAGGAAGCCGAAACCCTCCGTGAGAATCTCCAGCACGCCCTCCCCGAACATGTTCCCTTCCCGCTCGGCCTGGGCCTGAAGGATCTTAAAAATCAGGTCCTGCTTCTTGAGGCCGGAGATCCCTTCGACGTTCAGGTCCTTGGCGACCTTGTTCATCTCGAGGATCGTCATGCGCTTGAGCTTGGCGATGTCCAGGTTCTGCGCGGGAGCGCCGTGCCCTTCGGGCTTGGCTTTTTCCTGGGCTTTTTCCTGCGGCTTTTCCTTCTCTTTTTCCTCAGTCATCTTTCCTTCTGCCATGGACTCCTTCTCCTGTGATTTTCTTCCAAACACGAACCACCTGACGCCGGGACTCCGCGAGGGAGCCGCCGTTTCTTACCACAAAGTCCGCGCGTTTCTCTTTTTCCTTCAGCGGCATCTGGAACGACGAGCGCCGCTTCACCTCGGCACGCGTCCAACCGGAGCGCGTTTTAAGCCGCTGGGCGGCCGTCCCCTGTGGGACCGTCACCACGACCAGCGCGTCCGTCCGGTAAACCCGCCCTGACTCAAGCAGAAGCGGGATATCGAGCACCGCCGCCGCATCCGGCCGGCGGCGTTCAAGCCGGCGCAGGTCCCGCAGGATGCTTCCTCGAACCGCCGGGTGGATAATCCGGTTGAGCGCTTTTAAACGCGCCGGGCTGCGGAAGACGATCTCCGCGAGCCGCTTCCGGCGGATCCGGCCGTCCGGTTCCAGGATCCCGGGCCCGAACTTCGCCCGGATCTTTTTCCAGACCGGCGTCCCCGGCTCCATCAGCCGATGGACGATCCGGTCGGCGTCAAAAATCTCGGCGCCGAGCTCCCCGAACAGGCGGGCCACCGTGGACTTGCCGGTGCCGATCCCGCCGGTCACGCCGATCACGATCACCTAAACGTGCGAGGCCTCGTACCAGTTCCGGCCATGCTTCAGATTCACCTCGATCGGGACCCTCAGCCGCACCGGCTTCCCGGAAAAAGAGGGCGCCTCCATCATTTCCTTGACCATCCTGCGGACCGGCTCCAGCTCAGGATCCGGCAGATCGAAGATCAATTCGTCATGGACCTGGCAGACCATGCGGCCGGAGAACCCCTTTCCTTCCAGCTCCCGGTCGATGGCCACCATCGCCGCTTTGATCAGGTCGGCGGCCGACCCTTGGACCGGGGCGTTGATCGCCATCCGCTCGGCGAACTGCCGCACGGAGGCCTCTTTGGCGCTGAGCTCCGGGATGTTGCGCCGGCGGTTAAAGAGCGTGAGGCAGTAGCCGCGCCGGCGGCTCTCCTCCAAAGACCGGTCCAGGTACCCCTTGACGCGCGGGAACCGGGCGAAGTACTGGTCGATGAATTCCTGGGCTTGGCCCGGATCCACGCCCAGCTCCTTCGACAATCCGAAGGAGCTCATGCCGTAAATCAGGCCGAAGTTGATTGTTTTCGCCGCCGACCGCTGGTCCGGCTCCACCTGCTCGGGAGCCACGCCGAAAATCAGCGAAGCGGTTGCCCGGTGGACATCCTGCCCGGCGTTAAACGCCTCGATGAGCGCCTCATCCTCCGACAGGTGGGCCAGGATCCTCAGCTCGATCTGCGAATAGTCGGCCGTCAGGATCCATCCGTCCCGGTGCGACGAAACAAACCCTTTTCGGATCCGGCGGCCCAGCTCCGACCGGATCGGGATGTTCTGCAAGTTCGGGTTCGACGACGAGAGCCGCCCGGTCGCCGTCACCATCTGGTTGAACGACGCGTGCACCCGTCCGGTCTCCGGGTCCACCAACTCCGGGATCGCCTTCACGTAGGTCGAATCCAGCTTGGCCAGCTCCCGGTATTCCAGGATCTTGGCCGGCAGCTCATGCATCGTACTCAGGCGCCGCAGCACCTCTTCATCGGTGGAGGGGCCCGTCTTCGTCCTTTTGACGACGGGCAGCTTCAGCCGCCCGAACAGCACCTCGCCCAGTTGTTTCGGGGAGTTCAGGTTGAACTCCGTCCCCGCCAGCGCGGTGATCTGACGAACCCGGTCCTCCAGCGCCGAGCCGATCTCCTTGGACAACTCCAAGAAGGCCTCCCGGTCGACGGCAATGCCATGGAACTCCATCCGGGCCAGCACGCGCGCCAGCGGCAATTCCACCTGTTCGAACAGGACATCCAGGGATTTCTCCCGGATCTCCTTTTCCAGCCGCGGCATCAGCTCCCATCCGGTCATCGCCCTGGCCGCCGCCGTCTGCGCCGGATCGGCCCCCTGCGTGCCTCTGCCGAGAAACTCCAGCGAGAGGTCCTCCAGGCGGTGCGAGGGCCGGGTCGGGTCCAGCAGGTAGGAGGCAATACAGGGGTCCTTCGCCCCTCCCCGCAGATCGATCCCCTCCTTCAGCAGGAGGATCCAGGCCTCTTTGAGGTCCGGTAAAATCTTCACGACACCGGCGTCTTCCAAGAGCCCGCGCAGATCCCGCAGGGCGGCGCTCCCGGACAAAGCGGCGGTCTTCCCCTCCCCCCAGGCCAGCCCGACCGCCCCCCCCTCTTCCAGCGCCGCGCAGAAGGAACCCTGTTGACGGATCCGGGAAAGCAGCGACCGGACCTGTTCGTCCGTCGAAAGGACCTCCGCCTGCGGCAGGTCGGCACTGCGGTCCGGAGCGAACTCCTTCGCCAGCGAGCGGAACTCCAGCGTCTGGAACAATCGGCTCAAGGCGGCCCGGTCCGGCTCATGGATCTTCATGGCTTCCCAATCCAGCTCCAGCGGCACCCGGGTATCCAGCGCGGCCAGCTCCCGGCTGAGGAGCACCTGCTCCCTGTTCTCCCGGATCGCCTTGGCCACCGACGGCTTGACCGGCTCTTCCGTCTTCTCCAGCGTCTTGAGCAGTTTATCCACCGATCCGAATTTTTGAATCAGGTCCACCGCCGTCTTTTCGCCGATCCCCGGCACACCCGGGATCGCGTCCACCTCGTCCCCCATCAGGGCCATCACTTCGATGACCTGGTCGGGCCGCAGGCCCCACTTGTCCAGCAAGCTCTTGTCATCCAGGATTTCCGGCCCGTCCTTGCCCGGGCGGTAGATCCGGATCCCCCCGCCCAGCAACTGAAGAGCGTCCTTGTCGCCGGTCACCACGTAAACCTCCAGGCCCTGCTGGGCGGCGGCAAGCGCCAAGGTGCCGAGCACATCGTCCGCCTCGTACCCTTCCACCTCAAAGATCGGGATCCGGAACCCCCTCAAAACCTCCTTGATCCAGGGGAACTGGTCCACCAAGGCGTCCGGCGTCGGCTTACGGTGCTGCTTATAGCCCTCGAACCTCAGGTGCCGGAACGTCGGCTTGGGCAGATCGAACGCGACCGCCAGCAGATCCGGGCTCTCGTCAACCAGAAGCTTCCTCAGCATCGCCACCACGCCGTACACGGCGTTGGTCGGCTGTCCCTTGGATGTGCTCAGGTTGCGGATGGCATAGAAGGCACGGTAACAGAACGACGAGCCATCGATGAGAAACAGCCGCAACCTGAGCTTCTTCTGGTGATTGGCTGACGGCGACAAAAGGGGAAACTGTTTGGGGACTACTGAGCTGTCTTGGCGAGCGCCTTCTGAGCCCGCTCCAGCCCCTGCTTGGCGTTTCGGTTGCTGGAATCCAATGTCAGGATCTGTGTGAACAAATCGATGGCATCCTGGTACCTGGCTTCCCGCATCGCCACAGAGGCGCGCTGGTTCAGGTCCTGGGTGGTGCGCTGGCGGATTTGGGCTTTCTCCCTGGAAATTTCCTTTGCAACCGCCAGGGCGTCCGGCGATCCAGCCGAGGCCTTCTTCTGGACCGGCGGAGAGGCCGGCTTGACAGCGGCCGCTTTCTTGGCAGCAACCGGTTTGGCTGCAGCCGGCTTGGCAGCGGCCGCTTTCTTGGCAACAACCGGTTTGGCTTCAACCGGCTCGGCCTCGACCAGGTCCGTTTGCTTGACCATCGCCTCCGTCTCCTTGGCGGCTTCCACGGTCTGCCTCGCGGCCTCATAAGTCTGGCTGGCCGCCTCGGCCGCTAAGCGGGCCGCTTCGGCCGCTTTGCGCGCGATCTCCGCGCGCCGCTCCGCTTCGGCCGCGCGCCGCTTGGCCTCTTCCACTTGGCGCTTGGCCTTATCCGATTCCCGGAGCTTTTGGGCGGCGACCGTTTCCCTTTCAATCTCCTCGACCCGTTTTTCCGCTTGAAGGCGCTTCTGCGCTTCCGCTTCTCTTTGGGCCTCGGCTTTCTGCGCCCTGGCCTCGGCGGCAGAGGCCTTCTTCTGGATCGCTTCAAGTTCCTTGCCTTGCCGGTCGGCCTGTTTCTTGCTTTCCGCGTCGGCCTTCCGGGTGAACGCCGCTTCCCGGGCCGACTGGGCGCTCTTCTCGGCGTTGGCCTGAGTCACCAATTCCTGGCGGTGAGACTCTTTGAGGGCCTGGACCTGGGCCGCCTCTAATGCTCTGAGCTGTGCTTGCTCCCTCGCGTCCTTGCGCTGGGTTTCTCCTATCTCGCTCCGGACCCGTTTCTTGGCGGTTTCCAGCTCCCGAGATTGGCGGCCTTTATCCTGCTCCGCCCGCACCTGGGCCTGATGGAGCCACCGAAGGGAATCCTTATTCCCGGGATCCAGCGCGATCGCCCGCTCAAACTGGGCAATCGCCTTGTCCCACTGGCGGGCATCCATGTGGGCCTTCCCGGTTTCGATCGCGAGCCGGAGGTCAGCCGACTTCTTCCGCGCCCGCTCCAACTCGGTCTCCGGCACCGCCAATTGGTACTTGGTCAGCTTCTCACGGGCCCCGATGACCCAAGGATCATCCGAAGGCCCCAGGCGGATCCGTTCAGCCCAATGGACGGCCGCTTCCTTGACGCGCTGGGCCCCTTCATAGAGGAGGGCGAGATTGGAATGAGCCGGGCCGAAATCCGGCCTGAGATTCAAAGCGGTCTGGTAGGCCTGCTCGGCCTGGTCCATCTGCCCCAAACTTTCCAGCACGACACCCAAGTCGTTATAGGCCTCGGCGTAGTCCGGTTTGACGATGATGGCCCGGCGGTACGCGGAGGCGGCCCGCTGAAGCTCTCCGACTTCCTGAAGACGGCGGCCTTCCACCCGGTAGGCGACCCCTTCCTGCATCACGATCTCCCCCGGCGTAAGGGTCTTGGCGCCGGTCAGGGAGAAGGTCAGGAGAAAAATCGCTCCAAGAGGGTAAAGGGACCGAGGGCTTTTCACGAAGGCTCTCTTCATATGAAATTCGGGGTTATCCTAACCAATTTCCGCTTGTCTGTCAACAGGTTAGGGCGGAGGAGACCGGGGTCATCCGCCCAGACGGCGGCCGGGCGCCAGATAATTCTGCACAGTGTCGCGCACGGCCTGGTCCAGGGACAGCACCGGCCGGTCATAGCCGGCGGACCGGAGCTTGGAAATGTCCGCGCGGGTAAAGTACTGATACCGGCCGCGCAACTCCGGAGGCATCTCGATGAATTCGATCTCCGGCTCACGCCCCAAAGCGGTGAAAACGGCCGACACAAGCGCGAGCCAGGACTGGGGCTCCCCGGAACCGATGTTGTACAATCCCGCGGCCGCGGGATTGCCGAAAGCGAAGAAGAGGGTCATCTCGACCGCGTCCTTCACGTAGAGGAAATCCCGTTTTTGCTCGCCGTCCTTGAAGTCCTTCCGATAGCTCTTGAACAGCTTCACGCGGCCGGTCTCCAGGATCTGCCGGAAGGCCTTCTGGACCATGCTTCGCATCTCCCCCTTGTGATCTTCGTTTGGGCCGAAAACATTGAAGTATTTCAGCCCGACGATACGGTCCAGCAAACCTTCGCGCTGGGCGTACAAATCGAACGCGTGCTTGGAAGCGCCGTAGGGGTTGAGCGGCCGCAGGGACCCCAAGTCGTCGTCCTTGTCGTCCATGCCGGCGGATCCGTCGCCGTAGGTCGCGGCGGAAGAGGCGTAGATGAACCGCGCGTCCTGGGAGAGCGCCCAGCGGGACAGATCCTTCGTGTAGCCGAAGTTGTTGTCCGTGAGAAACGCTTCGTTGTTCTCCGTCGTGGAGGAACAAGCGCCCAGATGGAACACCGCGCTGAAGCGCCCGAACGCCTGCGAATCCTTCAAGAGCCGGCCGCGGAGCAGGTCCGCTTCGACGTAATCCGCGAAGCGCAGCCCCTGGATGTTTTTGGCCTTCTCCTCGCGGCGGGAAACCAGCTCAACGGCCCCTCCCCACTTCTTCCCTTCTTCCAGGAAATCACTAAGGAGGATATCCGTGTGGCCGCGCCGGTTGAGCGCCCACACCAGCGCGCTGCCGATGAACCCCGCCCCCCCGGTGACGAGAAACCGCCCTGGCCCTTCCATTCTAGAGGGTGAGGATGATGGCAAGAAGGGTCAGCAGGATCAGGAACGCGACCAGGTAAAAATCGTTGAAATAGAAGAAGTCACGGATGCGTTCGAACAGGGAGGGAGGACGGGAACGCCGCCGGTCCCGCTCCGATCGAAGAACTTCCACATCCTGAAGCCGGAAGCGAAGCAGGTTTCCGCCCAGGCGAAAAGAGGGCAACTTTCCCGAAAGGACCAGATCCTCCACCTGGTCGGCCGGGATGCCCAGCCGCCGGGCGGCCTCTTCGAGCGTCAGGAACTTTTCTGGGTGGCCACCCACTCGTCCACTTTGGACTTCTCGAACCGCCATTGCCCGCCTTCCTGCGCTCCGGGAAGTTTCCCATCGCGCGCCCACTGTTCAATGGTCCGGATGTCCACCTCCAGGTATTCCGCCACCTCCTTGGGGGACAGCGTGGAACTGCCGCCGCCCATGTGGACCTGGCCGTCGAGCCCGGCGCCCGGCTCCACCTGGAGGACCGGGGTCCAGATTTCTCCCTTCACGGCCGCCGGGGCCACCAACTTCAGCGAGTGCTTTGCGATGATCTTTCCCTCCACGCGGCCCGCCACGGTGATGCTCTCCCCGGTGATGTCCGCGCGCACCTGCGCGGCCTCACCGATGGTCAGCTCACCCCGCGTCTCGAGCGTTCCCTCGAAGCGGCCGCTGATCCGCAGGGAAACCGGCTCCTGGAAGATGAGCGACCCCTGCATGCTGGCCGTCACGTCCAGGACCCGGTCCTTCGGCTCCGCTTCCTTTCCCTTTCCTCTTCCGAGAACCCCCATCTCTCACCTCCTTGGCTACTGGCCTACCGACCCGCCGGATCTCGACTTCGCCCCCACCCTGTTCTCAAACCCGTGCAGTACCAGCAGGACCACCAAGACCAGGACCGTCGTCGCCACGGCTCCAAGGTAGAACCCGCCGCCGACCGCCAACCCGATCCCGGCCGCGGCCCAAACGCTGGCGGCCGTTGTCAGTCCGCGGACCGAATCCCGAAACTGGATGATCGTTCCCGCGCCGAGGAAACCGATGCCGCTGACCACCTGAGCCGCCAAACGGGTAGGGTCTACGTCCATCGTGCCGTGGTAATGGGCCGCCATATAGACGCCGGTCAGCATCATCAAACAGGAGCCGACGCAGACCAGCATGTGGGTCCTTAATCCGGCCGCGCGGCCCTTGGCCTCCCGCTCGAGACCCACGAGACCGCTCAACAGGACCGACAACAGAAGGCGCAGTATCACTTCAAGGTTTGAGACCACCCGTGCCCTCCCTGGTTCTCCCTAGCTTACACCCAATTCCGGGATCACGGTCAACTGCTTGGACGAGATCGGTTCCAAGTGAGCCCCCAACCCCGCCACCATCGCGCCGTTATCGGTGCAGAGCGAGAGCGCGGGGACCCGAAGCTCGATCCCATACTCGCCGCACGCCTCCGCCAGCCGGCGGCGGAGCACCCCGTTCGCCACGACGCCGCCCCCGACCGCCAGGTGGACGGCGCCCGACTCCCTGCAGGCCCGGATCGTCTTCTGGACCACCTCCTCCACCACGGCCGACTGAAAGCTGGCCGCCATGTCGGCGATGAACTGCGGTCCCGGCGGGCCGCCGCTCTCCTTGATCTTGTAAAGGACGGCTGTCTTGATTCCGCTCAGGGAAAATTCGTACGGGTTCCCGGATTTCATTCTCGCGGGCGTGAACCGGAACGCGGAGGGGTTGCCGCCGAGCGCCGCCCGTTCGATCTCCGGGCCGCCGGGAAACTTGAGCCCGAGCAGTTTAGCCACCTTATCGAACGCCTCGCCGACCGCGTCATCCCGCGTCTGTCCCAGCAGGGTGTACCTATGGATCCCATCCATCCGGACCAGCGCGGTATGCCCGCCGGAAATCACCAGGCCGATCCGGCGCTCTTCCAGCGGGACCTCCGGGTCTTCCATGAGGGCGGCGTAGAGATGCGCATGCAGATGGTTCACCGGGACGAGGTCCCTCTGCCAAGCCAGCCGCAGTGCCTTGGCGGCGGCCACCCCCATCAAGAGGGAGCCGGCCAGGCCGGGCCCGTGCGTCACGGCGATCCGGTCGATCCGGGAAGGATCGACCCGCGCGGAGGCCATCAGCTGCTCCAGCTCGCAGGTCAGCAGTTCGACGTGCGCCCGGCTGGCGATCTCGGGGACCACGCCGCCGTATTTCTGGTGCTCCTTTAAGCTGGAAGCGAGCTGGACGGCCAGCACCCGGCGGCCGTCGGCCACCAGCGCCAGGCCGGTCTCGTCGCAGGAAGTTTCAATCCCGAGAACGAGAATCGGGAACCTCCGTCAGATCGGACACGGGGACCAGCGTGTAGCCGGCCTTCTCGAGAGCCGGGACGGCCCTCTGCAGAACCCGCAGGGTCACCGGCCGGTCATGCCCGATCCCGATGGCCTGTCCATGCGCGGAAGCGGACCGGGCCAACTCCGCCAACTGTTTCCGGATCGCCGCGTCCGACTGCTCGTTGTCCAGGAAAACCGCCCGCCGCGCGAACGGGATCTGGACCCGCCGGGCCACCTCGGCGCAAACCGACCGGTGGGTCACGTAGCTGTCCAGGAAGTAGAGCCCCCGGCGCTTGGTCTCCTGCAGGACGATCTCCATGAGAGCGGCGTCCGAGGTGGCCTTGGAACCCTGATGGTTGTTGATCCCCCGCGCGGAGGGGACCGTGCTCAGCGACTGAGACAACAGATCCAGCACCTGCCGGCGCGGCATGCCGGTCAGCAAAATCTTCCGTTCCCGCGGGGCGTTCCGGTCCATCGCCTCCATCGGCATGTGCAGAATGACTTCATGCCCGCTCGCCCGGGCCGCGCGGGCCACATCCATGGAATGCGGAAGGCCCGGAAGAACCGAGACCGTCAGCGGCTGATGGATCTCGTCCAACGTGGGAACCTGCTTGAGCGTGTAGCCCCAGTCGTCCAGAACGATCGCGATCTTTCCATGGCCGGGCGGGAACACCATCGCCGGCCCTGGAGGAATCACCGGGGGTTTGGGGAGCGGCGCCGGGACCGGCCGGCTCACCGGCGGAGCGCTTGCCATACGGTGGGGCACGGACCGGTTGACCGCCCGGAAAGAAAAAACCAGAAGGACCAACAGCGCGAGGCCGGTGAGCGGGATCAGGAACGGGCTGTGCTTCCGCGCCCGGGAGGGCTTCCTTCTCTTCCGCATCCGCTAGGCCGCCGGGGCGGCGGTCTTTTTGTAGACCTTCAGTCCCTTCAGCAGGTCCACCGCCCGCAGGACCATCGGGTCCTTGGCCACGGGCTTCTTTTCCTCTTTCCCTTCCTGCCCTTCATTTTCCGATGAGGACGGAGGGGGCTGTTCCACCACGACATCCGGCTCGAGCCCCTTGCCGTGGATCGCCTGGCCCGACGGGGTGTAGTAAATGCTGGTCGTCAGCCGGACAGCCGACCCATCCCGCAAAGGGATCACCGTCTGCACCGACCCCTTGCCGAAGGTCTTCGATCCCATCAGGATCGCGCGATGGTGGTCGTGGAGCGCGCCGGCCACGATTTCCGAAGCGGAGGCCGAGCCGCCGTTGACCAAGATGACGACCGGGACATCCAGCAGGGGGTGATGGGATTTGGACAGGAACTGCTGGTTCTGGCTCTCGATCCGGCTCTTGGTGGAGACCACCAGCGTGCCGGTCGGAAGGAAACGCCCCGCCACATCCACCGCGACGTCCAGCAAACCGCCCGGGTTGTTCCGGAGGTCCAGGATCAGCCCATCGGGGATTTTCTTTTTTTCCAGGTCTTCCAGCGCGTTTTCCAGGTCACGCGGCGTGTTGTCTTGGAATTCGCTGATCCGGACGTAGCCGATGCCCGGCGCCACCTCCGGCTCCTCTCGGATGGAACGGATCTGGATGGCCGCCCGAGTCAGAGAGACCTCGGACAGCTGGTCGCCGGTTTCCCGGAAGATCGTGAGCGAGACCTTACTGCCCACCCTGCCCCGGAGCCGCATCACCGCTTCCTGCAGGGAGATCCCGCGGGTGGATTCTCCATCAATCTTGACGATCTTGTCCTGCGGCGCCAGCCCCGCCTTCGCGGCCGGCGTGTCGTCCATCGGCGCGATGACGGTCAGCACGCCGTCCTTGGCGAGGGTGATCTCGAGCCCCACGCCGCCGAACTCCCCCTTGGTCTCCACCTGCATCTCGGCATAGGCGCCGGGGTCCAGGAACTGGCTGTGGCGGTCCAGCGACTCCACCATCCCCTTGAGCGCGCCGTAGATCAGCTTTTTCGGCTCGACCGGATCGACGTACTCGGTCTGGATGACCGTGATCGCCTCGGCCAGCAGTTCCACCTGCTCATACAGCGCTTCCTGGACGGACCGGGGGGCGGCGGGCCAAACACGCGGGACGAACAGCAGAACACCGAGCAAGCCGGCCGCCGCTGCCCATTGCCATGAACGTTTTTGCTTCATTGTTTTTCCAAGAGCTCCTTGAGTACCTGCTGTGAAACGGCCGGGCTGGCGGACCCCTTCATCTTCCGCATCAGCTGTCCCACCAGGAACATGAGGGCTGAGGATTTCCCCTGCCGGAAGTCCTCCGCCGCCCGCGGCTGTTCCTGGATCACCGCGCGGGCCGCGGAGCGGATCGCTTCCGGGTCGGTCACCTGGGAAAGCCCCTTGGCTTCCACCACGGCGCGCGGGGACTGCCCGGACTGAAGGGATTCCGTGAGCACCTCTTTGGCCATCTTACCGCTGATCTTCCCCGAGTCAATCAGATCCACCAGCTCCACGAGCCGGTCCGGATTGAAGGACAATTGCTCGATGGAGTCCAGATTCCGCTCGTTGATCTCCCGGGCCAAGTCCCCCAGGATCCAGTTGGCGGCCGCTTTTGGGCCGGCCTGCCCTTTAGCCGGCGGCAATTTCAGTACACAGGCCTCGTAATAATCGGCCGTCGTCCGGGAAGAAGTCAAGCCGGCGGCGTCGGCCGGCGGCAGTCCGTACTCGCGCGCGAACCGCTCGGCCCGCTGGCGCGGAAGCTCCGGCAATGCGGCCTTCGCCTTTTCGACCTCCTCCGCGGCGACCGCGAACGGTACCAGGTCCGGCTCCGGGAAATAGCGGTAGTCGTGCGCCTCTTCCTTACTGCGCATCCCCAGCGTCGTCCCTTTCACGTCGTCCCACAGCCGGGTTTCCTGGATCACCCTTCCCCCTTCGCGAAGGACCTCCTCCTGCCGGCCGATCTCGTAAGTCAGCGCCCGGGCCACCGAACGGAACGAGTTGAGGTTCTTGATCTCCGCCTTCGTGCCCAGCGGCGCGTCGGCTCGGGCTTTCAGAGAGATATTCGCGTCGCACCGGAGCGACCCCTTCTCCATGTCGCAGTCGGAGACGTCCAAGTATTCCAGGATCCCCTTGAGCGCCTTCAGATACTCATAGGCCTGCTCGGGGTTTTCCAGGTCCGGCTCGGTGACGATCTCCAGCAGGGGAACGCCGGCCCGGTTCAGGTCCACCAGCGACCCTCCCTCAGGGCGGTGCAGAAGCTTGCCGGCATCCTCCTCCATATGCACGCGCAGGACCCTCACCCTCTTGCCGGAAGCCAGCTCCACGGCGCCGTTCATCCCGAGCGGCAGGTCATACTGAGAGATCTGGTACCCCTTCGGCAGGTCGGGATAGAAATAGTTCTTCCGGTGGAAGACGATCCGCGGCTGGATCCCGCAGCCGAGCGCCAGAGCCACCCGCACCCCATAGAGGAAGACCTGCCGGTTCAAGACCGGCAGGACCCCCGGCAGGCCGAGACAGACCGGGCAGGCCTGGGTATTCGGCGGAGCGCCGAAACCGGTCGAACAGCCGCAGAAGATCTTCGAGGCGGTCTTCAACTGCAGGTGGACTTCCAGACCGATGACCGGGATGAAGCTCACAGTTTGGGCTCCCGCTTGTGCCACTCGGTCTCCCGCTCGTAAGCGCCCCCGGCCCGGAAGAGCGTCTCCTCCCCGAACGGCTTGGCAATCAACTGCATGCCGAACGGCAGTCCGGACTCGGTGAACCCACAGGGCATCGACAGCGCCGGCACGCCGGCCAAGTTCACGGAGATCGTCAGGATGTCGGACAGGTACATCGTGAGGGGGTCTTCCATCTTCTCCCCAAGCTTAAACGGAGGCGTCGGCGCGGTCGGCGTGACCAGCAGATCCACCTGCTCGAACGCCCGCTCGAAGTCCCTCCGGATCAGCGTGCGGACTTTGAGCGCCCGGTTGTAGTAAGCGTCGTAGTAGCCGGAGGAGAGGACGAACGTGCCGAGCGTGATCCGGCGCTTGGCTTCGGGGCCGAATCCCTCTTCGCGGCTCCGGGTGTACATCTCCAGCAATGTCTTCCCATCGGCCCGGTGCCCGAACCGGACGCCGTCGAAGCGGGCCAGGTTGGAACTGGCCTCAGCCGTGGCGACGATGTAGTAGGTCGGCACCGCGTATTCGGTGTGCGGAAGGGAGACCTCCTTCACCGTGGCACCCAGCCGCTTGAAGAGGGCCAAGGATTCCTCAACCGCCTTGCGCACCAGCGGCTCCACCCCCTCCCCCATGTACTCTTTGGGCAATCCGATCCGCAGGCCCTGCGCCGTCTGCCGCAGAGCGCCCGCGTAGTCCGGGACGGCCACGTCGGCCGAGGTGGAGTCGCGCGGGTCCCTTCCCGCCATCACCTGCGCCAGCAGGGCGGCGTCCTCCACCGTCCGCGTGATCGGGCCGATCTGGTCCAGCGACGAGGCGAACGCGATTAAGCCGTACCGGGAGATCCGGCCGTAGGTCGGCTTCAGGCCCACCACGCCGCAGAAAGAGGCCGGCTGTCGGATCGATCCTCCGGTGTCCGAGCCCAGCGCCGCCGGCGCCATGCCGGCCGCCACGGCGGCCGCAGACCCGCCGCTGGACCCGCCCGGCACGCGGGCCAAATCCCAGGGGTTGCGCGTCGGCCCGTAGCAGGAATGTTCGCAGGAGGAGCCGAACGCGAACTCGTCCATGTTCGCCATCCCCAGCAGGACCGCACCGGCCTGTTTCAGCCGTTCCACCACTGTGGCGTCATAAGGAGGGCGGAACCCCGCGAGGATCTTGGAAGCGCAGGTGGTCGGGACCCCCTGCACGCAGATGTTGTCCTTGATCAGGACCGGGATTCCCCAGAGTGGGCGGTCCGCGGCGGGCCCGCCCTTTTCCAGCAGTTTTACCTGCTCCCGCACGCTTTCCGGATCAAACCAGGAGAAAGCGTGGACCTTCGGTTCCCATTGGCCGATCCGGGCGAGCAGACCTTCGGCCACTTCGGAAGGAGAAGATTTCTTCTGGCGGTAGAGTTCCTGGATCTGGCGCAGAGTCAACGGAGTGAATTCAGCGGGTGGGGTCGATCACCCGCGGAACCTTGAAGTACGGGCCTTCCCTTTCAGGCGCGTTAGCCAGCGCCTGTTCTATCGGGAGCGAGGGCTGGAGCCGGTCCTCCCGGAAGACGTTGCTCAGTGGAAGGACATGGGGGGTGGGAGGGACCCCTTCGGTTTGGGCCTGTTTGAGTTTCTCGACGTAGGAAAGGATCTCCCCCAGCTGACCGGCAAAGCGGGATAATTCCTCACCGGTCAATTGGATCCGGGCCAGATGAGAGAGGGATTCGACCTCCTTCGGCGAGATGGCCATGAAAAATATCCTAGCAGATCGCGGTGTGAATCCGAGACAAATCCTTCAGATCGAACGTCTCCGGCCGACGGTTGGGGTCAATCCGCGCCTCCTTCAGCCGGCGCAGCAGATCTTCCTTGGGGAGATCGATCCCGCCCATCAACAGCGCGTTGAGCAGGGTCTTGCGCCGGTGGGTAAAGATCGAACGGACCATCTTGAGGATCCCTTCCTCCTGGTCCGGCGGGACGGCTGGGGTTTCCAGCGGATCCAGGCGCAGGACCGCCGAGGTGACCTTCGGCTGGGGATAGAAAGCGCCTGGATGGACGGTGAAAGCAATCGAGGGCTTGAAGGCGATCTGCACCCCGACGCTGATGCTGGAGTAGGTCTTGTTGCCCGGCTCGGCCACAATCCGGTCGGCCACCTCCTTCTGGATCGTCAGCAGGACTCGCTTCACCCATTGCCGTTGATGCAGGAGGAACTCCAGGATGGGGCTGGTGAGGGAATAGGGGATGTTGCCCACGATCAGCAAGGAATGCGGGTCCCCCATCGCGTAGGAGCCCAGGTCCACCTTCAGGATGTCAGAGCGGACCATCTGGAGCCGCTCCTGGTCCCGGAACCGGTCGGTGAGCACCTGCAGGAAACGGGGGTCCCGCTCCACCGCGTACACGGTGGCGCCCGATTGAAGCAGTTCATAGGTCAGCGCCCCCAGGCCGGCGCCGATCTCCAGCACCAACTCCCCGGGCTGGGCGCCGAGCTCGGCCGCGATCCGCGGCAGGGTCCTCCCGTCCACCAGGAAACACTGGCCCATCCGATGGGGGGAAATCCCCAGGTTGTACTTGCGGGCGATCTCCTTGATGTCCCGTACGTTCACTGATCTTCTCCTGGCCGAGCCGCCCTCGCTCCGGGTCGGCCGCCTGCGCAACGCTCATAATTCCCCCGCGAGGAATTATTTCGCTCGGCGCTCGGCCTTCGCTCTCCCGCTGATCTGTACCAAACCTCAGAAGGAAGCGGGAACCCTGCCCGCTCCGGCCTCGCGACGTGCGCTGGCGGCCATCCCCGAAGCGGGGCTTGGCCCGGCCACGTTGCTGGTTCCGCCCCGCCCGGGGGGAGGGGTGAACGAGCATTGACCGACGAGGCGGTCCCGCCTCCTTCTTTGTTTAGAGAAGCGGGAGGGGCGCGCAGGAGCGCAGCGGCGGAAACGGAGTCAAGCTCCTCTAAGTTGTTGTCCAGCGCCGCGAGTGCTCCGAGGTTCTGCCGCGAGCACCGAGCACCCCAGGCGAGGAGGGACGGCGAGTGAAAACCTCCCCCGGGCGGGGCGAAAGTAAACGGCAGAAGGTTAACCACGGCGGCGGGCCAGTTGGATGGCGAGGGCGATCGCGGACTGCATGGAGGAGGGATCCGCCTTCCCCTTGCCGGCGATATCGAACGCGGTGCCATGCACCGGCGAGGTGCGCACGAACGGGAGCCCCAGCGTCACGTTCACCGCCCGCTCCCACCCGAGCAGTTTGACCGGGATCAGCGCTTGGTCGTGGTAGATCGCCGCGACGGCGTCGTATTCTCCCCGCGCGGCATGCTGAATCAAACTGTCGGCCGGCAAGGGGCCGGCGACGCCGGGAACGCGGCGGGCGGCGGGCAGTAAAATCTTTTTCTCTTCCCCGCCGAACATGCCCCCCTCCCCGCCGTGCGGGTTCAGCGCGGCCAGTCCAATCCGCGGCCGGCGGATCCCGAAATCACGGACCATCGCCCGCCGCGTCGCCTCCAAGACCCGCACCACCTCTTCACGCTTGAGCCGGCGCGGGACCTCCCGGATCGCCCAGTGCGTCGTCACCAAACTCACCCGGACCCGACCGGTCACGAACATCATCGTGGTCCGGCACCGGAATTGGCCGGCCAGATATTCGGTGTGCCCGCGCCACCGGATGCCGGACCGGGCGATCACTTCCTTGGAAACCGGCCCGGTGACGAGGGCGTCGGCTTCGCCTCTCTTGAGCCGACGGACCGCTTCTTCCAAATAGGCATAGGCCGCCCGGCCGCTCGCGGGGCCGGGGCAACCCGCACGAACCGGGCCCGTGTTGGCGAGATCCACCCAGTCATATCGGTCCCAGGGGATCTTCACGCGGAGCCGGCGAGCGAGGGGGCGAAGCAAACGCAGGTCACCGATGACGTTCAGGCGGGCGCCCGCCGGCGGATGGACCAGCGAACGGAGGAGCACCTCGGGGCCGATCCCCGCGGGGTCGCCGAGGGTCACCAAGAGTCGGATGGGCGGCAAGATTATTTGACGGAAATGTAGGAATCCGCCCGGAGCTTCTTCATCCATTCCCCGTAGCGGGCGGCGCCCTGCTGGTTCATGAGCAGGTCTTGGATCTCGCTCTGGACTTCGGAGAGCTCCGCCTGATGGGCAGGCCGGGTGGACTCGACCAAAAAGAGGTGGAACCCGTTGGGTGTCTTAATGACCGGCGAGATCTGCCCGGCTTTCAGGTCGAACAGGACGTTATCGATCTCCTTCCGGTTTTTTCCCTTCGCCAACAGGCCGACCCGTCCCCCTTTCGAAGCGTTGAACCCATCCGAGAAGCGGCGGGCCAGGTCATGGAAATCGGCCCCCTGCTCCAGCTGGCGGTGGAGGTCCTGGGCCTGCGCGTAGGCGCGCGGCAGGTCCAGATTGTCCTTGGGCCGGATCAGGATCGTGGAGACCTCAGCGGCCTGCGGCGTGATGAAATCTTTTTTGTGGGTTTCGTAATAGGCCGTCATCTCGGACGGGGAAATCGTGAGGCGGGAGCGGATCTCCCGCCCGATCAGCTTCTGGATGGTGATCTGGTCCCGGAACCGCGTCCGGAGCTCTTCCACGGTCAGCCCCTGCTCCTGCAGGGCCTGCTGGAAATCCTCCGGGCTGTCGAACCGGGCTTGGGTATTCTTGAACATCTCTTCCACCTCCGCCGGCTCGGTCCCGATGACCGGCGGGGTCCCGATCTTCCCTTTACCCACCTCTACCGGGCGGGGATGGCGGGCCTCCTGGAGCATCAGGTGTTCGTCGATCAGCTGGTCGAGCACCTTTTTCTGGATTTCGTCCATCTGCTTGGAGAGGTCTTCGGGGGCGAGCGCGGCCTGCATCTGCAGGTAGACGGGGACCAGCGCCCGGTGCAGTTCGGCCTGCGTGATCACCTCGTCGTTGACGACGGCGACGATCTTGTTCTGGTCGGCCGTTGAGGAAGGGTCGCCCCGCGCTGGCACCGCGCAAAGAAAGAGTCCAGCGAAGAGAAGGGCGAAGACGCGCACCGCGGCGGTCTTAGGAAGCCGGTTTCTGCGCAGAAACCGGCTCGCCGGCCGGAACCGGAGGCGCGGAGAACTTTTCTTCGATCTTGACGCGGGCCTTCGAACGCAGTTCCTGCACGGCTTGCTGTACATTTTGCTGGCCTTGCTGGTTCTGGAGAATCTGCCGGACCTGTTCTTGGACCTCTTCCAGAGACCTTACATGGGCGTCTTTCTGCTCGGCGAGCAGGATGATGTGGTAGCCCAACGGGGTCTTGAGGATGCCGCTCATCTCGCCCGGCTTGAGCTTCAAGACGGCCTCCTCGAACTCCGGGATCACCTGCCCCTTGCTGAAGAAACCGATGTCCCCGCCCCGGGCCTTCGAGGGGTCGATCGAAACCTCTTGGGCCACCTTGGCGAAGGGTTCCCCGCCCTTGATCCGGTCCAGCGCCTTCTTGGCGTCGGCCTCCTCGGTCACGAGGATATGGCTGGCCCGCCAGGTGTCCGGCTGTTTGAAGTTCTCCTTATTGGACTCGTAGAACGAGGCCACCTGCTCATCGCTCACCGCGGGTTGTCTTTCCCGGCGCAGGTCATCCAGCAGTTTGCCCACCACGATCTGCCTCTCGGCCTCCCGGGCCAGCCGCCGGACTTCGGAATTCCGGGCCAATCCCCTGCGGTTGGCTTCCTGAAGCAGGACCGATTCGGTCACCATCTGGTCGAGCAAACGCCCTTTCTGGCCGGCGAATAGAGCGCGCGTCGCGGGGTTGAGCGCGGTCAGACGGTCGTCTACATCCTTCACGGTGATCACGGTGCCGTTGACAACGGCGGCGACCTTCCCTCCGCCGGACCCGCATCCGGAACCGGCTCCGGAGACAAAAGCCAGCAAGAGAAGAGTGCTAAGAAGTGCGTTTCGCATGGGTGGTTTCCTTTCTTTCTATAGGGGGGAGCATAGCATATCCCTTCCCGCTTCTCAAGCGCTCGATCTCCCCCCGGAGAAGCCGGCAGTACAGGTCGAAACCGATGGCGGCAATGTGCCCGTGCTGTTCGGTCCCCAGCAGGTTGCCGGCCCCCCGCAGCTGCATGTCCTGCAGGGCAATCTGGAAACCGGCTCCCAAGCTGGCGAACTCCTCCACGGCCCGGAGCCGCTTGCGGGCGTCGCCGGACAGCGGCAGGCCCTTCGGCGTCAGAAACAGGCAGTGGGCCTGCCGCGTGAAGCGCCCCACCCGCCCGCGCAGTTGGTACAGGTCGGCCAGACCGAATGTGTCGGCCCGAAAAACGATCATCGTGTTGGCGTTGGGGACGTCGATGCCGGACTCCACGATGGCCGTCGAGACCAGCACATCCAACTCCCCGCGCATGAAGGCCCGCATCGCCTTCTCGAGCGCGCGGGACGGCATTTGCCCGTGGGCAACCGCACTCCTTCCCCGCGGCACCCAGGAGGAGATCTTCTGGTGGACCTTTTCGATGCCCTGGATCCAGGGGAAAATGGCGAAGACCTGCCCGCCGCGCTTGATCTCCCGCTCCACCGCCTCTCGGACCGCTTCCGGGTCTTCCTCTAATACCTCGGTTTTCACCGAAAGCCGCTCGAACGGCGGCGTGTCGATGAGAGACATCGCCTTGGCCCCCACCAGCGCCTGGTACAGCGTGCGGGGGATCGGGGTGGCAGTCATTGAAAGCACGTCCACCTCGGCCCGCAGGTGCTTCAGCCGTTCCTTGTGCCGCACGCCGAAGCGCTGCTCCTCATCGATGATCACCAGACCCAGCCGCTTGAACTGGACGTCCTTCGAGAGCAGGCGGTGAGTGCCGATCACCAGATCCACGGTCCCTTTCGCGAGCCCCTCCACCACTCGGGCTTGGGCGGAAGGGCTCTGGAACCGGGAGAGCATGCCGATCGTGACCGGAAAAGAGCTCATCCTCTGCGTGAAGGTGTTCGTGTGCTGTTCCGCCAGGATGGTGGTCGGGCAGAGGATCGCCACCTGCCGGTCATCCATCATCGCCTTAAAGGCGGCCCGCAGGGCGACCTCGGTCTTCCCGTAGCCGACGTCGCCGCACAGGAGCCGGTCCATACATCGGGAAGACTCCATCTCCTGCTTGACCTCTTTCGCCGCCCGGACTTGGCCCGCCGTCTCCGTGTAGGGGAAAGCGGCCTCCAGCTGTTTCTGCCACTCGGTGTCCGGCCGGAAGGCGTGCCCCGGCGCGCTCAAACGGCGGGCCTCAATGCGGAGCAATTCGGCGGCCACCGAGGCGGCGCCGGTCTTGGCCCATTCCTTGGAGCGGTCCCAGTAGCGGGTCCCCAGCCGTGAGAGCTTCGGCGGCCGGCCCTCGAAACCGATGTACTTCTGCACCAGGTGCATCTCTTCGAGCGGCACGTACAGCCGGTCGCCGCCGGCGTACTCCAGCACCAGGTGCTTCTCGATGCCGCGCGGGGCGCGGACCTTCTTTAGCCCAAGGTACCGGCCAATCCCGTGCGCGACGTGGACGACGAAGTCCCCGCTGTGGATATCCACGAACGGGTCCAGCGGCGATTCCTCGCCCAAAAACGGATGGCGGACATCGGAGCGGAGCGTCCTGCGGTGCAGGCCGACGGTGGGAAGCAGGATCAGGATCTCGTGGGAAAGGAACGGCTGACCGGTGAACGGGTGGACCGACCGGATGCCGGCGACCGTATCGCCGTCGAACTCGATCCGGACCGGGGCCTCAAATCCCTCCGGAAACAGGTCCAGGATCCCGCCCCGCAGGGCCATCTCGCCGGGATCGCTCACCTTCGGGACCCGCTGGTAGCCCTGCTCCGCCAGCGTCCGGATCGCCTGTTGCGGGTCCAAGGACTGGCCCCGGAATATCTTCAGCCCGCCTTCAGTCATGTTGTCTCGCTTCTTCCATGATAATCCCTCTCCCGCCCCGACCGGGGGTTGGGGATCGCTCGCTCGAAGTCCTCGGCTGGGGTGCTCGGCTCTCGCTGTGGACCCTCGGAGCTCTCGCGACGCTAGACAAAATCCTAAAGGAGCTCGGCTCCGTTTCCACGACGCTCGTGCCTGCGCGCCCCTGGCTTGACAGCCACCGCCGAGTCCATCTATGCTCGCTCTCCCCTCCCCCCGGGCGGGGCATAGCCCTGCCATTTTCGTGGGCTGAGGCCGCCGCGAGACGGGCGGGACAAGCAGGCATCGGAGGCCGAACGGCCACGGTGTCCCGAGCTGCGCGAGGGACGAGCGAGGCCGACGCTAAGCGAGGAGCCACGGTGGGGGGCGACGAGCGGCCTGCGGTCCCGCTCGGCTCGGTAGGCGGACGAAGCAACAGGAGCGGTGCGCGAGCGGCCGACCCGGAGCGAGGGCGGCCCGGCTACTCACATCTTATCCGGCGCAGAAACACCCAGGAGCCGGAGGCCGGTGGCGAGCACGGTCTGGGCTCCGCGCAGGAGGTCCAACCGGGCTGAGGAGAGAGCGCGATCCGCGCCGATCACCCGGTGCGCGTCGTAAAACCGGTGCAGGGACTCCGCCAGACCCTGCAGGTAGGAAACCAACCCGAACGGCTCCAGCCCGCGGGCGCAGGACTCGATGACCTGCGGGAACTGCCGCAGAAGCCGGAGCAGTTTCATCTCCTCCGGCGCCTTCAACAGCGCGAGGTCCCCGCCCGGCTCGATCCCTCCCTTCTTCGCGTTGGCCAGCACACTGCAGATCCGGGCATGGGCATACTGGATGTAGTAGACCGGGTTCTCCAGCGTGTGCTTCTTGGCCAGCTCCAGGTCGAATTCCAGCTGAGCATCCATCTTCCGCAGGAGGAAGAAAACCCGCGCCGCGTCCCTGCCCACCTCTTCCATCACCTGGGTCAGCGTGATGAACTGCCCCTCCCGCGTGGACATCGGGATCGTCTCGGCGCCCCGCTTCAAGGTGCAGAGCTGGACGATCCGCACCTGCAGGCCTTCGGCCGGGTACCCCATCCCCTGAACAGCCGCCTTCAGCCGGCAGATGTAGCCATGGTGGTCCGGCCCCCAGAGGTTGACCAGCAGTTCAAACCCCCGTTGGAACTTCTTCCGGTGGTAGGCGATGTCGGCCGCGATGTAGGTGAGCCGCCCGTCCGACCGGATCACGACCCGGTCCTTGTCGTCCCCGAACGCCGTGGACTTCAGCCACCAGGCCCCTTCCGATTCGTAGAGGAATCCTTTTTCTTTGAGGAGATCCAGCGTCTGCCGAAGGTATCCTCCCTCTTCCAGGGAGCTCTGGGGAAACCATTCGTCGAACCGAATGCCGAACCGGTCCAGCTCCCCGCGGATCAACCGCGTCAGCTCCCCGGCGCCGAACGCCCGGGCTTGGGTCCCCGCCTCCGGCTTCTCGAGCGCTTCCTTCCCCTCCCGTTCCAGCAATTTCCGGCCGAGGTCGTGGACGTATCCTCCTTTATATCCATTCTCCGGGAATTGGGCCGGCAGGCCGGCCGCTTCCCGGGCGCGGGCCAGCACGGACGCCCCCAGCAGGTCGATCTGAGTCCCTTCGTCGTTCAGGTAATACTCCCGGTGGACCCGGTAGCCGGCGAAATCCAGGATGCCGGCCAGCGCGTCGCCGACCGCCGCCTGCCGGCCGTGCGCGACCGAGAGGGGCCCCGTTGGGTTGGCGCTGACAAACTCCACCATCGCCTTGCGGCCTTTGCCGTACTCCACCCGTCCGTACTCCTGGCCGCGGCTGAGCACCTCGCCCAAAACGGAATGGAGGAATCGGTCGCTGAGAAAAAAGTTGATGAACCCCGGGGGCTTCACTTCCAGCCGGTCCACCACCTCCCGCAGATCGGAGGAGAGGATCCTTTTTCTTAGATCGGCCGCGAGGTGCTCCGCGATCTGCAGGGGCGGTTTGCGCTGGCGGGAGGCCAACTGCATCGCGAGGGAGCAGGCCAGATCGCCGTGCGTCTCGTTGCGCGGCGGCTCCAGCATCGCGCCGGACAGAGGGGTTCCCTCGGAGAGCTTCAGCTCCTCCAGGGAGCGGCGGATGAGTTCGGACAGGGAGGGTTCCAGCACACTTAACCCTTGCGGGGACGGACGCGGGGCGCGTCGGCCCAGAGGCGTTCCAGCTTGTAGAACTCGCGCGCCTCCGGGGAGAAGACGTGGCCGACCACCGCCCCGAAATCCAACAGCATCCATCCTCCTTCCGGCCGGCCTTCCCGGTGCAGGGGGCGCACCCCCTTGTCGGAGAGCTGTTCCGCGATCTCTTCGGTCACGGTCTGGATCCTCCGGCCGGAGCCGGCACTGCAGATCAGGAAGAAATCAAAACTGAAGGAGAGCTTTCTTAAGTCGAGAAGGATGAGTTCCTCGGCCTTGGCGTCCAAAGCCGCCTGAGCCATGGCAAGCGCGACTTGCCGGCTAGCGCGCGGAGTCAGTGGCTGGCTCTACGATGGTTTGAGGATCCGGTACATCCCCGTCCCGCAATCCGGACACTTGCCCTTCATGGCGGGCCGCCCGTTCTTCATCTGGACCTGCTGGGCGTCCTTCATCTCTTTCGAGGCCTTGCACTTGACGCAATAAGCTTCCATGAGTCCATCCTCCTGATGTTTCGGGTTTAGGATCACCCGGAATCTATCACGCAGCGCCGCGGCGTGTCAACCACCCACGCAACGCACACGCCCCACCCGGGAGAAGGGGCTCTCTCGCCGGAACGGATCTCGGGGTCCTGTCGCGGGCAGTCCCCCGGCCTCCGGCTTCGGGCCTGTACGGCTGTCTCATTGTCAGTAACCCGGTAAAGAGCCGAGTTGATACGCCCGAACCAACGGTGATCTCCATGGAACGGCGTACAGTTCATCCTGTGCCGCCATTCCAGAGTGGCTAACCCTGAGACGTCGGCCCGGTTGCCGTCGTCCGGATGCCCGCCCCGCGCCACCCCGAGATCCGAAGCGAGGGCGGCCCGCTAGACGTTCTCGGGATGTATTTCGCCGACGATCTCCTCGAAGAGGTCCTCCAGCGTGGCGAGCCCAAGCGCCCGGCCCTGCGCGTCCACCACGATCGCAATCTGAAGGCGCTTGCGCTGGAAATCCTTCAGCAGGTCGACCACGCGGCTCTCGGGCTTGACTTCGAACGGCGGATGGAGCAGGTCCTGCAGGGTGATCAACCACCCCTCCCGCCAGATGTGCAGCATCTCCTGCGCGTAAATGATGCCGACGATCCGGTCCGGAGAGTCCCGGTAGACCGGGACGCGGGAATGCCCTTTCTCGGTGAGGACGGTCAGCACTTCATCGTGGGTGGCCTTGTCGTGCACCGCCACCATCTGGTCCCGCGGGACCATCACATCTTCCACCTTCAGGTCTCCAAACTCGAAGATCCGGTGCAGGAGGGTGCGCTCCTCCTCGGACAGCACGCCGTGCTCTTTCCCCACCTCGATCATGATCTTGATCTCTTCCTCGGTGACGAGCGGAGAGCGCTGTCTCATCTCCACGCCGAACAGCTTGAGCAGTCCGTTGCTGAAGAGAGTAAAGATGCGCGTGGCCGGGCCGACTACCTTCAACAGGATCGCCACCGCCGGAGCCAGCAGAAGCGCCAAGCGATCGGCGTGGCGAATCGCGAAGACTTTCGGCGTGATCTCTCCGATCGCCACGATCAGGGTTCCCATCAGCAGGGTCGCCGCGAGGATGCCCCACCGGGGGCCCAGCCAGGCGATGCAGAGGGCCGCTCCCAAGCTGGAAAGAGCGGTATTGATGAAGTTGTTGGTCGCGACCAGGGAGGTGATCACCTCGTCCATCCGGTTCACCAGCCGCTGGACCAGCTGGGCGTTGCGCGCCCCGCGGGCGACGAGGTGTCTCAGCCGCAGTTTAGAGAGGGCCACCAGCGCCATCTCGGAAAGAGCGAGGAAGAAGGAGATGGCCAGCAGAACGAGGATCAGGAGAAGCAGGATTCCATTCACCGGTAGAGCCGCCTTTCCTCTATATAGCGGGCCACCCCGGGCGGCACCCAGCGGTCGATCGCCCGCCCCCGCCGCACATTTTCACGGACCTCAGAGGAACAGAGATTCAGCGTGGTCACCGGCAGGAGGGTTACGCCGGGGAGCGGCGCCGTAGAACCGCCCGAGCGAGGGACTGCCGCGAATTTCACCAATTTCCGCAGAGCGGTGATCTCCCGCCAGGAGTGCAGTTCCCGCGCGGTGTCGGAACCGACCAGGAAGAACCACTCGTTGCCGCGCTCCGGGTACTGCTTCCGGAGCCGGCGTACGGTCTCAATGGTATAGGAAGGAGGGGGGCGGTCCAGATCGACGCGGGAGAGCTCAAAACCGGGATGGCCCTGCAGGGCTAACTGCACCATCCGAGCCCGGTCCTCCGGAGTCGCGTTGCCCTGAACCGTTTTATGCGGGGGGATATGGGCCGGGATCCAAAGGACCCGGTGCAGACCCAGCCGGCTCTGCGCTCCCTGCGCCAGAAGCAGGTGCCCCCGGTGAACCGGGTTGAACGTGCCGCCCAGCAGGCCGATCCTCATCTCCTGACTTGGCCGGTCCCGGTCACTTCGTACTTGTAGGTGGTCAGTTCCTCCAATCCCATCGGCCCGCGAGCGTGCAGTTTGTCGGTGGAGACGCCGATCTCCGCCCCCAGCCCGAATTGGCCGCCATCGGTGAACCGGGTGGAGGCGTTCACGTAGACGCAGGCGGAATCGACCCCTTTCAGAAACCGCGCCGCGTTGGGTTTCGAACGGGTCACGATCGCGTCGGAATGGCTGGAGCCCCAGCGGCGGATGTGCTCCATCGCTTCTCCCACCGATCCAACCACTTTGACCGAGAGGATGAGGTCCAGATATTCGGTGGCCCAGTCCCGCTCGGTCGCCGGCTGGACCGGCATCCCGCGCAGGATCCGGCGCGTTGGGGCGTCGCCGCGCAGACGCACGCCGGCTTGGGCGTAGCGCCGCGCCATCGCCGGCAGGAATTTCGGCGCCGCCGCGCGGTGCACCAGCAAGGTCTCCATCGCGTTGCAGACGCCGGGCCTCTGCACCTTGGCGTTGAAGCAGATCTCCTCCGCCTTCTTCAGGTCGGCCGAGGCGTCCACGTAGGTGTGGCAGATCCCCTTGTACTGCTTGATCACCGGCACCTTCGCCTTCGCCACCACCTGGCGGATCAGCCCTTCCCCGCCGCGCGGGATCACCAGATCCACACCGCCCGGTGTCCCAAGCAGTTCATCCACCGAACGCCGGTCGGTGTCCCAGACCAACTGAAGGGCCCCTTCGGCCAAACCGGCTTTCCGCCCGGCGGCCTCAATCCTCCGGAAGATCGCCCGGTTGGAATGGATCGCCTCCGACCCGCCGCGCAGGATCACGCTGTTGCCGGACTTGATGCAGAGCCCCGCGCAGTCGGCGGTGACGTTCGGGCGGGCCTCGTAGACAATGGCGATCACGCCGATCGGCACCCGCACCTTCAAGATCCTCAGCCCATTCGGCCGAGTCCGGCGGGAGATCACCTGCCCGACCGGGTCCGGCAGGCGGGCGACCTCCCTCAATCCCCGCGGCATCTCGCCGATCCGTTTTTCATTCAGCATCAAGCGATCCAGCAAAGCCCCGGCAATCCCTTTCGCCCTCGCGGCGGCAAGATCCCGCCCATTGGCCGCCAGGATATCCTTCCCGCCGCGGTCCAATCCGTCCGCCATGGCCTTGAGCGCCCGGTTCTTGACCGACGTGGGGAGCAGTGCCATTGCCGCGGAGGCGGTCTTGGCCTTCTCCACCATCCGTGAAATTTCGCTCATGGAATGAACCATGTGCCTTTTCTTTCCACTCCCTGTACTAATTCAAAAAGATTTAAGCGACCCCGACCATTCATAACAGCCATTGGGATGCGGTGAGCCATTACGATTTTCGCCGCCTCCAACTTGCTACGCATCCCTCCAGTAGAAGAAGGTTTATTCGTCCCTCGAGCGGCACGTTCAAGCTCAGGAGTAATTTCCCTCACAACACTCAGAGGATCGGTAGGACCTGCCATCTGATCCACATCGGTCAAGATAAGCAAGAGATCCGCCTCAACAAGTGTGGCCACGTGGGCCGAGAGCAGGTCGTTATCGCCGTAGCGGATCTCCTCGGTGGAAACGGTGTCGTTCTCGTTGATGATTGGGACAATCCCGGCGGCCAGCAGAGTTTCCAGCGTCGCCTTCACGTTCAAGCGGCGCTGGCGATCTTCGAGATCACCGCGCGTCAGCAGAACCTGCGCCGCGTGACGGCCGCCGGCCTCTTCCATCCGGCCGGTGTACCACTGCATCAGCTTCCCCTGGCCGGTCGCGGCGGCCGCCTGCAGTTTCGCCAGGTCGGTGGGCCGGGTTTTAAGCCCTAGCACCCCCATCCCGATCCCAATAGCACCCGAAGTGACAAGAATCACTTCCCTTTTGCTATGCCAAAGACCAACAATTTCGGAGGCAATTGACTCAACGCAGTGCTTACTGACTACCAACTGCTGTTCGTCAGTCAGAGCCGAGGTTCCTACTTTGACCACCCATCTCTTAGCTTTTTTCGCTAGAGTTGTCGGGTCAAACCGCTCACTCATTTCCGGATCCTCTTCAATTGCGCCGCGATTTTCTCCAGCAGCTCGGGAATCCCCTCGCCGGTCTGCGCCGAGATGGCCAATGGCCGTGTCTTTGTCTCTTTGCGAAACCGAGTGAGATTCTTCTTCGCCTGCGGAAGATCCATCTTGTTGGCCACGAGAATCACCGGTTTCTCGGCCACCTCTTTCCGGTAGGCCTTCAGCTCCTCCCGCAGCGCCCGGTAATCGGCCACCGGGTCCCGCCCGTCCATGCCGGCTATGTCCATCAGGTGCACCAGCAGGCGGGTCCGTTCGATGTGCCGCAGGAAATCGAGCCCCAGCCCCTTGCCCTGGTGAGCCCCCTCAATGAGCCCCGGCACATCCACCGCCACAATCGGACTCCCATCCGGCAGTTCGACCGCCCCCAGCACCGGGTGCAGGGTGGTGAACGGGAAGGCCGCCACCTTCGGCCGGGCTTGAGAAATCTTCCCGATCAGCGTGGATTTCCCGGCGTTGGGCATCCCGATGATCCCGACGTCGGCCAGGATCTTCAGCTCCAATTTAAGCCGGCGATCCTCCCCAACCGCCCCCTCCATCCTCCCCGTGTCGAACCGCTTTCCATAATGAGGTCCCGCGGCGCCCGGGTATTTGGTCTTCTCCCGCGCCGCGTTGCCCACCCCGCCGGCTCCTCCGCGGGCCACAGTCACCTCCTCGCGCGGCTCCAGCAGTTCACGCACCAGCTCGCCGGTCTCTTCATCCAGGATCAGCGTGCCCATCGGCACCTCCAAGAGACAATCCTTCCCTTGGGCTCCGTGCCTTTTGTTGGAGGAGGCGTTGCCGCCGTGGCCGGCGCGGAAATGCCGCCGGGCTTGGAAGTCCAGCAGAGTCGTCTGCTGGGGATTCACGCGGATGATCACGTGGCCGCCGCGTCCCCCGTCGCCCCCGTCGGGGGTGGGGTAGCGGGACCAGAGATCTCTATAGTAGGACCTGCACCCCTTGCCTCCCCGACCGGCCTGCACGAGGATCGTGGCCTGATCGACGAAGCGGGTCACGCAATTTGAATGGCCACGACGCGAGGCTTAGGGAACGTGACCACGCCGTCTTTAAGAGCGAACAGGGTATCGTCCTTGCCGCGGCCGACGTACAAGCCCGGCTTGAAGCGGGTCCCCCGCTGGCGGATGATGATCGAGCCGGCGGTGACAAACTGCCCGCCATAGGCCTTGACCCCCAGGTGCTGCGCGTTGGAATCCCGCCCGTTCTTTGTGGATCCCTGTCCCTTTGTGTGTGCCATCTTAAGCGATCTCCAGGATTTTGAGGCGCGTCAATTCCTGCCGGTGCCCGATCTTGCGGTGGTATCCCTTGCGCCGCTTGAACTTAAAGTTGATGACCTTCTCCCCTCTTGGCTGGGCGACGATCTGGGCCTTCACGGCCGCCCCGGCCAGCACCGGCTGGCCCACCTTGAGGCCGGCCTCCCGCCGGATCGCGAGCACTTGGTCCAGACGGACCTCCTCCCCGACGGCCCCTTCGAGCCGCTCGACCTCCAGCAGGGCGCCGGGGGAAACCCGGTACTGCTTGCCTCCGGTTGCAATGACGGTGTATTCCATAGGACTGAACAAAATACCACGCGGGGAGCGGATTGACAAGCGGGGGTTACGCCGCCTGCAGCAGCGTCCTAGCCGCTTCCTGGATCGAAGTGTCTTCCGGCAGCTTGAAGCCGAACCGGGACAAGAGCTGGTTCAGCTGGGCGAGCAGATCCAGCTCCAAATGGGTGATAATCCGGATCATCGGCCGGCCCAAGATGTCGATCCTATCCATCGCGCGGGCGCGCGCGGCGGCGTATTTCTCCTCGTGGTCGCGCCCGGGCTGGGCCTCCACCACGAAGATTCTCTCCGCAAGGAGCTCGGCCGCTTCCGGATCACTTTGGACGATTTTCAACAGCCGTTTCTTCTCCTGAGTAGTCTCGACCACCCCGGCAAAAACATACGCGTTCAGCGGCTTCTGGATTTCAAAGAGGGCCAGCGCCGGGGCAAACACCGCCCCCTCCCCTTCGAGATAGTAACCCACCTTCTGAACCAACAACGCCAGATCCTGTTCCACCCGGAACCGCTCCACCGCCTCCGCCCATTTCGCCGCACCCGCTTCTTCCATCCCCGCAGGAGGCATAAAGATCTCAAAAACCCGCCGGAGAATAGCGGCCTGTTCCTTGCCGGAAATCTTATTAAAAGCACCCGACGGATTTTCCATTGCCTGCTTGACGATCAGGTTGCTTATCAAATGATCAATCTCCTGACCCTCTTGAACTTTTTTAACCTTAATCTGCTCGGCCACATTCCCTAGCGAATCCATTAGAAAGTTGATGCGGTTGAGCAACACCAGGCCCTTCCATTGAGGCCCTGCTGCCGGCTCGGGTTTTCCCGTCAACATATAGACGAAAGACTGAAAGATATAATCGATCTTTTCTTCAGCCCATTCCGCTTTGCCCAAGGCAGTCCGAAATCTTTGCCTATCCGCGCGAAGGGTTTCGATGAACTCTTTCAGAACCGGGGCGTCTTTCGTTACGAGCAGATCATCCGCCGCGAATGCCACGAAGATCTCTTCCAGCACCGCCGTCATCTCGTCCGAAGAAAGTTTCCCGGGCCATTCCTCCGCGCCGGCGGATGGGCGGTAGCCTTTCACCCAACGGCCCAAGATCTTACGTATACTTTTCAGAACCTCCGGATTTTTCTCCGTGCGATCAGCCTCAAGCAACGCTTTAGTCGCAACCTCAGTCTGGCGCTGCTCCAAAGCAATAACCGCTGACTGCCGGATATTGGGGTCCGGGTCGTTGGCCAACACCGCAATGAGAACACCATCGGCGGTCCGGGAATTCATCCATCCCAATGAATAGGCGGCCTCAATGCGCCGCTCCGGAGGCTGTGTTGGGTCATTAAGAATCTCTACCCATGCCTGCTCGCTCCGCCCCTCCTCCGCGCCGGCGGAAGGTATTTTGTTTATTTTACTAATATTTTCCTCTATAATTATACTTGGAGATTTGACCGGATCGGAAAATGGGGGTACATTAAAATCAGACAGGTTCGGCTGACCGCCAAGCGGCGCGAGAATTTGGCTCGATTGACTACGAATGCGGCCAGCATCATTTTTGCCGCTCTGGTTGTAGGGTCCTTCGTTGGCGGATCGTTTCAAACGAAGGTTTTCTTGACCGGTCTTCTGCTCGATTCGGCTGCCATTGTCATGATTTGGTGGCTCGAACCCTAGGAGGATTCCTGATGGGGATTTGGCTGGTGTATGGAGCGTTTGCCCTGTTTTTGGCGGTTGTGGGTTTATTGATCTATCAAGACCATCGAAAGCAGCGCCGGGAACACCGCGAGCGTCACGCCCACTAACCTCGCCCTCCTCCGCGCCGACGGTTGGAGGAAGATAGCTTCGGACAAGGGCGACAAATTTAGGTAGATCAAGCTCTTCCAGGGCTTCGTAGTACAGGCGCTTCCTGCTTTCTTCCCACACCAACGGTTCTCGAATGACCTCTGATCTTAAGAGGGCAATATTCATCAACGCCCACCCGGTCCGATGATTCCCACCGTGAAAGATGGCAAAATGAAACGCAAAAGAGGCCAGGGCTGCATGAGCAACAGGATCGTCGGCATCGAGCTCTCCTCTCTCAAAGGGGTCGATGAAAAGCTCGAAATCGGCCGGATAACCCGGTGTGGGCCCTGAAGAAATGCGAGCTCCTACTGGAGTATTCAGCCACTGAACGAGGCCCGCCAGCTGAGATCGAGCCGCCTCCCAGGTGTACGGATCCGTGGAACTCCTTCCCCCCCCTTCCCGCAAGACTGCCGCATGCAACTGCTCAACCTGTTGGACAGTGACCGACTCTGAAGAGCGCCCCAATCTTCGCACCATCTCTTCTGCCGTTTCCTCCGCGCCGGCGGACAAGTCCGGCTTCAGGTCAATCGTGAAGAAACGCCTGTCTGTGTTCTGCTCATCGAAATCCCCAACGCTCATTTTCCAATGGTTCGCTCTCCTGGGATTCACGCCGACATATCCCAGAGTGTTCGAAATCTGGGCCGGCCAATCCCGCCGGACCGCCTCGTGCAGTAAGAACGTCATGTCCTCCTGGCCGAGCGGGCCGGTGATCCGGATGGCGACCTCATCCGCTCCCCCCCGGACATCCATCGCGTGCCCCACCCAAGTAGCGATGGAGGTGCTGATTTGATTGAAAGGAAGCTCTTCCCGCAATCCCCCCTCCTCCGCGCCGGCGTCGGACCCTAAATTTAGAATCCGGAAACGAACTGTCCGTTCTCTGCCCTGGATTGAATAATGCGCATCCTTCCGTCCTTTAGCGTCAAAATCCTTCGGCTTGAAAATTTGATGCAGATTTTCTTCTTGAGGGGTAATTCCTTTTGCCAAAAAGAGAGGACCGGAACCCGGTCTGCCCAAGATAAAACCGTATCTTCGAATCATCTGCATGTTTTGCTTCAAATTTGTCTTTGTCCACAGACTACCCGTAAATACATGGATTCTCGTCTCCAAATCCTTCCGGAGCACAGCCGATGGGATAACTCGAGCGTCCAATGGGACAAAAACTTTTGTCTTCTTTATCCGATCGTCTCCCGGCTCGATGAGAATGGGCCCTTTTCTTTGCGCTTTCCCGCGACTCCAGAATCTCACCAGAAAACCGGGCGTGACATCGATAGAAGTCCCGCCGGGGCCGAATCGGTCCGCATGGAAATGAATCCACCAGTCCCCTTGTGCCCCGCGCACCAGTGCAGTTTCCGGTTCATCGTCGAAAGAAAAACTGAGGGAACTGGGGTCCCGCGAATCCAAGAAGGAGGCCCATTCGGATAATATCTCCTGTCGTACTTGACGCGTCACCGGGCCTTCTTTCTCCTCCGCGCCGGTCGCGTCGCTCCTGCGCCGCGACACTTCCTCGGCAGCAGGGAGGGTGCCGCCTCGGTCGGCGGCGGGCCAAGTCAAGAGATGAACGACCTCGCTGGGATCGATCCGGTCGTAAGTTTTTGCCAGGTCGAACTCGGCGTAGCGGCCGATGATCTGGTCCTGTTCGGCATAGCCGTAGTCAGGCGAACGGTGATCCGTGGTGATCACCGTCAGGAACCGGCCGTCGAACAGCGCGCGGTCGGCCGGCCCGAGACGGTCATGCCCGCGCACAAAGATCTTCCCGCCGATGGAATCCATAAAAGCAAAGAAGCTGTTTCTCCCAATCCAGTAACCCGGCTGCAGGGTGCTTTGGTCTATTCGAGGGTGTTTAGCAGGATCAACCACGGTATCCTCTTCCGCTTCCGGCTGTCCCAAAGGAGGAGTCCGAACCACGTTCCAGGCCAGCTGATCTTGAACCCGAGGATCGGCAATCTCCAGCAGCCCACGGGCTCCATCAAAAATGTATTGGAAACGGGTTGGATAACTGGGAGAGGGAGCTCCCATTTTCGGGGGCGAAGCATGCGCCACAACAATCCCGTTGGGAGCCGCAACCGTAGTTGGGAATTCCAACATGAGACGATGGAACTCGCCGTAAAGCCCAGAACCCTTCTCCTTTCCTAGAATCGCTTCAAGCTCTTTGAAAAACCAAGGGATTTTATCTTCCTTTGCGAATTCGGAAGTGGGCCGGTCCCGGTCATGGTTGCCGCCGAGCAGGACCACATGCTGCGGATCCCGAAGCTTGTAAAAGAGGACCTTATTGATGAGCTCCAGACTGCGCGTGCCCACGTCGGCGTAATCGCCGACGAAGACCAGGTAAATCTGCCGTTCCGCCGGCAAGCCGGGGTTCTTCCGGGAATCGTACCCGGACTGCGCGATCACCCGGTCAAGCGCCGCCTCATCGCCGTGAAGGTCCCCGACGACCACCAGTCGTCCCTTCCCGGCAGGCAGGAAGGCCACATGATCCTGCGTAAAGAGGCGGCCGCTTTGGATCTGCTCGATCCGTGGCCGGAGCTGGCCCGTTCCCCGCCGGCGCTCTTCTTCCAAAATGGAGCGGACCTCCCCGATCAAATACTTCAGACGCTTCGCCGAACCGAGGGCGACCGGCTCCGCCGAGTGGGAGCTGAGCCACCCCCGCACCTCCGGTATATGCAGAAGCGACACGGTCCGCACGAGATCCATCTGGATCTGGCCCCGCACATTGGCCCGCGAATCCGTCCACCCCAGGGATTCCGCCCAAAGATCGTCCGCGACCCGGAGGATTTCCTTCTCCTGCCCGGCGTCGTCGGAGACGATCCTCATCCCATGCAGTCCCCAGGTGCGGACCGACTCCCACTCTCCCTTATGGATGGCCGCGCTTCGGAAGAAAGAGAAGAGCAGCGGCCTTTCGGACTTGGGGAAAACCCCGGCTTTCGAAAAATCCACGAGCCAGCGGAAGATCTCGATCCGCTGTCCCGAAGCCAGCGTATCCCGCCAATTGCCCCGGTCATGGAACCAGCTCTCCAGCAGAGGGAGGGGATTGTATCCCGAATCCCAGTAGCGCCAGAGGAATCCCTCGATCTGTCCCCTGTCGCCGAGAGGCCGGACCTGGCGGCGAAACTCCTCTTCCGCGCCGGTGGCAGGTGGCTTAGGCCAGTTGTGGATGGCTTCAAAAATAGCTTTCTTTTCGTCGAGCGTCCTTGGACCGACGCTGGCCCCGAGGTAATCGATCCGGTCTAAAGACAGGAATCCTTTAACGTTTCCGGTGTTTATCCCTCCGGCCGTTCCCACAACATAGAAAAATCCGGCAGCCAGGTTTGAAATATCCCGGGTGAGCCCGGCATCCGCCGGCTCTACCTCTATCCCCAAAACCTTGGCACGCATCGCCCGGCGCACTTCTTCCCAGTTTTTGACCTTGGCGATGACCAGCGTTCTGTCAGCCATCGCTTCTGCGTGAGTCCGGGCCGTCACCTGTTCAATGACGGAAACTGGTGCCGTCACAATGAGGTTTCTAGCCGCAAGAGGGACGACAATGTCTGAAAAAGCATGAGGGTCTTCCAGGGCAACGGCCAAGGGCATGTCCATATGGGCCATACGCAATTGAAGCAGGATATCCCGGCTGAGCTGGTTGTCTGTCGCAGGAACATGGACCTTGATCAAAAGCCCTCGCGGCAGTAGCTCCCGCTCAATGAACTGCACGATCGACTCTGCGGTGGCATCCGGTGGAAAACTTTTTGCATCTTTCGGATCGATGTAGGCGATACCCCGGTACTTTTTGAGTACCGGAATCATCTCTCCTCGCGACAGCGGCTCCTCCGCTCCGGCGGTGGGGCTCAACGGGAGGGCTTTATTCAATTCTTCCAAGCCGGAGCTTTGGCGGATCTCGACCGGCCGAAGAGCCAGCGCGGAGTGGGGCAGAGCGAGGGTGAGGGACAAAACGAGGGCCACTTGTCGGAACAGTATGCTCAGCATGGGTTTATCGGGGGTTAGAGGAAGGATACTTGACGCAAATGGGCAAAGTCAAGATCCCCGGAAGGTTTTAATCTAAGATAAATATCTACTTACATCTTTCGTTTGAGCCAGCCGTGCCATTCCTTCTCCAGCGCGGCCGGATCGGTGCGGTACTGGGCGCGGAGCGCGTCCTGGATCGGGACCCCCTGCCCCAACCGCTCCAGAAGTTGGACCATCTCCCGCCAGCTCCATCTCCGGGCCAGGTACTGCGCGATCAGAAAGGAGGTCTGATAATAAAGAGGAAGGGTCGCCTCCTCGTATCCCTGCTGAGACCAGAGCCGGTCCCAGGTGGGCAGTTTCCCCTCCGCCAGCGCCTTGCGGACCAGGCCGACATCCACCGGACCGACTCGCGACTCCTGCGACACAGCCAGCCCCTCGTTCAGCCAAACCGGGCAACGGCCAAGGGAGAGGTCGTGCACCAGCGCGTGGGTGTATTCGTGCCAGAGGATCGCGCGCAGGCGGTTTCCGTCCAGCCGGCCCGGCGTGAGTGGGAGACGGATCTTCCCGTCGTACAACCCCGCCACCGGGTGGCTGAGACCGCTCACTTTATGGAAATCGGCGTCAGGGTACAGCAGGACCGGGATCGGATGGTCGGGAAAGAAGTTAAACTGCTGGCCGATCTGCCGGTGGGCGTCCCTCAGCATCTCCCGGAGGGAGCCGGTCTCCACCGGCACCTGCCCCTCGGCGAAGCGGAGCACGAACGGGTGGATGTCACTGCGGGCCAGGTTCTTTTCGATGCCGGCTTCCTGTTTCAGCTTCTCCAGCATCTTCCGGACGTCCTCGCGCCCAGGAGCAAGCTCAAGCGCCTTTTCCCAGCTCTCCTTGGCGTTCTTGAGGTCCTGGCGCAGGTAGTAGAGCTGGCCCAGCAGGACGCGGGCCTCGACATGCCCCGGCTGTTCGGCCACGGCATCTTTGGCGTACCGGAAGGAAGCATCCAGGTTCCGCTCGTTGTACGCGGCGACCGCCCGCGAGTAAGCGGAAACCTCCTCCGCGGCCGCTAAAGAAACAAACAGCAGGGGCAGTACAAGAACGGCGAGCCGGCGGATAGTTACGCGGCCTCGAGCGGCTGCACCTTCACGGTCTCGGGGTGCAAAGTGGGGTCCGCCTTCACGACCACCTTCCCCTTGTGCTGGTTCTCGATCGCCACCAGAGAGGCCCGGTCCTCGTTGAAGAGCCGGGAGGCCAGGTCCGGATGGACGGTCACCTCCACCACCGGCTTCTTAGAGGTGTGGAAGGCACTGCGGATCTGCCTCAGCGCCAGAATCGAGACGGTCACGATGGAGCGAATGGACCCCCTGCCCTGGCACATCGGACATTCCTGGAACGAGACTGACTCCAGCGATCGCCGCACCCGCTGGCGCGTCATCTCGACGAGGCCGAACTCCGAGAGGAAGCTCAAGTTCGTTTTGGCCTTGTCCTTCCGGATGGCGTTCTGCAGGGTGTTGAACACCTTCTGCTTGTGGGAGTTGGAGAGCATGTCGATGAAGTCGATGATCAGGATGCCCCCCAGGTCCCTGAGCCGGATCTGCCGAGGGATCTCCCGGGCCGCCTCCATGTTCGTCGCGAAGGCGGTCTCCTCTAGGTTGCGCCGGCCGGTGAACCGCCCGCTGTTGACGTCGATGGCCACCAAGCTCTCGGTCTGCTCGAGCACCACGGTGCCGCCGCTGGGCAGGTCGATCTTGCGCCGGTAGATCTTCTCAAGCTCCTTCTCGAGGCCCTTCTTCTCGAACATCGACACATCCTGCTGATACAGCTCCACGCGGGAGCGCATCAGCGGTTCGGTCTGGGAGAGGAACCGCATCAGCGTGTGGAATTCCTGCTTCGAGTCGATGATGATCTTTTTCACATCGTCGCTCAGGTTGTCCCGCACGATCCGCAGAGGCAGGTTGTACTCCTCGTGGATCAGCGCCGGCGCCGCCGCCTGGACCGACCGGGCCTTGATCCGCTTCCAGAGGTTCAGCAGGAACCGGACGTCCCGCGACAGCTGGCGGCGGTTGGCTCCCTCGGCCGCGGTCCGGATGATGAGCCCGACGTCGGAAGGGGGCTTGAGCTCCTTCACGATCCCTCTCAGCCGGTCCCTCTCCTTCGGGTCGTCGATTCTTTTGGAGAGACCGAACGTGGCATCCATCGGCATCAGCACCATGAAGTGGCCCGGCAGGGTCAGGTGCGTCGTCAGACGCGGCCCCTTGGTGCCGATCGGCTCCTTGATCACCTGAATCAGGATCTCCTGCCCGACCCGGACCAGGTCCTGGATGCGCGGCGGCGGGGCCCCGCTTAAAGGGGCGGCCGGCGGCCGGTTATCCTCCACCTGCACCAGCTCCTCCACCTCGGGCGTCGGCCCCACGATGTCGTTCAGGTAGAGGAACCCGTTCTTGCCCAACCCCAAATCCACGAACGCCGCTCGGATGCCGGGGACGATCGAGGCGACCCTTCCTTTATAGACGTTGCCCAAGAGCGGAGCCGGCGTGGAGCGCTCCACATAAAACTCTTCAAAGACTCCGTCCACCATCGCGGCAACCCGTGTTTCCATGGGTTCCACGTTGATCAATATCTCTTTCACTGTTTTAGTTCCTTTCCGAGAGGTTTCCAATTTTTCTCTCCAACTGATCCAGCCGGGACTGAATCCGGTCCAACCGGTCCAGGATCCGGACCTGCTCCTCGTGGAGCGCCTTCAGCCCGCTGGCGATCAATTCCTGAGTGTCCCAACCCAAGTTTCCTTTGCGAAACCGCGAAGGGTCCACGGCCTCGTCAAACGACCCCCCGGAAGCCGCTGCTTCCCGCGAGGGCGTTTTGTATTCGGCCCGGGCGATGCCGCCCAAGGCCGCGAAACCAAAGAACACGATGAGGATTCCGAAGAACCGCTTCATGCCGTGGTTCCTCACAGAAGGATCACCGTGGCCAACGCCAGGTAGGTGGCGGTGCTGATGAGGTCCGTTGTCGTCGTGATCAGCGGCCCGGTCGCCGTCGCCGGGTCGATCTTGAAGTGCTGGAAGACGAACGGCTCAACCGACCCCATCGTGGAGGCCACCGACATCGAGGTCAGCATGCCGGCCGCCACCACCGCCGAAAAAACCCATCCCAAAGCGCCGCCGTAAAGCAGGAACGCGAAACCGCCGACGACACAGCCGTACGACGCCCCCAGCATGACGCCCACGCGGAACTCCAGCAGGACCACCCTCCACCAGTCCTCCATCCGGATGGCGCCGGTGGCAAGCCCGCGCACGACCACGGTGGCCGATTGGGAGCCCACGTTGCCGCCCATGGCGGCGATCAGCGGCAGGAAGGAGGCCAGCGCCACCGCCTGTTGGAGCGTGGCCTGAAAATGCTTGATCACGACCGAGACGATCAGTTCCCCGAAGATCGTGGCGATCAGCCAAGGCAGGCGCAGTTTCACCACGTGCCCGGCCGGCTGACGCAGGAATTCCTCGGGGCCGGTACCGACCATCTTCGCGATGTCTTCGCTGGCTTCCTGGCGCACGATGTCCAGCACGTCATCCACCAGCAGGATGCCGACCAGACGGGCGTCATCATCCACGACCGGCGCGGAGATCAAGTTGTACTTCTGGACGATCCGGGCCGCCTCCTCCTGGTCGGCCGACGCCGGGATCTGGATCGCCCGGGTGGAGCCCATCAGTTCCCCGATCCGGCTATCGTGGGGGGCCGCCACCAGCGCCTGCAGGGTCACGAACCCGACCAAGCGGCCATCGCCGTTGGCGACGTAGAGAGAGGAGAGCAGTCCCGCCTCATGGATGTGCGTCCGCGTGACCGCCCGGATGAGTTCCAGCGCCTGGGAGGCGGTCATCGCCTCTTTGAGCCGGACCGTCTCGGTGTGCATCAGCGCACCCGCCGTCTTGGGCGGATAGGAGAGGACCTGCTCCAGACGCTCCGCCGTTTCCTGGCGCTTAACGAGGTTTCTCAGCCGGCGCAAAACCTTCGGGGGAAGATTGCGGAACAGGTGGACCACCTCGCCGACCGGAAGCTGGTTGGCCATCTCCACGGTCGCCTGGTCCCCCATCGCCTGCAGGATGAAAACCTGGTCTTCCACGTCCAATTCCTCGAAAACCACTACCGCCTTGCGCGTGCCCAGCAGTTGGAACAGCGCCAGCCGTTCCTCCGGGGAAAGATCCTTCCATCCTTCAGCCAAGTCCACCGGGTTGATCTCCCGCAGGACGTTCTTGAGAGTGGCCAGATCTTTCGCGGCGAGGAGTTGCCGGAGCTCAGGAAGGAAAGCGGCGTAGGCCTTGACTGTCTTGGTCATGGAGGGTTCCGGGGGCGTGGAGGCCGGGCGGTCAGTCCTTCCGGTACAGGACTCCGCGGTTGGAGGCGGCCGGCTCGGCCTCGGCGGAAGCCGCGGGCGGCGCGGGCAAACGCTTGCCCTTGGAGGCCTTGCTGATCCGTTCCCGGAAGAATTCTTCATACTGCTGTTGGAGGCGCTCCGATTCCACGGGAGACAACCCGCCGACCGGGACGATCTTCGCCGTGATGAAGATCAGCAGGTCGATCTTCGCGACATCGGTCGTGGTCCGGGAAAAGACCGGCCCGATCAGAGGGAGCTTGCCCAGGAATGGAAAGCCGATGCGGGATTTGGCCTTCACGTCCTTCAGCAGGCCGCCGATCACGATCGTATCCTCATTCTGCAGGATGACCTGGGTCTCCGCTTCCCGCACGGACAGGATGGGGTACGCGTTGGAACCCACGGTGCTGGTTCGGGAGGAGATCACCGGGTGGATGATCATGTCGATGTGGTCCTCCCCGCTGACCTGCGGGACCACGAACAGCTCGATCCCGATGTCCTGGTAGTAATCGAGCGTCGTGGTCGTGGTCGTGGAGGTCGTGCCGGACACCTGCGTGTTCAGGATTGGGTACTTCTCGCCGATCAGGATGCGGGCCTCCTGCCCCGACAGGGTCACCACGTGCGGGGCGGAAAGGGTGTTGGTGCGGACATCCTCCTCCAGCGCCCGGATCAAGGCCTCCAGCTGGGTTCCCCGGAGCTTCCGCAGGATCAGCTGGAGACCGGTGTTGGCGGCGGTGAGCCCCGTGGTTTGGGGGACAAAAACCGAGGGGGTAAGGAATTGATTGAGCACCGACCCGCCGAAGTTCGCCAAGTCGCTCTGGCCCGCCGCTTTATTCAAACTCTGCTGGGAGAAGGACCGGCTCGTGGTGCCGGAGACAAAACCGGCCGTGGTGCTCAGCGAGGTGGAGCTGGTGCCGGTGCCCACCTCCAGCCCCAGATCCTGGAGCAGGTCGCGGCTGACCTCCATCACGCGGGTCTCGATCAAAATCTGTTGGGGCAGGATGTCCACCTTCGTCAGGATCTTTTCGATCCGGTCGAGCGTCGTGGGGGTATCGGTGATCACGACCGCCTTGGACCGGGCCTTCTCCCGCTGCCGGCGCTCCCGGGTCTCGTCGGACGATCCGGCGCCGCCCGCTTGGGCGGCCCCGAAACCCCACCCCTTCTGCCCGGTCAGCTCCAACACTGAAATCTTGCCCTGAGCGGTCAACTGCGGCTCGAGGAAGATCTTGACGTCGGCGGCGTCGAGGTAATTCAGGCGGATGACCTTCGTGATGACCGGCTCGATCTCGACGAGGGCCTTCACCGCCTCACGCCGGGTCTTCAGCTCGTCCAAGGTGCTCACGATGATCACGTTGTCCTGCTTCTCGTACGCGAGGCCGGTGGTGCTGATGATCGTCTCCAGCGCCCGCTCCCAGGAGACATCCTCCAGTTGGAGGGTGACCTGCCCGGTCACCTGGGTGCTGGTGACGATGTTCACGTGGGCCTTGCGAGAGAGGGCCTGCAGGACCGTCTGGATGTCCGCTTCCCGGAAATCGAGCGAGATCAGATTCTCATCGGGAGCCAGCGGCTGGGCCTGGATCTGCGCCACCTGCAGGGGGGTTTCGTCCTGTTTGGCCTGCCCGCTGTCCGCCTCCTGGCCGAAGGAACCCGGGATCAAGATCCCGGATAACCCCAGAGTCCACATGAAGATCCCGACTTTCCGCATCCATCTGGTCATTCGGTCTCCTTCCCGTTGCCGGGCCGTTGGAGGGTCAGCCGATGGCTTTCCCCATCGCTCAAGAGGGTCACGCTGTTATTCTCAATCTTCAAGACCTTGATCCCTTCGCTCTCCTGGTTCTCGCGAAGGATGTGCCCGTTGAGAATCGCATAGGAGTCACCGGCCGGATCGTAGACGATCCCCTGCAGTACCCAAGGGTTCAAACCCGCGCTCCCGGTGCCTTCCTCGACGCCGGGCGGATTGATGCGGCGCCCGTCCGAAAGGATCAAGGGGACGAACGGGTCCCTTTTCCCCTTCGATTCGTATTCGGCCCCGGCCGGAACGGCGGCCGCGGCGAAAAAGACCGCCGCCAGCAGGATCCGTTCACTGCGCATTCGGGACCAGGAACGCCAGCAGCTGCATCTTAATTTGATGGTTCCACAAGTCCTGGCCGCTGGGCCGGATCTCCAATTCCTTCAGCCGGACCAGCGTGCCGGAACGCTCCAATTCATCCAGAAAACGCCCGACCTGATGATACCCCGCCGTGGCCGCCAATTCCAATGGGATCTCGAGATAGCCGCTGGGCCCGGCCTGCGTCTGGGCCAAATCCTGCTTCGGGTGCAGGGTAATGATCCGGACGTGAGCGGAACGGGCCGCCTGCGCGATCCGATCCATCAGGTCCGGGAGCTGTTCCTCCGGAGGCGCCGCCGGCGCCGGCACGGCATACTGAGCCGCCAGCAGGGAGCGGCTGCGTTCCATCTCCGGCATCTGTTTGAGCTCCCGGCGGGTCTTTTCCACCTGCGCCCGCATGCCCTTCAGCTCGGAAGAGAGGCGGCCCGCCCGGCCGGCCTGAGGGACCAGAAAAAACTGGATCCAGAGGACGCCGCCGATGGCGGCGAAGATCCCGGTGAGTAGAAGACGCTGGCGTGGGTCAGCAGAACCGGCCATGGCTTACCCCGTCGGCGCCAGCAGAAGAACGAAGTCCACCACTTCCTCGTTCTGGATGGTCCGGTGTTCCACCGATTCTAATTCCACGTTCTGGAACCAGTCCTGGAACCCCGGCCGGTCCTTGAGCTGTTGAAGGAACTGGGTCACCTGCCCCCGGACGTCGCCCCCGGCGCCGACCAACGCGGAGCCCTTGAGGCGAAGCGCTTTCCCCTGCGCGTACTCCAACTGCGTCAGCCAGACCTGCGGCACCAGCGCTTCGGAAAGCAAACTCAAGCGAGGAGCCCACTGCGCCTGCGGGGCCTTCACCGACTGCAGGGCCTCCGCCTGGCGCTTCAACTGCTGGAAATCCTTCTGCACTTTCTCCAACTCGCGGCTCTGCGGTTCAAGCGTCTTCCACTCCCCGCGCAGACGGTCGATGCTCCGGGCTCTCAGGAAATTGGTCAGCGGAAGCACCACCGAAAACAGCACCGCCAGAGCCGCGGCCGCCAGCCCGATGGGGCGCCATGGCACCCGCAGGGATCCGGCGCGCCGGGCCGCCCGGAGCTCGGGCGGCATCAGGTTGATCTGGATCATGCCGCCGCTCCCTGCAGTGCCAGGCCGATCGCGACCGCGTAAGAGGGCCCTTGCGAAAAAGGATCCCAGATCTGCACCGGCAGACCGGAGGATTCCTGCACCCATTCCTTGAATCCCTGCAGGCGGGCGGCTTCCCCGCTCAGCACCAGCCGCTCGACGCGCCGGCCGAATTCGTTTTCATAGAAATCAAAGGAGACCCGGCACTGGCTGAGCCACTCTTCCCAGGCGGCCTGGCTCCCGGGAGGGGCCTGCGCGAACTCCGACCCGCCGACCGGGATCTCCCGCGCGAACTCCATCTGGGAATCCCGCAGGAAATCGAGAACGGTCCCCCGGCCGCCGATGTGGAGCAGGCCGGTCACCCCTTCGCCGGCCACCGGGGCCGCCTCCCAGGCGTTGGCCAGCGCCCCCATCTCGAGACCGACGGCCAGCGGCATGCCGAGGGGGGACAGCAGGTCCAGCAGTTCGTTCACCAGCTCTTTCCGCGCGGCGGCCAACAGGACCTCCATCTGTCCCCCAGCCCGGTCGCCCAGGATGGAAAAATCGAAGAAGATCTCATTCAGCTTGAACGGGATGTATTTCTCCGCTTCAAAGGTCAGCGCGGAACGGAGCTCCTCCCGGGTCATCTTGGGGAAGACCACCCTGCGCAGGACGGTCCCCGGCCCCCCGACACAGGCGACCAGCGGCGTTTCCGGGAAGCCGAGCTTCTCCGCG
>Ga0209515_10000982_pt1 | contig 49302 bp, 56 predicted proteins | sample Subgroupgradi54m_FD_187454 | JGI IMG/M metagenome (GOLD analysis project Ga0209515, IMG submission 187454) | Subsurface groundwater microbial communities from S. Glens Falls, New York, USA - GMW60B uncontaminated upgradient, 5.4 m (SPAdes)... ... | reverse complement strand
AATAATGATGCCGCCGGAATCATTTGGCCGGTTGCGGTCGCGCCCTTTACGGTTGAAATTTTACCTTTACCCGTCAGTGAAATCCGGATTATGGATTTGGCTAAAAAGTATTATGGTGAGCTTCAAGCAAAAGGCATTGATGTTTTGCTGGATGATCGTAACGAAAGCGCAGGGGTTCGATTCAATGACGCGGATTTGATCGGCATTCCCTATCGCATCACCGTTGGAAAACGGATGCTCTCCGAGGGGAAGGTCGAGATCAAGAACCGTAAAACGGGAGAAGTCTTAAGCGTTTCCATCGATAGTGCAATTGACCAATTGATGAAACTGTTCGAATAATTTGTATCTAAATGGAGAGGATATGGTTACTAAAATTAAATCCGACTTGAGATTTATTGCTGATCATCTGCCTTCGAATGCTTCCTATGAGGACGCCATGTATGAATTGTATGTCCACATGAAGGTCTCTCAAGGAAGAAAAACAGACAGTTAAATGACCAGAGGCAACAAGTTCACAATACCGCTCAAGTCATAATACAGAACAATATTTTTCAGACTTTCCCAGACGATATTAAAAATAAAATAAAACTTATTTCTGCTAATACAGCTAGTAATTTTTCTATAGAGGAAACGGATTCTGATAAATCCAAGTAAATTAATCAAACAAAGCTCGATATGTCAACTGATCTTTTAAACGAAGAACTTGAAAGATTGATTGAACCATTGCTAAAAGAGGTTGAAGTGGTACTAGTTGATATAAATATCCGTCGATATCATGGAAATTTTAATATCGAAATCCTAGCCGATAAACCGACTGGAGGCATTACCCTTCAAGAGTGCGCCAGACTTAACCGTATGATGAGAGATTCAATTGAAGCGCAGAATTTAATAACGGAAAATTATATCCTGGAGGTCTCTTCCCCGGGATTGGATCGGCCGCTTAAAACAGTCGGTGATTTCTTAAGAGTTTTGGGAAGAAAGATTCGAGTTTTTCTTCTCGAATCCATTCAAAATAAAATCGAATACGAGGGTGTTGTTAGAAAAGTCGAAAGTCAAGATTTAACGATTGATATCGGTGATGGAGAAATCCTCATTCCGATACAAAGCATCAATAAGGCCAATCAGATTTTTAATTGATCACAATTTTATTAAGGAAGGATTGTTGTTATGGATAGTGAATTGTTAGGAATACTTGAACAACTCGAACGAGACAAAGGCATTGATAAAGAAATCCTGATTCAGGCGGTCGAATCAGCGGTCGCCTCGGCAGCCAAGAAAATATGGACGATCGATAAAGACGAAGAGATCAAAGTCGTTTTGGATCGCAAGACCGGAAAACTGAGCGCTTACGCCGGCGATCAAGAGATTCGATCCGGCGAGTTCGGACGTATCGCCGCCCAAACCGCGAAGCAAGTTGTAATCCAAAAAATCCGTGAGGCCGAAAAGGATGTTATTTTTACGGAATATCACGCGCGGATCGGTCAGATTATCAGCGGCGGCGTTTACCGTTTTGATAAAGGAAATATCATTGTTGATTTGGGCAAGACTGAAGCGTTTTTGCCTAAAAGCGAACAGTCCTTTAAAGAGGAATTCCGTCAGGGAGACCGGATCAGGGCCTATGTATTGGATGTCAAACGCGAAATAAGAGGCCCGCAAATCATTTTGTCCCGTACGAATCCTAATTTTGTTAAGCGGCTTTTTGAATTGGAGGTGCCGGAGATTTATGAGGGGATTGTAGAAATCAAATCCATTGCCCGCGATCCCAGTGAACGGACAAAGATCGCGGTCAATTCTAAAGATGAGAAAGTGGATTGCGTGGGCGCTTGTGTTGGAATGCGTGGAGCCAGAGTCAAGAATATTGTTTCAGAGCTTCATGGAGAAAAGATTGACATCGTCCGTTATTCAACGGATATGAAAGAATATATCCAGGCTGCCATTTCTCCGGCGGAAATTTCCCAGATTCAGCTTAACCCAATCGATAAAAAAGCGAATATCATTGTTGCCGAAGATCAATTATCCTTATCCATCGGCAGGCACGGGCAAAACGTACGCTTAGCCAGCCGTTTGATTGGATGGGAGCTCAACATCTTTTCCGCCAAACAATGGGAGGCGGAACTTTCGAAAGAAGCCCAAACTCAAAACGAAACTGAGCAACCGCCTGCGTCTCAAGAGTCATCCATTGCCGATTTAAAAGGGGTGGGAGAGAAATTGAAAGAGGCTTTGATTGAACAAGGGTTTGATACATTGAAAAAAATCGCCAATGCAAAACAAGAAGACTTAACGCAAATCAAAGGTCTAGGCGAAGTGAAGGCCTCAAAGATGATTCAAGAAGCAAAGAAGCTGATTAAAAAATAACGACTATGAAAGTATAGTCAGGATGACAAAAAAAGGAAGTTGATCATCATGCGTGTATCTGAATTAGCCAAAGAACTTAACACTACAACTGAAATTATTCTGGCAAAATTACGGGCCTTTAAGCTGAAAGCCAAAGACGGCGAGCAAGAACTAAATTCTTTTGTCCTCAGTGTATTACAACGAGAAATCATCAGTAAAGGTGTCAAAGTTGCTCCGATGGTTTCGAAAATTCCCTCTAAAGCGCTTCCAGAATCGAAAGAGTTTAAGACATCGATTGCGCCGGAAAAATTAAAGAAAGAAGTTAAAGAAACAAAAGTCAAAACAAAAGTCGAAGAAAAAGAAAAAAGCAAACCCGTCTCTAAAGCAAAAAAAAGCGAAACGCCTGTTGCCATCCTCAGCGAAGCTCCAAAAGTTAAAGCCAAGCTCATTAAATCCACTTCGGTCAAAAAAACAGTAAGTCCAGTTCCTCCTGTTAGTCCTGTGGTTGTTCCTGAAATTCCTGTACAGAAAGTCAGACCCAAATTAAGCGATGCGCCGTTTGTCAGTGTCAAGCCATTGCCCAAACGAAAAAAAAGACCGTCGGGTTCTTTTAAAGAATCGTTTAAAGAAACCCCGAAGATGGACAAAGAACTCCGTTCAGAGACACCGAAAACGGAATTTCCAGCAGCCACTCTTCCTTTCGTTGATAATGATTCTTCCTCTAGTTTATTAGAAGAAAAAATATCTGCTCCCTTAAGCCAGAGCGCGGCTGAAGAAAAACCTTTCGATCCAAGATCTTTGCTGCCGCCTTTGGAAGTAAAAATTCCCATTGCCGTGAAAGATTTTGCCGTTAAATTGCAGCAAAAACAAGGTGTTGTTTTAAAAAAGTTGATGGAGATGGGAATCTTTGCCAACATCAATCAGCATTTAAATGAAGAGGCGATTAGAACCATCGCGGCCGGTTTTGGGTATTCGATTATTAAAACGAAAACTCAAGAAGAACAGTTGATCGACGTCCATAAGACCTTAGAAGAGGACCCGCAGCTTTTAAAGTCCCGCGCGCCGGTCGTGACTTTTATGGGTCATGTGGATCATGGAAAAACTTCTTTACTGGATAAAATTCGTAAGACCAAGATTGCCGACCAGGAACACGGCGGTATCACTCAGCATATCGGGGCGTACACCGTCAATTATCCGAAAGGTAAAATCACTTTCCTCGATACCCCAGGCCACGAAGCTTTTACCGCAATGCGAGCTCGGGGCGCGCACATCACGGATGTGGTGGTTTTGGTTGTGGCGGCCGATGAAGGAATTATGCCCCAAACCATTGAAGCCCTTGATCACGCCCGGGCGGCGGGAGTGCCGATTGTGATTGCTTTAAACAAGATTGATAAACCCAACGCCGACAGCGACCGGGTGAAAAAACAATTAGCTGACCGGGATCTTCTGCCCGAAGATTGGGGAGGCAAGACCATTGTCGTTGGTGTCTCTGCCTTGACGGGAGAGGGGATTGATCGTCTGTTGGAGATGATTTTGCTCGAAGCTGAACTTTTGGAATTAAAAGCCAATTATGAGAAGAAAGCCTCCGGGATCGTCGTCGATGCGCACATGAGTCATGGAAAAGGCGCTTTGGCCACGGTGATTATTCAGAATGGCACGTTACAAGAAGGGGATGTGATCGTGGTCGGTTCTTTGTTTGGAAGAATTCGCGCAATGTTTGATGACCTGGAAAAACCCGTTAAAGAGGCGGGGCCTTCGATGGCTGCGGAAATCCTCGGACTCCCCGGCGTTCCCGAGGCAGGTGATGTGTTTTATGTGGTTGAAAGTGAAAAGCAGGCTCGAGAAATCACTTTACAGCGTCAAGAACAGACTAAAGCGCAAAAAATGCAAGCCACCTCCAAAATAACCTTGGAAGATCTTTATGCCCAGATTCAAGCCGGAAAAATTAAAGAACTGAGCGTTATTATGAAGACCGATGTGCAAGGATCAATGGAGGCCTTGATTGATTCGTTGAAAAAGATTCCCAGTGACGAAGTCCAGGTAAAATTTATTCATACCGGTATCGGAGATATCAATGCCTCCGACGTTATTTTAGCCGATGCATCGAATGCGATCATCATTGGTTTTCAGGTTTCGGTGGATGCCCGGGCCAAGCAAGAATTGGAAAAACATCCCGTCGATGTCAGAACCTATCGCATCATTTATGATGCCGTCAACGACATCCGAAACGCTCTGGAAGGTCTGCTCGAACCTAAAACCAAAAAGAAATTTTTGAGCCGCATCGAAGTCCGTCAGGTATTTAAATTAAGTAAATCCGGAATGGTGGCGGGCTGTTTTGTTCAAAAAGGCAAAGTGATCCGTAAGGCGAGTGTGGATATTTTAAGAAACGGACAAGTTGTTTTTTCCGGAAGTATTGGGTCGCTCAAACGTTTTAAAGATGATGTGCGGGAGGTTGCGGAAGGGATGGAATGCGGGATTTCGATCCATAATTTTGATAAGGTTGAACCCGGGGATACCATCGAAGCCTATGAATTAGAAAAGATCGCTCGAAAATTATGAAAAAAGTCGTTTTCAGCGGAATGCGTCCGACGGGAAAGCTCCATCTGGGGCACTGGGTGGGCGCGTTGCATAATTGGGTTGAGTTGCAGAAAAATTATCAGTGTTTCTTTTCTATCGTGGACTGGCACGCGCTCATGGGAGAGTATGAGCAAAGTAAAGACATTCAGCAAAATATTTTGGATATGGCGATCGATTGGATCGCCTGCGGTATTGATCCCCAAGAGTCCGTCCTCTTCGTTCAGTCGCAGGTGCCTGAACATCTTGAACTCCAGATGGTCTTATCCTGCCTGACTCCGCTCGGCTGGCTTGAACGAAATCCAACCTACAAAGAACAACTTCGAGAAATCACGACCCGCGATCTTCAAACCTACGCCTTTTTAGGTTATCCGGTTTTGCAGGCGGCGGATATTTTGTTGTATAAAGCCAATGCCGTTCCAATCGGAGAAGATCAACTCCCGCATATTGAGTTAACCCGCGAGATTGCCCGTCGATTCAATCATCTTTATAAAACAGATACTTTTTCGGATTGTGAAGCCATTCTCACCCCAACGCCGCGGCTTTTAGGAGTTGATGGCCGTAAGATGAGTAAAAGCTATTCCAATGCCATTAACCTTTCGGATTCTGAAGAAGCAATCCGCGCCAAAGTCCAAAGCATGTTCACGGATCCTCGCCGGATAAAACTTTCAGACCCCGGCCATCCTGAAGAATGTAATGTTTATAGTTACTATGAAATTTTTGCTCCGGAGAAAAAAAAAGAAGTTTACGACTGGTGTTCCAATGCCAAGAAAGGCTGCATCGATTGCAAAAAGATTTTGGCGGAGCATATTCTGGAAAAACTTAAACCCATTCAAGAAAAACGCGAAGCGATTTGTAAAGACAAAAATCGAATCCAAGATATTCTAAACGAAGGCGCAAAAAAAGCCCAGGCCATCGCCTGTCGGACGATGGAGGAAGTGAAGAGGGTTATTTTTTAACAGAAGAGGAGAGGCCTATGCGATTAAGAATTATTTTAGAACCAAGTGAGGAAGGCGGATATACCGTTCTTGTCCCTTCTTTGCCGGGGTGTATTAGTGAAGGTGACACCAAAGAAGAAGCCGTCACTAACATAAAAGAAGCTATCGCTTTATATCTTGAGCCGGTGGAAGATGACCAAACATTCAATCCTAAAAGCAAAAATTTGGAAATCAATGTATGACAAAAGTGCCGAGTGTTCACTATGAAAAAGTCATCGCCGCGTTAAGAAGGAATGGTTGGGTCGTTGTCCGGCAAAAGGGAAGTCATATCAGGTTGCAAAAAGAAACAATAGAAAGTGTGATGAAGTTAACCGTTCCAGCGCACCGTCCGATCAAACGTTCCACGTTATCCCATATTCTCAAACAGGCCGAGATTTCGGTTGAAGAATTTATTGAGTTGCTATGATCTGTAGTAAATAACATTAGGAGTAAATCCCGGGGACGAATCCCGGGGACGCGTACTGTTTTCGTTAGAGCCTGACCTTATTAAGAAAGAATTGGAGGGGGCATGTCTAAAAAGTTATGTGCATTGTTAATTATTACATTGTTTCTTGTGGGGTGTGGAATCGCTCAAAGAAATGCTTTGATGCGGGATAAGTATCCCTATTATTCGGACAATATTAAAAGGGCGATTTCTGGGGGTTATCTTGTAGAGGGAATGGATCAAGAACAAGTTTACTTAACTTTTGGGCCTACCCTTTGCCGATCAAGTAGCTATTACAAGGGAAAAACTGTTGAGGTTTGGTCATATCAACCAAACGGATTAACTGGGAAGCCGAGTGGAGGAACTTATGATTGTCTGCAGGCCGTGCAACGAGTTTACTTTGAGGAAGGAAGAGTCATCGGCTGGGATAATATATGAGCAGAGAAATTGAACTAGGAATTCCCCGTCCCTTTAGGGTGGGGATGCAAGATATTCCACATACCAAAAGCTAGAAGAAAAAGAGAATGATAAAATGGCGGTATGGAAGTAAAGCGAAGTTGGCATTGTGTGTACAATTTGCATTATCATTTCGTGTGCCCGTTGAAGTATCGGAGGGCATTGTTGAATGATGAGATCGAGAAATATTCAAGAAATATCCAGAGGTGAAGAAAGAGTTATGGGGAGCAGAATTTTGGAGTGACGGATATTATGGCGGAAAATATGATTCGAAAAAAACCTGTGGTTAGATATGATCATAAAATAGATGCTTTGTATATTATTGCCAAGAAGGGGACCGAAGATGAATTTGTGGAAATCGCTCCAGGGATCAATGTGGAGTTAAATGAACAAGGAGATGTAATTGGGATTGAAATTTTAAATGCATCGAAAGTTTTACGTTCTGTTTTTCGACCCGCCCATAAACTGGAAACTGCAAAATTATGACCTACAAACTCAAACTCGAAATGTTCGAAGGGCCGCTGGATCTGTTGCTTTATTTGATTAAGAAGGATGAAATTAATATTTATGACATCCCCATTGCCCAGGTCACCGAGCAGTATCTGGAATATATCGAGATGATGAAGATGCTTAATTTGGATACCGTTGGAGAATTCTTGGTGATGGCGGCGACCTTGATTCACATTAAATCCAAAATGCTTCTTCCTGCGGATCCATTGGAGGTAGAACCAAAAGAGGAGGACCCGCGGGAGGAATTGGTTCGCCGGCTTTTGGAATATAAGAAATTCAAAGAGATTGCCGATGATTTAAAGGAAAAAGAATCCTTTCGTCAGGATTTATTTCCACGGATTGTTGATGCCGAAAAGACGAATGAATTGAAAGAAGAAGCGAAGGAAGTGTATTATGAGGTGAGCCTCTTTGACTTGATCAACGCCTTGACCTCGACTCTAAGGCGTTTGCCTGAGGAAACGGCTTATGAAATCGCTCAGGAAGAATATACCGTTGATCAAAAAATTCATATGATCCTGCACCGGCTGATGGATCGAGAACGGATTGTGTTGAGCGAGTTGTTGGCCGACTCAAAAAGCAAAATGGAAGTGATCGTGACCTTCATATCTGTTTTGGAGTTGATCCGTTTAAAAGAAATTTTGGTCGTCCAGCAGCATCTTTTTGAAGAAATTGAAATCATTCGAAATAAAGAGAATGTAGTGCCAGTCCAAGAAGGATAGTTCACGCAATGGAAGACACCCGTAGACTTATTTTTAATCAAGAAACCGAAGAGGATCAGATTGTCAGTCTTTCTTTGCGTCCGGCGAGTTTAAAGGATTTTATCGGACAGCAAAATCTGATGGACAATCTTCAAGTCTCTTTGCAGGCAGCGAAAAAAAGAAAAGAGCCGATCGAGCATATTCTTTTTTCCGGTCCGCCGGGATTAGGCAAAACTTCTTTAGCTTACATTATTGCCCACGAAATGGACGCACGGATCACCTTATCGAGCGGTCCCGCCATTAACCGCGCCGGTGATTTGATCGGCATTTTGACTAATCTGGAAGCGGGAGACGTGCTTTTTATCGATGAGATCCATCGTCTTTCTAAAGCGGTTGAAGAATTTTTGTATCCGGCAATGGAAAATTTTCAAATTGATTTCATCGTTGACAAAGGTCCTTACGCCAAGTCGATCAAATTTAATCTCAAACCCTTTACCTTGATCGGCGCGACAACCAGGAGCGGCCTTCTGGCCGCTCCTTTGCGCGACCGTTTCGGAATCTTTCATCACCTTGATTTCTACAATCAAGAGGATCTCACCAAAATCATTTTAAACTCAGCTCAAAAATTGAATGTGGATATCGATGATGAGGCGGCCTTTGAAATTGCCCGCCGGGCCAGAGGGACTCCGCGGGTCGCCAACCGTCTGCTTCGAAGAGTCAGGGATTACGCTCAGGTGAAGACCTCTCACCCAAAAATCACGAGAGTCGTTGTTGATTCAGCTATGCAGACGCTCGGCATCGACCACGCGGGTTTGGATGACAGCGACCGACGGCTGATCAAAGTCATGGAAGAATATTATAAAGGCGGGCCCGTTGGAATTGAGGCGCTGGCCGCGACCCTCAATGAAGAAGTAGATACACTCGTCGATTGTATCGAACCTTTTTTGTTGAAGATTGGATTTTTAAAACGAACTTCGCGCGGACGTGAACTGACCGATTCTTCCTTAAAGCATCTTCATGCCGTTTCCTTTCCCCGATAAAAAAGAGGCGCTCATCATGGGAGATTTGTCTCGAACCTTGATTTTGATTGGATCGATCCTGGTTATTTTGGGTGTGGGATTATCTTTGTTCGGAAAGATCCCCGGTTTGGGCAAACTGTCCGGTGACATTTTCATCAAGAAAGAAAACTTCACGTTTTATTTTCCCCTCACAACCTCTCTTCTCATCAGCGCCCTTTTAAGCCTCATTTTGTATTTATGGAATCGAAAATAATGTGCATCGATCAAAAAATTTCAGATTGGAAATTTTGGCTCGGGTTTTGTTTTTCGATTTTCATTCTAGGCTTTCCCGAAAGTTGGGCTCAACCTCAGGAGCCTAAAACAGTTCTTGTCAGGATTGCCGTTTTTCAAGATTTAAATGAGTTTAAGTTATCGATCAAAGGGGAATTTCAGATTGTTGAACTTTCAACCGGGCGAATTCTTTTTACGGCTAAAAATTTAAATGAAAGTGTCGTCAAAAATTTACCCGATGGAATTCAAATCGGTTCGCAAAAGTATTCTGAAAGTAAAATCACAATTACTCCTCTCTATGAGGCGACGATTTATATCAACCGTCAACGATTTCGAGGAATCATGAACGTGGTTCGTATACCCGAAAAAGGATTGTTGGTTATCAACGTTGTTGACTTGGAAGATTATGTCAAAGGTGTTTTGTATCACGAGGTGTCACCCCGCTGGCCGATTGCAGCTCTCAAGGCTCAGGCGGTTGCGGCCCGGACGTACGCGTTTTATCGAATGGAAAGCTCCAAGGATAAAGATTTTGATTTGACCAATGATATTTACTCTCAGGTCTACGGAGGGAAGAATTCAGAACGCTACCGCACCAATCTCGCGGTTGAAGAGACGCGAAAAAAAGTTTTAACGTTTCAAGGAAAAATTCTTCCCGCCTATTTCCATGCCGCCTGCGCCGGGCATACGGAAGATGTGAGCGAACTTTGGAAGGAAGATCTTTTGCCTTTAAAAGGAGTCAAGTGTCCTTTTTGTGTGAATTCTCCGCATTACAGATGGAAGAAAAATTTCCGCTTGAAAGATGTTCAAGATAAACTTAACAGCCGTGGTTACAATATCGGTTTGATTGAAAAGATAAGTGTATTGGAACGAAATCGAAGCGGCCGGATCCGTCAGTTAAAGATCACAACCCGCGATGGGCATACGGTCATGATTTCAGGAAAAGATTTTAGAGAGATCATTGGACCCAATGATATTCGAAGCAATAATTATGAAGTGATCATGTTTGGTTATTATTTCGATCTGTTGGGTTACGGCTGGGGGCATGGGGTGGGGTTGTGCCAATGGGGAGCGTTTGAAATGGCGCGCGAGCATTACAAATACGAGGACATCCTGAAATTTTATTATCCGGGAACGATGATCCAAGATTATTCGCAGGCGGGAAACGCTGCTCCATGAAATTACAAGATTTTGATTATGAACTTCCTTGTGAATTAATTGCCCAATACCCTTTGCCTGATCGTGATCGCGCGCGATTGATGGTCGTTGAACGCTCAAGCCAAAAAATTCATCATCATTTCTTCTTGGATATCGAAAAATTTCTCCCTCCCAAAAGTCTTATTATTTTAAACGACAGTAAAGTTATTCCGGCGCGTTTGATTGGAACCCGTGAAAAAACCGGCGGGCGGGTAGAAATTTTTTTGCTGAATCGATTGCCGGATGGATATTCCTACGAGGCGATGATTCGTCCTTTAAAAAAATTGAAAATCGGGGAAAAAATCATTTTTTCTAAAAGTTCGATCTACGCCGAGTTGATTGATACCCAGAAAAAAATTGTGAAGTTCAATCGAAAAGAGTTGAGCTGTACGCTTGGATCAATCGGACACATGCCGCTTCCGCCGTACATCAAAAGGGAAGACACCCAGATGGATCAAGAATATTATCAAACAGTCTATGCCAGGAAATCCGGATCGGTCGCCGCACCGACGGCGGGTTTGCATTTTACCGATTCTCTTTTGAAGAAATTGAAATCCCAAGACCATCAGTTGGAAATGGTGACCTTGCATGTGAACTATGCGACTTTTAGTCCAGTGAAGGAAGAAGATATTACTCAGCACAAAATGCATGAGGAAGAGTATTTTGTTTCCGAAAAAATTTTAAAAGCAGTTTCAAAAGTGCAAGCAGAAAATCGCAGGATTGTTGCTGTTGGGACAACAAGCTGTCGAGTTTTGGAGACGCTGGCGGTTGATACGATGGGCGGGGCTGCCCCCGGAGATCAAAATCTGCAAAGGGCAGCCCCGCCCGCGCGTGCCTGTGCTTCAACTAATATTTTTATTTACCCTGGCTATAATTTTCAAATGACTGACATCCTCGTCACCAATTTTCATTTACCCAAAAGTACCCTTCTTATGCTAGTCTATGCCTTCGGTTCGCCTGAACTAATGAAGAAAGCCTACCAAGAGGCGATCTCTAAGAAATACCGGTTCTACAGTTACGGCGACGCGATGATGATTATCTAACCCATTTAATCCAAATGTCTCCATTACCATTTGAGCTTAAAAAAACCGATCCCCGTTCCAAAGCCCGAAGAGGGGTTCTTAAAACGATTCATGGCGAAATCCAGACTCCTTTTTTTATGCCGGTTGGAACCAACGCAACCGTCAAGACCCTCGGCTGCGAAGACTTGATTCAGATCGAATCTGAAATCGTTTTGTCGAATACGTATCATCTTTTTATCCGTCCGGGGATGGATGTGATTAAAAATGCGGAAGGCCTTCATAGTTTTATGAGTTGGGACCGACCTATTTTAACAGACAGCGGCGGTTATCAGGTCTTTAGCCTGGCGAAACGGCGTAAGATCAAAGAAGAAGGCGTTGAATTTCAATCGCACGTGGATGGATTAACACATTTGTTTACCCCTGAGCGGGTGATCGCCATTCAAGAGATCCTCGGGTCGGATATTATGATGCCTTTGGATGAATGTTCGCCTTACCCGTGTGAACGCAAGGAAGCCGAAATTGCTTTAAAGCGTACCACGCGTTGGGCGAAGCGGGCGAAAGATTTTTTCCTCGAGGAATGCTCGAAAAAAAATCTTTCGCCCAACGGGAAATGTCAACTTTTATTCGGCATTGTTCAAGGCGCCGCTTACGAAGATCTTCGCCGGCAATCAGCCGCAGAAATCATCAACATCGGTTTTGACGGCTACGCGATCGGTGGTGTCAGCGTGGGAGAACCCGTTGAACTGATGTTTGAAACGCTCGAGTGGGTCGAACCGTTTCTCCCTAAAGATCATCCCCGGTATTTTATGGGAATCGGTATGCCGGATCAAATGGTGGAAGCGGTTGGAATGGGTGTTGATATGTTTGATACCTGCATCCCCACGCGTTACGGCCGTAACGGAGCCGCCTTTACTTCGATGGGGCGCCTGACCATCCGCAATGCCAATTACACGCTGGATAAAAAACCTTTGGATGAAAATTGTTCATGCTTTGTGTGCCAGAAATATACCCGAAGCTACATCCGTCATCTTTCAAATACCAATGAGATTTTGGGGGCGAGGCTTTTGTCTTATCACAATGTTTACTTTTACGTCCAGCTCCTCAAGAGGATCCGCTCAGCCATTGAAGAGGGCAGGTTTGTCGAGTTTCAAAAAGAATTTTTATCCAAGTATGGATCGGAAATCCCTCCTAAAAAATATTGACTCCCTCAATCGGAATATATAGAATGTTCCATCATTCCAAAGAGAAATACATCAAAGAATTTATGAGCGATACTAACCATTTGTTGCAAGATTTAACTTCAGATCCATCCTATCAGACCGTCCCATGTGCTTTATGCGGCCCCGAAGCTCCTTATGATGTTTTATACCCCAGCCGATTTAACTATACTGGTATCGAACCGAAACAATTGTTCTCGGCCCGCAGAATTCCGGCGAGACTGCATTTTCGAATCGTCAGATGCCAACAATGCGGCTTGATCTATTCAAATCCCATCTACAATACCAGTAAGATTAAAAAATTGTATGAAGAAAGCGAATTCATCGACGATCCTTTTCTTCAAAAACAATATGAAAATATCATTCATTATTATGAACTGCAATTAAAGAAAGCCTCTTCTTATTTAAAATGTAAAGATAACCTTCTGGATATTGGATGTGGAAACGGGTTTTTCCTAAAAGCCGCGAAAAAACTAGGGTTTAAGAATGTCTGTGGCGTGGAACCCGGCAAAGACGCCGTCCAAAAAGCTGATCCGGACATCCGGCCGTGCATCATCAATGAAACTTTTCATAAAGGTTTGTTTGAAAAAGAATCTTTTGACATTGTTTGTTTTTTTCATGTCTTAGATCATATTATTGATCCTGGCGATTTTTTAAAGAATATCTACGAAATCCTTAAACCAGGAGGGATTGTTCTTTTAATGACGCATAATGTGAAATTTCTTCCGGCAAAACTGCTAGGGGAGAGAAATCCCATGTTTCATATCGAACACCTTTATCTGTTCGATATGAGCACGATAAGAAAGATACTGAGCAAAAATGGTTTTGAGGCCCTATATAATAAAGATCTCCTCGGATCCTATACTTTGGCTCACGCGATAAAAATGCTTCCCATGTCTGGTGCTTTTAAAAAGATATTATTAAACGGTTTGCGTGGAAAAAGTATTGCGGATCTGAACATAAAATTAATGGCTGGGGATATGGTAACCATTGGAAAGAAAGTCAGAAAATGATGCCCTCCATGCCTAATTCCTCGAAAGCTATCAATTCTCTTTCCATCGTTTTTTCCTTTTATAATGAACAGGATGTGTTGCTTGAACTTATTCGGCGCACGCGCCTAGTTTTGCAAAATTTGCAAAAGGAAAAACTATCTTCCCATTATGAACTTATTTTTGTGAATGACGCATCGACTGACAACTCCTTGCCGATTCTGCTCGAACAGGCGAAAGGGCAGGATGATGTCCGTGTCATTAATATGTCCCGTCAGTTTGGTGTGTCTCCCTGCGTCATGGCCGGTTTAGCCTATTCATCCGGGGATGCGGTGATTTATATGGATGCGGATCTGCAGGATCCGCCGGAGTTGATCCCCCGGCTATTGGATGTGATGCGGCAGAAAAATGTGGATGTGGTGCATACTGTTCGAGAATCGAGGCAAGGGGAATCGCGTCTTAAGCTTTTTATCACGCGCATTGGCTACTTAACGTTGAATAAAGTTTCTGATATCAATCTGCCCATTGAAGCAGGAGATTTCAAACTGCTATCTCGTCGGGTTGTGAATCACTTGGTGCAATTAAAAGAGCATCGTCCTTTTATGCGGGGCCTGGTGTGCTGGGTCGGATTTAAACAGGAATTTGTCCCGTACACGAGGGAGCCCAGGCAAAAAGGAGAAACGAAATTCCATGTCCTTAGTCCGGCGGTGATCGATAATTTTTTTAATTCAGCGCTCATTTCTTTTTCCGCGGCGCCTTTGCGCTTGGCTGCGTATTTTGGTTTACTTGCGATTGCCTTTGATTTTGTTTTAGTCCTGCATGTCCTTTTTGAAAAATTTTTTGCCAGAGCTGTTCCCGGATGGACGGCGATTATGATTGCCATATTATTTTTGGGCGGGGTTCAATTGTTTTGTATAGGTATGGTTGGACTCTACTTGCACTCTGTTTATGAACAAAGCAAATACCGTCCGAATTACATTGTGGAATCCACCTTTGGTTTTTCGCAAGACCCCCCGAAGTCTTAGCTTATGAATAGAAAGCCAACCTTCCTTAATTTACTCCTGCTGTGTGTGTTTGTTATCCTCATTACTTTCCAGCCATATTATCTTCATCACGAAATTATTATGATGGATACAGGCATTCATTTACCCTCGATCAACGCCCTTTTCCATGGCAAGGTTCCTTACAGGGATTTTTTATTTGAACGAGGTCCTTTGGAGATGTATGTCCCGGCAATCATGATGCTTTTTTTTGGAAAAAATTTTATGCTTTTGCCAACGTTCTTTTATATCGGAACGGTGTTGGCTTTATTGATTGGGGTTTTGTTGGCTTATCAGTTGTACCGCACGCGCTTTATGTTTTATGTGATGGTTCCGGTATTTATTGCGCGTACGTTTCCCCGGGTTTCTTATTATTATTGGGGCGGGCTGCGTTATTTTATCGGGCTGGCTTCACTTTTTCTGGCCATTCAATGTTTTAAAAAAAATCGTTTGTCTTTTATGTTTATGGCGGGGATTTGTTCGGCTTTGAGTTTTTTAACAACCATCGAAGCTGGAGTTTCTGCGATTGCGGCAATTTTAGCCGGCACAGCGGCGGCTTATTGCTTAAAGATTTTTGAGAAGGATTTTATAGGTAGGTCCATTAAATTTTATGTTGGCGGTCTTTTACCGATTTTGATTCCATACTTTTTTTATTTATGGGTGAATGGCGCGTTCTGGGCTTATTGGGATTTTTCCATTTTTATTCCTTTGAATATGAACACCACTCTTTCTGATCCCAGAGGAACCGTTCCAGAGAATGCAGGAGAGTTTTTGTTGGCCTTGCTGCCGGGAAGTCCATTTTTTAAATTTATGACGCCGGTTTATTTTTATCTTATCTTGTTTGGATATCTGATCTATCGGGTTAAAAAGAATAAGTTAAATTGGGAAATTTATCCGCTCGTTACGATAGCGGTTTATGGATTGATCCTTTATGCCGCTGCTTTTAGGAAGATTGAAGGGCATCATTTTGAAATGGCCCTTCAGCCGGAGAAAATTTTATTCTTTTTTATTTTGGAAGAAATTTATTTGATTCTGCTTAACGTGCGTAGAAGCTATCTTAAAACCTCGAAAAATCTGTCATTCCCGAACGTTTTAGTCGGGAATCCCCAACAAATACATTTGGGTCCAGATGAAGCCATAACTGGACCCCCGACAAAAACATTCGGGGGTGACAATCTTAGGATAAGTTCCAGGAAGATTGTGGCTGGGATTAACCTCCTCATTTTAATTTTCGCCGTCTCATCAATTACTTATTCTTTTTCAAGATACAACAAAAGGTTCCCGGCCATTCAATGGGTTATGAATAAAATAACCGGCAAAGAAAAAGATTTGAGTCTTTTAAAAGATATTCCCAAACGTCCTTTGAATATCGAAAGAGGAAAAGGGATGGTTGTTCCCGTCTGGCAGGCGGATGAGATTGAGGGCGTAACCAAATTTCTTAAGGAAAATACTGCCCCCGATGAAGCGGTTTTTACATTTGCGGAATTGGGCAATTTTAATTTTTGGGCGGACCGGCCGTTTGTGGGGCGCTTCCCAATCGCCACGTTTTCCTGGTATCAAGACAGATGGCACGAGGAGTTAGTTGCGGATTTTAAAAAGGCACAGCCGCGGTTTGTGGTGATGACCAATTTGGGGCATCGGACTTTTCCCGCCGCTTTATACTTCAGATATGAAAAAAACGTGCGCAAGTTTAATGAGTTCACGCGACTCATTCTTGATCACTACACCGTTGTTAAATCATTTGAATCGGTTTCTATTTATAAAAGAAAAGAGAATTTTTGAGACTATGCTAAAGTTCGATATTATAACCATTTTCCCTAAGATGTTTGAAGCGATTACGAATGAATCCATCCTGAAGCGCGCCCAAGAGAAGAAAAAAATTCAAATCAATATTCATGATCTGCGCGATTACACGCTCGACAAACACCGCAAAGTCGATGACCGGCCCTTCGGCGGCGGGCCGGGAATGGTTTTGACGCCGCAGCCAATTTTTGATGCGGTTAAAAAAATCAAAGGCCGACGAAGCGCCAAAGTGATTTTGATGTGTCCCGGCGGAAAAGTTTTGACACAGAAAATGGCCAAAGGTTTCAGCACAAAAAAGAACTTGATCATTATCTGCGGCCATTACGAGGGAATAGATGAACGCGTGCGTGAATACATCATCGATGAAAGTGTTTCGATCGGCGATTACGTTCTAACCGGAGGAGAAATTCCGGCGCTGGTTTTCATCGATTGCGTAGCGCGTCTCGTTGCGGGGGTTTTAGGAAAAAAAGAATCATTATTGTCAGAGTCTTTTGAAGAAAATTTATTGGAATATCCGCATTACACCCGTCCCGCAAATTTTCGTGGCAAGAAAGTTCCTGATGTGCTATTATCTGGCCGTCATCAAGACATTGAAAATTGGCGAAAGACGCAGGCAATGAAGAAAACACAGAAGCTGCGTCCTGATTTGATTCGAAAGATATAAGGAGGCAACAAAATGGTCAGTACAGTTGAAAAGATGAAAATGATTGAAGACAAATTTAAGAAAAAAGATCTGCCGGATTTTAACGTCGGCGATACGGTGAAGATGAAGGTCAAGGTCGCGGAAGCAGACAAAGTTCGTCTGCATCCTTTTGAAGGGACGGTCATAGCCAAGAACAGCCGTGGAATAAGAAGTACTTTTACAGTAAGAAAAGTTTCATTCGGCGAAGGGGTTGAAAGAATTTTTCCTTTATATTCACCGGTGATTGAAAGTCTAAAAGTGGTCAGTAGCGGGGTTGTTCACCGCTCGAAACTTTACTATTTAAGAGATCGAGGCGGAAAAAGCGCCCGGCTCAAAAAACAACAGACCTTGCAATCGACGCTGACATCTCCCGCCATGCAGGCTGCTGAATCTTCCTCCACGACAGCTCCGGTTTCATCCGAACAAGGCGTTCAATAAATAAATTGTCACCCCCGAATTTTTTTGTCGGGGGTCTGTTATAGCTTCATCTGGATTCCCGACTAAAGCATTCAGGAATGACAGATAATTTGTCCTGAGATAATTTTTCAAATCAATTATCTGGAGTTTATGTTTCGTTTTGAGAATCAAGCCCGCCGAAAGGGTTTTCGTCTGATCATCGGCATTGATGAAGCAGGGCGGGGGCCTTTGGCGGGCCCGGTTGTTGCCTCGGCCATTTGTCTTAAAAGAAGAAAATTCCGCAGTAAAATTTGTGATTCCAAAAAAATCAATTCACGCCAGCGAGAAAAAGCCTTTCATGAAATTCTGCAGAATGCTTATGTCGGTATCGGTATTATGAATGAATCGGTTATTGATGCCGAAAATATTCTAAAAGCCACGTTCCATGCCATGACCCAGGCCGTTCATCGCTTGATTGCTCGTTTCCCCCTGGATGCAATAAAAGAGCAGGATTTGAACCGCGACGTTTGCCTTCTCGTGGACGGAAATTCCTTTAAAACAGATTTGCCGTATTCCTATCAAACCATTGTCGGTGGTGATGATTTAAGCACTTCGATTGCCTGTGCCTCGATTGTGGCGAAGGTGACGCGTGATCGGATCTTGAATATTTACGATCGAGTGTTTCCGCAATACGGTTTTAAACAGCATAAAGGCTATCCCACCAAAGCTCACCGGGCGGCGATTCAAACTCACGGCCTTTCCATCATCCATCGAAGAACATTCCGTCATACTTTATGACATACGAAAGAAAAAAATTAGGATCTCACGGGGAAGATTTAGCCGTGGAATTTTTGAAACGCCGCGGATATCGAATCCTGCATCGAAATTTTAAATTAAAATTTGGAGAGATTGATATCGTCGCGCAAGAAGGCGATACGGTTTGTTTTATCGAGGTAAGAACTAAGACCACCGATTGTGTGGGGACACCTTTTGAATCGATCACACTTTTCAAACAACGAAAATTATCGAAGCTGGCGCTGGCGTATTTAAAAAATCAGTACAAATCAGTGGAGGTGAGGGCGAGGTTTGATGTCGTGGCGGTGGTTTCGGAAGTTGGGAAAGAAGAGACGGTTGAGATTATTCAAAATGCATTCGATCTGTGTGGGTAATTTTCAGGACAAGTGGGGCAGCCCCTTTGCAGATCAATCTCCGAAGGGGCTGCCCCATTGAGCAATAATAAAAAATTTTCTCCAATGATTGAAAACCACAAAATTTTCAACTATGATACGCAGGCCATGAAGAAATATAAAATTCACACCATTCAAGAATATCTCACAGTCCTCTCGCAAAGAACTCCCGTCCCCGGCGGCGGGTCGGCGGCGGCGTTGGTGGGGAGTTTAGGCGCTGCCTTGATTTCCATGGTGGCGAATTATTCTCTAAATCGTAACCAGCCGCCTTCGGTTGAGGCCAAAATAAAAATTATTTTAAAAAAGAGTGAAATAATTCGTAAACGGCTTCTTGATTTAGTGGATTTGGATGCCAAAGCGTATTTGAACGTGGTTAAGAACCGCAAAGCCAGCCCTGATAAAAAGAAAAAAGCTTTACGCCGGGCCAGAGAAGTTCCTCAAGAGGTCTGCCGGTTATGCGCTCAAGCGATCGACTTAACTCCTTTTTTGGTTCTCAAAGGAAATAAATATCTTTTAAGTGATGTGAAGGTGGCGGTTGAATTCTTGCTGGCGGCATTTCACGCGGCGAAAGTGAACGTGGAGGTCAATCAATAGTGGAAACTTCTGCCAAAATCCTCGATGGAAAATTTCTTGCGAACACCATTAAAGAACAATTAAAAGAAGAAGTCATCCGTCTTAAAAAATCGCTTGGTCAAGTTCCTTATCTAGTGAATATCATGATTGGTTCGGATCACAGTTCTTTGTCCTATGCCAATTCCCAAAAAAAGGCCGCCGAACATATCGGCATTCATTATGAATTAACCACTCTTCCTTTAGAGACTTCTCAAAGCGCTTTGATTGATTATATCAAACGTCTCAATAGCGACCCACAAGTCAACGGTATTATGCTTCACAAACCGGTTCCGCCGCAGATTGATTATTGGCTGGCGGCCAATTACGTGGAACCTTTGAAAGATTTAGAAGGGATCAACGTCGCCAATATTGGAAAAATGATTTTACGGAAAACGAACATCATTCCCTGCACACCCGCCGCCGTGATGGCGCATATTCAATCGACCGGTGTTCCCTTGCGCGGAAAAGAGGCGGTCGTGGTCGGCCACAGTGAAATTGTGGGAAAACCTTTAAGCCTTCTTTTATTAGATCAGTATTTGACGGTCACGATCTGCCATATCGCAACCAGTGAAGCCGGAAAATTAGTCGAGCATGTCCGCCGGGCCGATGTTTTGGTCGTCGCGGTTGGTAAGGCAAATTTGATTCAAGGAGATTGGATTAAAAAAGGGGCGGTTGTGATTGACGTCGGCATTAATCAGGTGGGAAATCAAATTCAAGGAGATGTCGAGTTTGAATCCGCCCGCAAGCGTGCCGCTTTTATCACCCCCGTGCCTGGAGGGGTGGGGCCGGTCACGGTCGTCATGCTCATGAAAAACGGGATTGAAGCTTTTAAAGCGCAGATTTTAAAAGGGTAAGATATGAAAAAGATTGTGGTCATTGGAAATTCCATCGCCGGAGTTAAAGCGCTCGAGACCATTCGAGGCTTTGATACGGAATGCAGCCTTACAATTTTTGCCCTCGATGGATTTTATCCTTACAACCGGGATCTTTTCGCTGATTATTTTCTAAAGAAGATCAAAGAAAGTAAGCTTTCTTATAAACCAAAAGAATTTTATGAACAGAGTCGAATCAACGTGATTTTGGAGCGCCAGATTTCCAGGGTCAATTTCAAAAATAAAAGAATTTTTACTCAAGAAAAAGATCAAATCGATTTTGATGTCCTCATCATTGTGGATACTCATCAGGTGAAATTTCCAGATATCAAAGGAACCGGAAAGACCGGTGTTTTTGCTCTTCGGAAATTATCGGATTTGAAAAAGATGATCACAGCTTTTCCTTTAATTGAAACAGTTGTGATCGAAACCAATTCTCCTCAGGGACTTCGCATGGCGGATGCGTTTAAGAAAACAGGCAAAGAGGTAATCGTTTTGGATAACTCGGTTGCCGAGATTTTAGGAGATGCCGAAGTCAAGGCCATTCGTTTGAAATCAGGAAAAGTCCTTGCCGCTGAGATGGTGATTTTTGCAGAAACTCCACCGGATCTGCGCGTGTTCAACGAAACCGGTCTTGAGACGGGTGAGAGAATTTGGGTTGATTCTTCTTTTAAGACAAACCTCGAAGGAGTTTTTGCCCTCGATCACGCGGCCCAATTTAAGGAAGAATCTCTTAGAAGCTATCTCAAAACCTCGAGAAATCTGTCATTCCCGAACGCTTTAGTCGGGAATCCAGACGAGGCTATAATTAGACCCCCGACAGAAACATTCGGGGGTGACAATTTTGAGATTAGTTATTTTGATCCAACCTCAACATCCTATTTGGAAGAAGCCGGTAAAACCGTTGCCTCCAATATCGCGGGTTTGAACAAAATGAACGTATTGACTATTTTGTCTAAAGATGATGCTCATTGGGCCGAGAAGGCTCTCAAAGCCGAGAAAGCCGGCTACATTGGGAAGAAAGAATCATCTAAATTTTCTGTTGAGAATCGTAAATACATGTAGTATATTTAAACCATGAAATCCACCGTTATTGTTTCTCATTTACATACGCTGGGGGTACCCCGGTATTTCGAGGGACTCGTGTGCCGTTGCAGGCGCTGATAGATTATCTCGAATCTGGATATACTATTAATCAATTCTTGGAGGGGTTTCCAACGGTAACTCGGCAACAGGTTGTCCATTTTTTGGATGAAGCCAAGGAGAAATTTCTTGTCCAAGCTTAGGATTTTGATTGATGAATGCTTGGACAGGCGTCTATCTGAAGATATCCCTAATGCTTTTGTTAAAACGACATTTTTATTACTAGCGACCAGAATCTTTCCTTCCAGCAAAATTTGAATAAGTTTAAAATCGCAGTGGTTGTTTTATGTCCAGCAACAAGCAAAATCGATGATCTGAGATTGCTTATCCCAGAATTGTTGAGGCGTATTCCGAAGTTAAAAGAAGGTACCGTTTATATTCGCCTCTAAAACATTTCCAGCCCTCAGCTAAAAATTTCTGTTACCTTACCGGTTGACAACTAATAGATATATGATATCTTTTAACTAAAAAGGAGGGAAAAATGGCAGACTGGAAAAGTAATCCTATGGTGGCAGTGGCAGCAGGGGTGGTCTTGATTTTAGCGATTATCATTACGGTATTAGCACTTCAACCGAAATCATCTTCTCATCTGAAAGAGCCTATACCATCTCCTGTGAACACTCCTAATACACAATGATAAAAATAATTCGTTCTTATACTACGATTGGAGATATCTATGTTAAAAAATAAGGCTTTTACTTTAATAGAAATTATGGTGGTCGTCGCAATTATAGGGGTGCTTGCCGCAATCTTAGTGCCCCAGCTAGCCAAAGCAATTCAGAGTTCAAAGGTAGCTAGAACCGGTTCAGACTTGGCTACCCTCAGGAATGCAATGAATACTTACTTAACAGACCAGGGAAGTTATCCTCCCTCTGTCCAGGATTTTGGCCGGTCTTGGGGTGCGGATGTTGGATTGGTTGATCGAAGTCAGGTTACAGGTAGGCATCTCTCAACGTGGAATGGACCATATCTTCAAGAGTGGCCGCAGAAAACTGCCTGGGGGGGAGGGAACATTGGCTGTGGGGCCCAGGGGGCTTATTTTGTCCATATTCCGATAGGATGGATTGATAGAGATGGCATCGCAGGAAATGATTATTGGATACATATGAATCCCTATTGCAATTCATATCCTCAGGGTATGGCGATGGAGATTGATAAGGCTATCGATGATGGTAATCCCAATGGCGGAAATATACGACTTACCGGTGGTTGGCCGGAATATGTATACTATTATGTCGGGGAAGGTCCAAGGATGTGGTAAGAGGCTGTCTTGAGTCAAAGACAATGAGAAAAATTTGATGGAAAATGAATCCTCGATCCTTTCTTTCCGCAACTTAAGTAAGAGTTTTGCCCGGACCAATGCCCTTGAAAACATCAATTTAGAAATAAAAAAGGGCGAGGTCTTTGGTCTCTTAGGGCCAAATGGGGCGGGCAAGACCACTTTGATCAGATGTCTTATTAAACTGATCAATCCTACCCAAGGCGATATCTTCTATAAAGACAGACTTCTTCTGGATAAAGATGTCCATGAACATTTCGGGTTCTTGCCGGAAAACTTCCAGCCTCCGGCAAATCTTAGCGCCCAGGAATTTCTTGAGATTTTGTGTTGGGGCCTGAACCTTAAGACAGGTTATATTGATTCTTGTCTTAAAGATGTGGGGCTTATAAACCAAAAGGACAAACTCATCAAAGCCTATTCCCGGGGCATGATTCAGCGCTTAGGTTTAGCCATAGCCTTACTTAAGCAACCCCAGGTCATTATTCTTGATGAGCCGACATTGGGGCTGGACCCAATTGGACAAAATCAAATACTCAGCCTTTTAATAGATTTGCATAGCCAAGGAAAAACTATATTTTTTTCATCCCACATTTTTTCCCAGATAGAAAAAGTCTGCAATCGTATCGGCATCATTCATCAGGGAAAATTAGGATTTGTAGGAAGCATAAAAGATTTTCTGGATAAACATCATAGCCCGACACTGGAAGAGGGATTTTTAAAAGAGGTGGAGGCTGATGATCAAAAAAATACTAGCCGTTAGCTTTCTTAATTTTAAGCAGGGGATAAGGGATAAACTCTTCTTGAGTGTCGTATTTTTCTTTGTCTTTTTCTTAGCCTTGTGTGTGTTATTGGGCAAGCTTTCTGTGGGAGAAAGCGAAAAGGTTTTAAGAAATGCCGGACTTGCGGGTATTGAGCTTAGCTGCTTGATTTTAGTAGTTTTTAGTCTGGTCTTTAGTTTTTATCGCGAAAAAGAGAGCCGCATCTTAGAGATTTATCTTTCTTACTTTAGCCGCTCGCAGTATATCAGCGGCAAATTAATCGGCTATCTTCTGATCTGTATTTTTTATCTTGTTTTAGCCGCGCTTGGATATAGTCTTATCCTATTTTTATACAACGGCTTTATCTGGCAGGTCACCGCAGGGATATACGGTCTATTTTTAAAATTGTCGATAGCGATTGGATTTAGTTTGGTTTTTTCGTGTCTATTTTCTTCTCCCACAATCGCCTTTCTATGCAGTCTCTTTTTATATCTGACAACTGAAGCGGCTTATCCGAGTTTAAAAATCATTCTTCAGGGAGCAAATCAATTTCAAATAATCATTTATAAATGCCTCTATTATCTGCTTCCCAATTTGGACAAACTGGATATTAAATCTCAGGCAGTTTATGGCGAATTGCCAAATTTAAGCTTTTTTATTTCAGCCAGTTTCTACGGCTTAGGCTACTGTTTATTTCTATGGTTCATTGCGCGGCTTATTTTTTTAAGAAAAGAATATTGAATTCATTCCTGCTTAATTTATCCGGATTAGCTATTTTTGTTTTTATTACGGCCGGGTCTTGCCTTTTAGAAAATAATTTTTTATTTGAAAAAAGGAAGATTTTTTATGTCCCGCCCGCGAATTATCTTAAGGTCGTCTGTGGAAGTTTTCGGAGTCTTTGCGCCGATCTTTTTTATATTCGGGGGGTTCTGGCTATCACGGAAAGTGGTGAGTTTAAGAATCGAGGCGACTGGGCGGATTGGGTGCAAAAGAATTTTGAGACAGCCTTAACCCTGGATCCTAAATTAACTCAAGGTTATTTTTTCGCGGGAATCGTGATTGTTCGAGATAAGCCTGAGGAGATAAAAAAGGGGATTTCGTTCTTAGAAAATGGCTTAAAACTTAATTCCAGCGACTGGCAAATTCCCTATTGGATAGGGCTGAATTATTACCAGGCAGGAAATTTTCTTAAGGCGGCTGAATATTATCAAAAGGCATCGGCATTTTCCGATGCCCCTCAATATTTAAAGAGTAACCAGCCGGCTTTTTATTATAAAGCAAACAGGCCTGATTTGGGACTGGCGTTTTTGGAGGGTTTAGCGCATTCAGTTAAAGACCCTGAACAATTGAAATGGATTGAAATCAAATTAAAATGGTTTGAAAATATCGTTGAGCTTGAAGGAAAGAGTGAACAGTTTAAACGTCTTTATGGCTATTCACCTTTGAATTTAGAAAAACTCATTGAGGCGGGCTTGTTGAAAGAAATTCCTGCTGATCCTTTTGGCAGCGGTTATTATATAGATAAAGATTCGGGAAGAGTAAAAAGCAAAGTTGGGAAACCAACATCTTTAGAAAAGTCAGAAAAATAAGAAAATTTTCCTTGCCAAAATAAGATTTATGTTTTATCCTAAACCCAGTCAAAGTTCCACAATAGGTTGGCAGAGTTTCACCGCACGTCAAATCTTATCCTAAAATTTATTCCCAAAACTTCAAGGTTCATAAAGAAAACGTAAGTCATACGGTATTCTCGCCCATATCCCAATGTTTCTAACTAAAATTAATGTCTGAACCCCGGTTATTCTTACTCGATGCCCATGCCCTGTGTTACAGGTCTTATTTTGCCATCAAGAATTTAACCACGACCTACGGCCAGGCCACCAATGCCGTGTATGGGTTTTTAAGCACCCTCAAAAAAATTTTACGCGATTTTAAACCGGATTACCTGGCGGTCTGTTTTGATGCCGGTAAAAAGACTTTGCGCCAGGAGCGGTTTAAAGACTATAAAATCCATAGACCTTCGATGCCTGAGGATTTGATCAGTCAAATCCCGCTCATCAAAAAGGTGGTTGAAGGTTATCATCTGCCGATTTTCGAAATGGAAGGGTTTGAGGCGGATGATCTCATTGCGACACTGACCCAGCACGCGCAAAAAAACGGAATTGAAGTTGTGATTGTCAGCGATGATAAAGACATGGTGCAGTTGATTAATGATCGGGTGAAAGTTTACAGTAGCCGAAAAGAGATGATTTTAGGAGAGGTGCAGGCGCGCGAATTGTTTGGCATCGATCCTCAGCGGATTCCGGATTATATCGGCCTCGCCGGTGATCAGACCGACAATATCCCGGGAGTTTTAGGAATCGGGGAGGTCACGGCTCGCAGCCTCATTAATGAATTCGGAACCTTAGAAAATATCCTTTCTCATTTGAATCAGATCAAATCCCCCAAATTGAAAGAGAAGCTAGGAAGACATAAGGAATCCGCCTTGTTGAGTAAAGAACTAGCCATCCTCGATTGTCATGTTCCCATTGGATTTGATCTATCTGCTTTGAAAGTTGGAGAGCCCAATCGGGAAAAGTTGTTTCAAATTTTCAAAGAACTTGAATTTAAAAAAATTGCCGAGGAGATGTCTTTAGAATTATCCGCATCCGAGAGCGAATCCGATATTGAAATCAAAGTGCTTGAAACCAGCGACGATTTTGAAGATCTGCTGACTAAGGCCAAGGCGCAAAAAGAATTTTCGTTTTTACCGCAATGTGCCGATCCTTTGGATCATACGACTTGCGCGACAGTTGTTCTTGCCCTTAAACCAAATGAACTTTACCTTTTATCGATTGAACACTTGACGGAATTGAAACCTATTCTGGAAGACCCACAAATCGTTAAGATCACCCATGATATTAAGCAATGCTGGAAGATTTTGCATGAGAGAGGATGTTTCATTAAAGGAAAGATATTTGATGTGATGCTGGCCGGTTACCTTTTAAATCCGGCGCAAGGAAGTTATTCCGTAGAAAATCTCGCCTGGGTTTATTTAAAAGATTCTAACGGACGGCAAGCGCAGGGAGCAAAGGCGGCCGGTGTCCTCTTAGACTTATATCCGTTCTTGCTACGAGAATTAAAAGAAAAATCTCTTTTAAAATTATTTGAAGAAATCGAAATGCCTTTAGCGTATGTGTTGTTTCGGATGGAGACCGAAGGGGTCAGACTCGATGAGGAACTCTTGAAACAATTATCGCTTGAGACTGAAAAGAAGATCGATGCGATCACCCGTCAGATTTATAAAATAGCCGCCCAAGCTAAAGGAACATCAGGAGATCCAGTTTCCATCAACCTTAATTCCCCCAAACAACTGAGCGTCCTTTTATTTGAGAAATTAAAACTGCCGGTTGTGAAGAAAACCAAAACAGGTTTTTCAACCGACGAAGGGGTTTTGATTAAACTCGCCGAGAAATACGAAATCGCCTCACTGATCCTCGAATTCCGTCAGCTGGCTAAATTGAAATCAACCTATATTGACGCGCTTCCGAAAATGATCAATCCCAAAACAGGAAGAGTCCATGCGTATTTCAATCAGACCGGAACAGAAACCGGACGCTTGAGTTCGCTCACTCCTAATTTACAAAATATTCCCATTCGAACAGAACTGGGACGAGAAATCCGCAAGGCCTTTATCCCACTTAAGAAAAATCACACGATTATCTCGGCGGATTATTCTCAGATTGAACTGCGTATCCTGGGGCATCTCTCCGGCGATCAAAATTTAAAGAAGGCTTTTGAAAAAGAGGAAGACATTCATACCTATACGGCCGCGTTGATTCTGGATGTGAAGGAAAAAGATATTACACCCCAGATGCGAAACTCGGCCAAACGGGTCAACTTCGGCATTATCTACGGTATGAGCGCTTTTGGTCTGGCGAAAGATTTATCTATTTCTCAAGAGGAGGCCCAGGAGTTTATTGACAAATATTTTTTACGATACCCGGCGGTTAAAACGTTTATGGATAACGAAATCAAGAAGGCCAATGAGCAAGGGTTTGTTTTAACGATCCTCAATCGCCGGCGTTATCTGCCGGAAATCAAAAGCAGTAATCAAGCCATCAAGCAGTTCGCCGAGCGCCAGGCCATCAATACGCCGGTGCAGGGCTCCGCGGCGGATTTGATGAAGCTCGCGATGATCAACATCCAAAAAGAACTGGAAAGACAAAACCTGCTTTCTCGTCTTATCATCACCGTTCACGACGAATTAGTATTTGATGTCCCGAATAATGAAATAGAAATCATGACCAAACTGATCCGTCAAGAGATGGAGCATTCGTTAGAATTATCAGTGCCGGTTAAAGTCACGGTCAAAACAGGCAACAATTGGCTTCAGTTGAAAGAAGTTTATTGAGTGTGAGTAGTGAGTCATTAATTGTCGTCATTCTGAGCGAAGCGAAGAATCCCATCGTGAGATTCTTTGTTGATCTATCGCTCAACTCAGAATGACGGGAAACGATAAAATAATGAAAGTCGCATTTTGTTCTTCTGAAGTGGTTCCATTTGCCAACACCGGCGGCCTCGGAGATGTCTGCGGGGCACTGCCGCTGGCTTTGGAAAAGTTGGGGATTGAGGTTATCATCCTGATGCCGCACTATCGGGATGTTAAAAAGTTTTCTGGGAGCCTTAAAAAAATAGACGAGAAAATTTCAACCGTCACAATTGGAAAGAATGTTCAAGTCTATTTTATAAAGAATGACACGTTCTTTGACCGAGAAGGGATGTATGGAAACAAAGTTGGAGATTATCCTGACAATCTAGAACGTTTTGAGTTTTTTTGCTCCAAGAGTTTGGAACTGCTAAAAAAACTTAAACTCCAAGTCGACATCGTGCACTGCCACGACTGGCAGACGTGTCTCATTCCTGCTTATCTGAAATTTTTATACGGCGAAGATCCCTTTTTGAAAAACGTCAAATCGGTTTTAACCATTCATAATATGGCTTATCAAGGTGTTTTTGCGAAAGAAGGGTTTTCGAAATTAAAACTCGATAAAAAAGTTTTTACTTCGGAAGGATTTGAGTTTTATGATCAGATCAATCTTTTGAAAGGCGGTATTGTTTTCAGCGATATGGTCACAACCGTTAGTGAAACGTATGCCCGTGAGATTCAAACCCAACCGCTTGGCTGCGGGCTCGAGGGTGTTTTGTTGAAAAGGAAAAATTCCGTTCTGGGGATTCTAAACGGTTTAGACTACGATCGCTGGAACCCCGCATCCGATTCTTATATTACGAAAACATATTCTTCAAAAAATATTCAGGATAGATCTTTAAATAAAATTCAGCTTCAGCAGGATTTGAAACTTCCGCAACGATTAGATGTTCCTTTGTTTGGATTTGTGGGACGGTTGTCGCATCAAAAGGGTTTGGATCTTTTATTTAAAGTGCTGGATAAATTGATGAAGTTGGATGTACAGATGGTGTTTTTGGGAGTCGGGGAAGAAAAATATCATAAACTATTCGAAGGGGCTTCCCGAAAGTACCCTGAGAAGATGGTTGCTCTTTTAGAATTCGATGAAGCCATGGCCCACCGGATTTATGCAGGATGTGATATTTTTTTGATGCCTTCTTTATATGAACCGTGTGGGTTAAGCCAGATGATCAGTCTGCGCTACGGCGCCATTCCTTTAGTCCACAAGACCGGTGGGTTGGCGGATACGATCGTTCATTTCACCTCAAAGGATGGCCGCGGCAATGGTTTTGTGTTTGAAGAATTCTCCGAGCGCGCACTTTTGGAAAAAATTCAGGAGTCGGTCAACGTCTTTCATAATCAAAAATTATTTCTCGACCTCGTCAAAAAAGCGTTGACTCATGATTTTTCCTGGGAAAAATCGGCGAGGGAGTATCAGAAGATGTATGAGGAGTTGGTTATTGGCTAAAGTTAATATGGTCGCCATCGGTTTAACCGGAAATTTAGGCGCGGGGAAAACGACGGTTGCTGGGATATTTCAAAAACTCGGCGCCAAAGTGCTTAACGCTGATCGGATGGCGCATGAATTGATTGAGCCCGGCGGCGCGTGCTTTAAAGAAGTGGTTCATTTTTTTGGGGAAGAGATTTTAACCGACGGCAAGATTGACCGCAACAAATTGGCACAAATCGTTTTTAACGATTCTAAAAAACTCGCGCGGCTCAATAAAATTATTCATCCGAAGGTCATTCAACAAATTTCAGGAGAAATTTCACGTGCGCGAAAACTAAAGCGACACGTAGCGCCTATCATCGTTGAAGCAGCGTTGTTGATTGAATCGGGATTACATAAGTTTGTGGATGAAATCATTGTGATCAAAGCCAATCACCATCTACAGCTTGAGAGGATTTTAAAACAACGAGGAATTTCAAAACAAGAAGCTTTAAAACGTTTGAAAATGCAGATGGGAATTCAGGAAAAAATCAAATTCGCGGACATCGTGATCGATAACCGCGAAAATTTAAATCAAACCAAAAAACAAGTCGAGGACATATGGCAAAGAATCATGCAAAGGAACAGGAAAAACTAACCGAGGGAGAAAACGAAATGGAGAAGGAATTAATCAAGACCGTGGAAAGATCGTCCAAAGAGCCGGTGGAACAGATCAATATCGCGAAACTCAAAGACATGAAGATGTCCGAGCTGACCAAGCTGGCCAAGGACATGAACGTGAACGGCATCAGCGGCATCAAAAAACAGGATCTGATTTTTAAAATCCTGCAAGGCCAGGCCGAGCGGGAGGGCTTGATGTTCGGCGAGGGGACGCTGGAAATTTTATCCGAGGGATTTGGATTTTTGCGTTCCGCCAATTATAATTATCTCCCTTGCCCGGATGATATTTATATTTCTCCCTCGCAGATCCGCAAGTTCGATCTTAAAACCGGAGACAGCGTCAGCGGTCATATCCGTCCACCGAAAGAAGGAGAAAAATATTTTGCGCTCTTAAAAGTTGAAGCGGTCAACTTTGAGAATCCGGAAAAATGCAAAGAAAAAATTCTCTTTGATAATTTGACCCCGCTTTATCCGAAGGACAGAATCATTCTTGAAACCGTTTCGGATGAAATTTCGATGCGGGTCATGGATTTTTTGACGCCCCTAGGAAAAGGTCAACGGGCGTTGATTGTGGCGCCTCCCTACAGTGGCAAAACAGTTCTTCTGCAAAAGATATCAAACTCCATTACGGCCAATAATCCGGATGTGGTGATGATCGTTCTTTTGATCGATGAGCGTCCTGAGGAAGTCACCGACATGCAGCGCGGTGTTAAAGGCGAAGTGATTTCTTCGACCTTCGATGAGCCCGCCGAGCGGCACGTGCAGATTGCTGAAATGGTTTTGGAGAAAGCCAAACGGCTCGTTGAACATAAGCGCGATGTCGTGATCCTGCTTGACAGTATTACTCGTCTGGCACGGGCCTACAATACGGTTGTTCCGCATAGCGGAAAAATTCTTTCCGGCGGTGTGGATTCCAATGCGCTTCATAAACCGAAACGATTTTTCGGCGCGGCCCGGGCAGTGGAAGAGGGCGGCAGTCTAACGATCATCGCGACCGCTTTGGTCGATACCGGCAGCCGAATGGATGAAGTCATCTTTGAGGAATTCAAGGGAACGGGTAACATGGAATTACAGTTGGATCGTTCGCTTTTCCAGAGAAGAATTTATCCGGCGATCGATATTAAACGTTCCAATACCCGTCATGAGGAGTTGTTGATTGAAAAAGATGAACTGCAAAGAATTTGGCTGCTCAGGAAAGCCATCAATGATTTAAACTCAGCGGAGGCGATGGAGTTGTTGATCGATCGTCTTTCGAAATTCAAGACGAACAAAGAGTTTTTGCAGAATATGAATAAATAAATTCAAGGAGGAATCAAAAAATGAAAGCGAATATCCACCCCCAGTATGAAGAAACCACCATCACCTGTGCGTGCGGGGAAGTCATTCATACTCGTTCAACGAAGAAAAATGTCCGCGTTGAGATATGTTCCAAGTGTCATCCTTTTTTTACCGGCGATAAAAAATTCGTGGATACCGAGGGACGCATCGAACGATTTGCAAAGCGGTATAAAAAGTGATGCAGGAAAGATTCAAAAAGATCGAAAAGCGTTACGAAGAAATCGAAGAACTTTTAGCGGATCCCAAGATCAGTTCTGATCAATCTCAGTGTCAAAAATTTGGTAAAGAACTTTCCGATATCTCGATGGCTGTCCAAACCATCCGCCGTTACCGCGAAACGCTGAAACAGATCGACGAGTTAAAAAAGCTTTTGCACGAAAAGCATGATAAAGAATTTGAGGATCTGGCGAAATTAGAGCTTCAGGACTTAGCGAAAAAAGAAAATGATTTTCTAGCTCAGCTGGACGATTTCTTAAATCCGACGAAACGAGAGAAAGACCGGGATCTTATCATTGAGATCAGAGCGGGGACCGGCGGGCAGGAGGCGAGCCTTTTTGCGGGCGATCTTTTTCGGATGTATGCCCGTTATGCGGATTCGAAAGGTTGGAAGGTCGAATCGATGAGCAGTTCTCCCTCGGAGGCAGGCGGCTTTAAGGAAGTTGTTTTTTCGATCAGAGGAAAAGACGCCTCGCGCCGGCTCAAATGGGAAAACGGCGCGCACCGCGTACAGCGAGTTCCAACAACCGAGGCCTCGGGCCGTATTCATACCTCGGCGGCGACCGTTGCCGTTTTGTTCGAACCCGAAGAAGTAGAAATCACAATCGATCCCAAAGACCTGAAGATCGACGTCTATCGTTCTTCCGGTCCCGGCGGGCAAAGTGTCAATACGACGGACTCGGCGGTCCGTATCACTCATCTTCCATCGGGAACTATTGTCGTCTGTCAGGACGAACGATCTCAGTTGAAAAACAAACTCAAGGCCATGCGTGTTTTACGCGCGCGGATTCTTGATCGAATGAAACAAGAAGCCTTTCAAAAAGCCTCGCAGGAGCGCAAGGCCAAGGTTGGATCAGGAGACCGCAGTGAAAAAATCCGCACCTATAATTTTCCGGACCGACGGGTAACGGATCATCGCATCGGCTTTACTTCTCATCAACTGGTGAGTATTCTAGACGGCGATTTGGATGAATTAACCGACGCTCTTTCGAAAGCCGAAGCCGACGCCGACGCCCAGATGAAAGAGGCCTAAAGAAAGATGACCGAAACCGAACTCATGTTGACTGCGATTAAAAATTGTCCTCGGGTGGATTTGTATGTCGACGCTAAACCGCTCGATTCTTTTCAGGCAAAGCAGTTGGAAGAATTCCGGCAGCGGCGAGAAAATCACGAACCGCTTCAATATATTTTAGGCAGTTGTGAATTTATGGATTGTAAACTTCTGGTGGATCCCCGCGTACTTATTCCCCGCCCCGAAACCGAGATCTTGATTGAAACAGTTCAAAGTCTGTCATTCCCGAATGCTTTAGTCGGGAATCCAAAAGAGGCTATAACTGGACCCCCGACAAAAACATTCGGGGGTGACAATAATCAACCTCTCAACATTCTCGATGTGGGCACCGGTTCAGGAAATATCGCGATTGCATTGGCTAAACATATTGAAGAATGTCGAGTAACGGCCGTTGATTTTTCCAAAGGGTGTCTTGATTTAGCGGCGCTCAATGCTAGAATGAATTCCGTTAAAGAGAGAATTCAATTTATTCAAAGTGATTTATTTTTTTCTTTGAACCCGGAAAATTTCGGAGCGTCCTTTGATATCATTGTTTCTAACCCGCCGTACGTTCCAACATTTGAGCTTGATTCGTTGCCTGCTGAACTTAAGTATGAACCCCGCGCTGCTTTGGACGGTGGGAAAGAAGGATTAGATTTTTATCGATGGATTTTCGCCGAATGCCGCGTGTTTCTAAAACCAAAAGGATGGCTGGTCTTGGAAATTGGATCTCTTCAAGCGAATGATTTGAAAAAAATGCTGAGGTCATTTGCGTATTTACAGCTTCGGGAAGTCAGAAAAGATTTGTGTGGTCGGGATAGGGTCGTGGTTGTTCAATTTATTTAAGGAGTCGTGATGGATAAACTTGTGATCGAGGGAGGTCCTTCTCTTAAAGGGGAACTTAAAGTCAGCGGATCAAAAAATGCGACTTTGCCGATTTTAGCTGCGACGCTTTTAACCGACGATGTGTGCGTGATTCGAAACTCTCCGAAGCTACGCGACACAATGACCATGGTTAAACTTTTGCGGTCTTTGGGAAAGACCGTTGATATCGGCAAAGATGAACTCATCATTTCCTCTAAAGGAGATATCCAGCATATTGCGGATTATAAATTGGTCTCGACGATGCGTGGTTCATTTTGCGTCTTGGGACCGCTTTTGGGTAAATTGGGAAAAGCCAAAGTGTCTTTACCCGGCGGATGCGTGATCGGGCTTCGGCCGGTGGATTTGCACATAAAAGGTGTTAAGGCCTTAGGCGCGACCGTTGAGGTCGAAGGTGGTTATGTGATTGTCAAAGCCAGGCATTTAAAAGGAAATTCTGTCTATCTCGGTGGTGGTTTTGGATCATCTGTTTTAGCCACCGCGAATGTGATGATGGCGGCCGTGTTAGCTCGTGGTGAAACCACGATTGAATCGGCGGCGTGCGAACCGGAGATCACGGATTTGGCGGATTTCTTGATTGCGATGGGCGCTAAGATTAAGGGAAAAGGAACTCCACAGATCATCATCACCGGCGTTAAAAAATTACATGGTGCGGATTTCAAAATCAGCTCGGACAGGATTGAAGCCGGAACTTTTCTTATCCTCGCCGTTGCCATGCGCAGTAATCTGGTCATTCGGGAAGCGAATTTTAATCATCTTTTGAGTTTGATTGACCGTTTGGAAGAAACGGGGGTGCGTTTTGAGAAAGATTACAATTTAATTAAAGTGAAATGTCCCAAAATTTTGAAGCCCGCCAGTGTCACCACCTTTCCTTATCCAGGGTTTCCGACGGATTTGCAGGCCCAGTTCATGGCGTTGATGGCGTTAACTCCCGGTGTGAGTGTTATCACAGACAAGGTTTATCCAGACCGGTTTATGCACATTGCCGAGCTCAGCCGTATGGGTGCGAATATCCGACGAGAGGGAAGCAACGCGATCATTGAGGGCGTTAAACAATTGCATGGCGCGCCGGTCATGGCCTCGGATTTGCGGGCATCCGCCGCTTTGGTGATCGCTGGTCTCGCCGCCAAAGGAAAAACCGAAATCCACCGCATCTATCACCTCGAACGCGGTTACGAGAATTTAGATGAGAAGTTGATTCAGATTGGGGCGAAGATTTCTCGGGAGAAGGAATAACGGGATTAGTCGTATGGTTAATAAAAATCGATTGTTAGTTTATATAAAAAGTTCTCTTAAATTACCAATTTCTATATTCATAGTTATTGCCTATGTATATATAAGTACAATTGTGCAGGGGCTTTTTCCGGTGTTTCCAATTCTCATTCTCGATAAGCCGGCAGATTTCTTGTGGGGGCTTCTTTGGTATAATTATATTTGGGCAGCTTTAGGAACTTTTTCAGGATATGTTGCAATAGTTTATTTTATTCTTCTTCAAATAGAGAAATGGTTATCAGGGATCAAGAAGTAAAGATTATAAATTAAAAAAATAAAATGATTCTAATGATCGATAATTATGACTCCTTCACATACAACCTCGTTCAATATTTTGGCGAACTAAAGGCGGAGTTGAAGGTGGTTCGAAATGATGACCTGACGGTTTCGAAGATCAAGAAGATCGGGCCGGCCCGGATCGTCATTTCTCCGGGGCCGGGCCGGCCCGAGGATGCCGGCATATCGGTTGATATCATCAAAGAATTATCTCCAAAGATTCCAATCCTCGGCGTTTGCCTCGGTCATCAGGCGATCGGTTACGCTTTTGGTGGAAAGATCGTTTCCGCCAAACAATTGATGCACGGTAAAACCTCCCAAATTTATCACAACAAAAATGAACTTTTTAAATCGATTCCAAATCCTTTTGAAGCGACCCGCTATCATTCGCTGGTCATTGAAAAGAAAACTCTTCCCCCATGTCTCAAGCTTATCGCCTGGACCAAAGACAAAGAGATCATGGGGGTTCAGCATAAAACATTTCCTTTGTGGGGTGTGCAGTTTCATCCCGAATCCATCTTAACCAAATACGGCAAGGACATCTTGAAAAATTTTCTTTCTCTCACATGAAAAATTACATCCAAAAATTAAAAAATAAAAACAATCTTACTGCCCAGGAAATTGAAAGGATCATGCACTCGATCATGAGCGGGCATTCAGCCGCTGAAGATGTTTCGGAATTCCTTCTGGCGTTAAGGGCCAAAGGGCCGACGGTCGAGGAAATCACCGCGGCGGCCAGGATCATGCGCAAATTTGTTTTGAAGATCACGACCCGTCATGATGTGGTGTTGGATACCTGCGGCACCGGCGGGGATCGGCAGAATACGTTCAATATCTCGACGATTGCAGCCTTTATTGTAGCCGGCGCCAAGGTGGTCGTGGCCAAACATGGCAACCGTTCGGTTTCCAGCCGCTGCGGGAGCGCGGACCTTTTAGAGGCGCTGGGCGTTAATTTGAATATCGAGCAGGAACATTTGAGCGAATGCCTGGATGAAATTGGTATCGCGTTTTTGTTCGCCCAAAAATTGCATCCGGCGATGAAAAATGTCGCTCAGATCAGAAAAGAGTTGGGTGTTGAAACGATCTTTAATATCTTGGGGCCCTTAACTAATCCGGCGATGGCGACCCACCAGATGATTGGAGTTTATAACCGGGATTTGGTTTATCCGGTCGCTGAGGTTTTAAAGAATTTAGGATTAGAACGGGGATTGGTTGTGCATGGCAGCGATGGGTTAGATGAGGTCACGACCACGGGTTCTACTTTTGTGAGCGAATTTAACGGCAAGGAAGTTCTGTCTTACGAAATTCATCCTCAGGAATTAAAGATTCCTTTGAGTTCTTTGGAAGATTTAAAAGGCGGCGATCTTAAAAAAAACGTGCAGATTGCCGAGCAAATTTTAAACGGCCAGAAAGGACCCAAACGCGATATCGTTGTTTTAAATGCCGGCTGCGCGCTTTATACCGCTGGGAAAGCCAAAAATATTTCGGAAGGAATTAAACTGGCCGAAAAATCGATTGATACGGGAAAGGCCCTCGATAAACTCGACGCTTTAAAGGAATTCACCCACAGTGCCCTCTGATTTTCTCGATAAAATTTTAGAATACAAAAAAGGTTTGGTTCAAGAAAAGAAGGCGTTTTACAAGGCGCTCAAGAAAAAATTCGATAAAGAGCGTTTAACGCGGTACCAGTTCTTTAAGAAAGTAATTTCCGTACCGGGAAAAATCAATCTCATTGCCGAAGTCAAAAAAGCCTCGCCCTCGAAGGGGCTGCTCTACCGCGATTTTGATCCGGTCGCGCTGGCCAAAATTTATGCGGCCAATGGTGCCGCAGCCTTGTCGGTTCTAAGCGAAGACAAATTTTTCTATGGCAGCCCGAGCGACATTAAAAAGGTCAGTGAGAAAGTAAATCTTCCTATTCTCATGAAAGATTTTATCATCGATGAAGGTCAGATTTACGAGGCGTTTGTCGTTGGGGCTAGCGCCGTTCTTCTCATTACGGCTATTTTGAAAGAAGATAAATTAAAAAAACTGATGGAGACGGCCTCCGGGCTTGCTTTGGATTGTTTGGTTGAGGTCCATGATGAGCCCGAATTAGACACGGCACGACGAGTTGGCGCTGAGATTATTGGGATTAATAACCGGAATTTGAAAACTTTTGAAGTTGATTTGGGCGTCAGTGAACGTTTGATCAAAAAAATTCCCAAAGACAAAGTGATTGTGGTGGAAAGCGGGATTAAAAGTTTTAAAGAAGTTCAAAATTTTAAACGCCTCGGCGCCAATGCGGTTTTGATCGGCGAAACTTTTTTAAGAGCGCCGGATGTGGGGGCGAAGATGAGCGAACTGATGGGGTATGAAAAAAAGAAAATATGATTCGGGTTAAAATCTGCGGCATCACCAATAAAGACGACGCTTTAACGGCTGTCCGGCTGGGCGCTTCAGCGTTGGGATTTATTTTTTACAAAAAAAGTCCGCGCTATCTTTCGCCTGATAAAGCCCTCAAGATCATCGAAGCGCTGCCGCCTTTCATCGTGCCGGTTGGAGTTTTTGTGAATGAAAAGGAGGGCGCTCTCAAAGACATTGTGAATTTCTGCGGGATCACAACCGTGCAGTTACACGGCGATGAATCGCCGCAGTATTGTCAGAGACTAAAACACTTCAAGCTGATTAAAGCCTTTCGAATCAAAGATCAGATCGATTGGGATATGGTGAATCAATATGAAACGATCTGCACTCAACTTTTTGATACCTGTCACGAAAACGAGTACGGCGGAAGCGGAAAATCGTTCAACTGGAATCTTTTAAACGAAAAGAAGATCAAGAAACCTTTCATTCTCTCCGGTGGATTAAACGCTCAAAATGTTGTTGAGGCCATGAACCGCGTGAAACCTTACGCGCTGGATGTTTCAAGCGGGGTGGAAGAATCTCCAGGAAAAAAAAGTAAAGAGCGGCTCGTTGAATTTTTTGAGGCTTTGAAAGGCCAAGGATAACCATGGTTCGGTTTTTGATCAGTCTATTGGTCGTTATTTACTGCGGTTTTGGAAATATCTTTTCCTTGGAAGCTCAAACTTCCCAAGCTCCAAACCCCGAAGAAGCGTATTATGAGGAATTAAAAAAAGAATACGTTCCTCAAGATTCTCCTGAAAAATCTTTTCTCCTCGAGTTGAAACTGCTTTCGGATGGGATGTATTGTTATGACCTTCCTTTATTTGATCCGGAGTGGCGCAAAAGAGGGAAAAAAATTTTAACTTCTCCTTCATTCGCGGACAGCGCTAAAAAAGCAAATCAACCGCTGAAAGTTTTTATTGATGGACAATATGCTGTTATTTATTTCCCGCAAAACAGAAATCTTTCTCCTGTTTTTTTATATCGCGAAGATTCGGGCTGGATTATTGATCGCAGCATGAGTGCGGATAAAGTTATTTATAATAAACTCGGCGGTTGGCTGGTTGTCGGCGGTGAATATCCGTATCTCAATTTATTAAAAAAAATTTATTCGCTCGAAGCAATTCCACTGGGTGACAACGGCCTAACCGGCTATCAACCCAAAAATGAACCTTAAAACATAAGAATAAAATTATGAATTTTTTTGATGCACTGATATTCGGCGTCGTTGAGGGTATTACGGAATTTTTACCGATTTCTTCAACCGGACATCTCATGCTGACCGCGAAGGTCATGGGTTTTAGCCAGACGAATTTCTTGAAGAGTTTTGAAATCGCCATCCAGTTGGGAGCGATCCTTTCGGTTGTGGTTTTATATTGGAAAAAATTTTTGATGGATTTTGAAGTCTTAAAGCGTGTCCTAGCGGCATTTTTGCCTACCGCTATTTTGGGTTTTTTCCTATACAAAATTGTTAAGAAAGTTTTATTGAACGGTTCTCAAGTTGTTTTATGGTCGCTTTTTCTCGGCGGAATATTTTTAATCATCTTTGAGTGGCTGCATAGGGAAAAAGAAACTGCGGTTGAGGATTTAGCGAAAATTCCTTACAAAAAAGCTTTTTTTATCGGAATCTTTCAGTCGCTGGCCATGATCCCGGGAGTTTCGAGGGCCGCGGCAACGATTGTGGGAGGATTACTTTTGGGATTGAAGCGAAGGACGATCGTTGAGTTTTCGTTTCTTTTGGCGGTACCAACGATGCTGGCGGCAACCGTTTTAGATTTACTGAAAAGCGCCCATGAATTTTCCTCGGGGCAGATGGAATTTCTATTGATTGGATTTGTTTCGTCATTTACGGTTGCGCTATTAAGTATTAAGTTTTTGCTTCACTTTATTAAGAATCATACGTTTGTCTGGTTTGGCGTTTACCGAATTGCGGTTGCCTTGTTGTTTTGGTTTGTGATTTAGCACAGAAGAAGTTTTAATATGCTTAGGATATTCCAAACAATTAAAGATAAGATCATTGGCAAGGCCCTGAATCCGATGGATGAGAATTTGGCGCATAATCTTTCTTTGATTGCGTTTTTTGCGTGGGTGGGTTTGGGGGCCGATGGGTTGTCTTCCTCTTGTTACGGTCCTGAAGAAGCGTTTTTGGCTTTAAACGGGCATACTCATTTGAGTATTTTTGTGGCGATCGCCAGTGCTTTGACGGTTTTTCTGATCAGTGCCAGTTATTCTCAAATTATTGAGTTGTTTCCAACGGGTGGAGGAGGGTATTTGGTGGCGAGCAAACTTCTTTCGCCAAACATAGGGATGGTTTCTGGCTGCGCGCTTCTGATTGATTATCTTTTAACCATCACAATCTCGGTTGCCAGCGGAACAGATGCGCTTTTCAGTTTTCTTCCTCTACACTGGCATGGATTTAAATTGATGTTCGCGGCCTTGAGTGTTCTTATCTTGACCGTTTTAAATATGCGGGGCGTCAAGGAATCGGTTGTTCCGCTCGTCCCGATTTTTCTTACCTTCATCTTTACTCATGCTTTTCTTATTCTCTACGCAACAATTACGCACGTTTCCCATTTCCCTTATCTGATCGAATCAACCCGTTTAGACATTCAGACAACTCATCAACAGATTGGTTTTATTGGAATCTTATTTTTGATTTTAAGAGCGTACAGTATCGGGGCAGGAACTTATACGGGAATTGAAGCGATCAGTAACGGCTTACCGACCTTGAGAGAACCGAAGGTAAAAACCGGTAAACGCACGATGACTTATATGTCGATTTCCTTGGCCTTCACGGTGTTTGGCTTGATGCTGGCGTATTTGTTCTACGATGTCCATTCTCGAGCTGGAAAAACATTGAATGCGGTTTTGTTTGAAACCATTTCCCGGGATTGGGGGATGAACGGGAATATTTTTGTTTGGGTGAGTTTGTTTTCTGAGGCGATGATCCTTTTTGTGGCCGCTCAAACCGGATTTTTAGGAGGGCCAAGGGTTTTGGCAAACATGGCGTTGGATCGATGGTTTCCCCTCAGGTTTGCATCTCTAAGCGACCGGCTGGTTAATCAGAATGGGATTTTGCTGATGGGGGCTGGCGCTGTTTTGACAATGATTCTAACGAAAGGTTCTGTCAAATTTTTAGTGGTTCTTTATAGTATCAACGTTTTTATTACGTTTTGTCTTTCCCAGGCAGGGATGGTACGTCACTGGTGGCGGGGACGTTTCACGGTTCAAAGATGGCAGAAAAAATTATTTATTAACGGCATCGGTTTGATTGCAACGACGTTTATTTTAATTTCAGTAACTTTTTTTAAATTTCACGAGGGAGGATGGATTACGCTGTTGATCACGGGTTCATTAATTGTGCTTTCTGTCGTCATCAAACGGCATTACTTGGCGACCGCGAAACTTTTACGACGGCTTCACACGCTTGTTCAAACGACGGAGATGCCTGCCGCCAGAGTTTTAGACCAGACCGGGGCAGTTGTTGCTCCTTCTTTTGATCGACAGGCTAAAACAGCCGTGTTGATGGTCAATGGTTTTAATGGACTGGGAATGCACACCTTGTTTAGTGTCATCAGATTTTTTGGGAAAGAATTCCGCAATTTTGTCTTTGTGCAAATCGGCGTCATCGATGCTGGAAATTTTAAGGGCGCGCATGAGGTAGAGCATTTAGAAGAAGCGATCAAAAAAGAAGTGAATCGTTATGTGGATTTCATGCATCGACAAGGTTGTTATGCCGAAGGACTGACTTTTGTGGGGATCGATGTGATTGATGAGGTAGAGAAAATTGGCCCGGAGCTTTTTAAAAGATTACCGGGGGCGGTATTTTTTGGCGGGCAATTGGTTTTTGAACATGAAACCATTTTTACGAAATTACTGCACAATTACACTGTTTTTGCGATGCAAAGAAAATTTTACAACCAGGGCATTCCTTTCGTGGTTTTACCCATCCGGGTATGAGATTGAGGGGAAAATAAAATATTTTTGTTTCTGCTTTCAAAATAAACATGTTATTATAATGCACTTTTTAAGGGAATAATGGGTTAAATTTCATGAATCTGGAATCGCCGAATATTGTTTCTTTACTGGCCAAACAATTTTCCGGCACGCCCCTGGAACATTTCCTTCATTTTTGGGAAAACGTCATTTTTTCTTTAATAACTATGGGGATTGTGGGAATATTTGTCTATCTTGCCTCACGAAAAATCAATCTGATCCCGGGACGCCTGCAAAACTCGGTTGAATTATTAGTTGAGGGGATGAATCATCTTTTTGGCGAGATCCTGGGGGCTCATGGAAAAAAATTTATTCCGCTGGCAGGCACGCTTTTTATTTATATCCTGTTTATGAATTTGTTGGGGTTAATTCCTTTACTGAAATCTCCGACGGCCAGTTTAGCCACGACCTCAGCACTGGCGGTCTGTGCTTTTGGGTGTTTTCTTTATACCGCTATTAAAGAAGAAGGCCTCATGGGTTTTTTGTATCACATGGCCGGCAAGCCCAAAGACGCCCTATTGATGATTATTTTTATGTGGGTATTTATTTTTCCGGTTGAATTTTTGACTGTTTTTATCCGTCCGATCACGCTTTCTTTGCGTTTACGAGGAAATATCTCAAGTGAAGATTCAATTCTTTCTCTCCTGACGCATTTTGGTTTTGGCGGAGCCTTGGTCATGCCGTTTATGACTTTGCTGGCCTTGCTGGCCGCGGTCATCCAGGCGTTTGTTTTTTCTTTTTTAACGACGATCTATCTTGCCACCATTTTTAATGAGGAAGAATGAGGTAGATCAAATGAATCAAATAAAAGGAGGAAAAAATGGATTATAAAGCAGCATTTGCGTTGGGGATCCCGATTGCGGTGGGATTGGCGGGATTGGGCTCGGCGATCGGTTTAGGAATCGCGGTCGGCGCAGCGTTGGATGGGATCGCCCGTCAGCCCGAGGCGCTGGGGAAAATCAGACAGAATATGTTTTTAGGCGCTGCGCTGATTGAGGCGATTACTTTTATCGTTATGGGCTTTGTGTTTATTATTTTACAGCGCGTTTAAACCCCAAAATTTCAGTCAGAGGGTTTAACCTACCCACTGCAACTTTTCCGTTTTAGCGTTAATGAAATCTTCGGGCTAAAAAAAAGAATTGGTGGTTTTTTATGGAATTCGATTTAAAAGAATTTGCCGTCCAGATTCTTAATTTTCTTGTGCTTTTTTTCCTTTTGAGGAAATTCCTTTGGAAAAGATTCCTCGGTGTGCTCGATGATCGCCGGGAAAAAATTGCCAAAGAATTCCAAACAATCGAAGAAACCAAATCCGAAATTTCCCGTCTTCGAAATGAATACCAGACAAGATTAGATCAAATCGAAGAAACCTCCCGCCAGCATCTCCAAAAAGCCGTTCAGGACGGACAAAGAATTGCCGCAGAACTTTCGAAGCAGGCCAGAACCGAGGCAGAGAGAACCATTCATTCCGCTCAAGAAGAAATTCAGTATGAAATCAAAAAGGCCAAAGAAGAATTAAAAGAAACGGTTGTGGACTTAACCATGCGCGCAACTGAAGGCATGATCCGTGAAAAAATGAATCCCGAGATCGATAAAAAATTGGTCGTTGGTTTATTGAAAGAGATGGAACAACTTAAATGAAAAATAGCGTGATTACCGAACGTTACGCCGAAGGTTTTTTTCGACTCGCCCGAGAAGTTTTAGGTTTGCCGCACACTCTTCAAGAACTCCAAGTCCTTAAATCTATCCTGCGCAATAATCCTGAATTTAAAATTTTTTTGGAGAGTCCCGCCATCTCGTATAAAGAGAAAACGGAATGGATTGAGAAGGTTTTTGAATCCATTTTTTCTGTGGAACTGTGTTATTTTCTTTCTTTTCTTGTCGAAAAAAGACGTTCCGAGTTTTTGGGGGACATCATCGATTATCTGCGGATGAAGTATGCGTATCAAGAAGAGAGGGCTGCCTTGCTGCAGGTGAGTTCTCCTCTGGATATTGAGATGCTCGAAGCCATCAAAAAACAACTGGAGAAAAAGGTTCAGCATCGGCTAAAACTTTATGTCCATCTGGATGCGGAATTGCTCGGCGGCATCCGAGCGAAAATAGGAAATACGCTGATCGATGGATCGATCGATGGATCTCTAGTCGAACTTAAAGAAAGATTATTGCATTTGAAAGTTAATTGATTTCTAAAAAAGGAAATTGATATGATTCCCATAAGGCCTGAAGAAATCACCTCCGTCATAAAAAAAGAATTAGAACAGTACACCTCCAAACTTCGGATGGAATCGATCGGTACCGTCATCCAGGTGGGAGACGGTATCGCCCGGATCCACGGCTTGGATGATGTCATGGCCGGAGAATTGGTTACCTTCTCGGATCATTCCATGGGAATGGTTTTAAATTTGGAAGAAGACAGCGTGGGGGCGATCATTTTCGGGTTTGACAATCCGGATAAAAATATTAAAGAAGGCGATATCGTTAAGCGAACCGGCAAGATTGCAGAAGTTCCGGTTGGAAAAGGATTGATTGGGCGGGTCGTGGATGCCCTGGGCCGTCCGTTGGATGGCAAAGGGCCCGTTGTCACGGACCGTACTCGTCCCATTGAAGCGCGTTCCGCCGGTGTCATTGAACGTCAGCCGGTGAAAGAACCTTTGCAAACCGGGATCAAGGCGATCGATGCCATGATTCCAATCGGTTTAGGGCAGCGGGAATTGATCATCGGGGATCGCCAGACGGGAAAGACCACGATTGCCGTGGATACGATCATCAACCAGAAAAACAGCGGCATTCAGTGTATTTATGTGGCGATCGGCCAGAAGGTTTCTAATGTCGTTGGTGTTTACGAAATTTTAGAAAAATATAAGGCTATGGAATATACCACCATTGTCTGCGCTTCTTCCCGGGATTCGGCGTCATTACAATATTTAGCGCCGTATACGGGCTGCGCGATCGCAGAAGAATTTTTATATTCGAGTCAGCATGCCCTGGTCATTTATGATGATCTTTCCAAACACGCTCAGGCGTACCGTCAATTGTCCTTGCTTTTACGGCGGCCGCCGGGCCGCGAGGCCTATCCCGGAGATGTTTTTTATCTTCATTCCCGTCTATTGGAACGGGCAGCTAAACTCAATAGTGAATTGGGAGCAGGATCGATGACCGCTCTTCCGGTGATTGAAACCCAAGCCGGCGACATCACCAGTTATATCCCCACCAACGTTATTTCCATCACCGACGGTCAAATTTATCTGGATAACGATCTTTTTTACAGCGGCGTTCGTCCGGCCATCAACGTGGGACTTTCGGTTTCACGCGTCGGAGGAAAAGGTCAAACGAAAGCCATGCGGCAGGTGTCCGGAAAACTTCGCCTCGATCTGGCTCAATACAAGGAACTCGTGGCCTTTACTCAATTTGGATCAGAGCTGGATAAAACCACTCAGATGCAGTTGACCCGAGGGGAGAGGATGGTGGAAATTTTAAAACAAGGACAGTTGAATCCTTTTTCTCTTTCCAAGCAGGTGATCATTATTTACGCCGGGATCAACGGATTCCTGGACGATCTACCGATTCATTCGATTCAACGTTTTGAAAAAGAATTTATTCAATATGTCGGCGAAAAGCATCCGGATATCATCCATGAAATCGAAACAAAAAAAGAATTCTCGGATGATTTAAAGTTAAAACTCAATAAAGCTATCGCGTCTTTTAAATATGACTTTGTCAAAGGCTTAAATAAATGAGTCAGAACCTTCGTCAGATTAAGAGCCGCATCAACAGCACGGAAAACACCAAAAAGATCATGCGCGCCATGGAAATGGTCTCGGTGTCGAAATTAAGAAGGATCGAGAATTCTCTACGGTTTTCGCAAAACTATTTTCACAAATTAGATCAGCTTTTTCATCGGCTTATGGGAAAGAAAGAAAATCGTGAACATCCGGTTTTCAAAAGAACTTCCATTGCTCGACGGATTGTGGTGTGCGTCTTTACATCCGACACCGGCTTGTGCGGCGCCTACAATAATCGGATTCTTGATTTGGCCAAAAAATTCATAGGACAATTGCCCTCGGGGAAAGAGCTGCAGGTTGTCGCTATCGGTAAGAAAGGATTTAAGTCTTTTCGGCAAAAGGAATATTCAGTTCTTAAATCCTATTTGGACCTCTACGGCCGGTTCTCCCGGGAGTTAGCTGACCGGATAAGTTCGGATCTTTATGATATTTTTATTTCCGGTCAAGATGCGCGGATTGTTTTGATTTATACCCGGTATAAGTCAGCGGTAAGACTTGAGCCGGTCGTTGAAGAATTGATAGATTTAAACAATTCCTCCAGCACTTCCGGTGAGACTTCGATTGATTATATCCTTGAACCAAACGCGCCGCGCATCTTCGAAGACCTTTTACCGGAATATGTCCGGGCTAAAATTCATCGGACCATGCTGGAGACTTTTATGTCCGAGCATTCGGCCAGGATCGTTGCGATGAAACAGGCGACGGACAATGCCAAAGAATTATTGGAAAGATTGGTTTTACTACGCAATAGACTTCGTCAATACTCAATTACGAAAGAGGTGATTGAAATTATTTCATCCTCTGAAGCTTTGAAAGGATAATAGAGATGGCAGATGGAAAAATTATTCAAGTGATTGGCCCAAGCGTTGATGTCGTGTTTCCCAATGGGCAGGTGCCGAATCTTTATCATGCGGTTAAGATTGAAGATAAAGAGCGTCATATCGATCTGACCCTTGAGGTCGCTCAGCATCTTGGCAATAATTCCGTGCGTTGCATTTCTCTGGGGCCAACGGAGGGACTGGTGCGTGGGATGACGGTTAATGATTTAGGCGGCCCGATCACGGTTCCGGTTGGAGAGCAGACGCTGGGAAGAATTTTTAATCTTTTAGGAAATACAATCGATGGACAAGGGCCGGTGCCTGATCCCCAAAAACGTTATTCCATTCATCGTCCGTCGCCCAATTTTGAAGAGCAGCTTTCGATTTCTACCATTTTTGAAACAGGTTTAAAAGTTATCGACTTGCTTCTGCCTTATCCCAAAGGCGGCAAGATTGGTCTTTTTGGAGGGGCCGGCGTTGGGAAAACGGTGTTGGTCATGGAATTGATCCGAAACATCGCCACCGAACATGGAGGCGTCTCGGTCTTTGCTGGGGTCGGAGAAAGAACGCGCGAGGGAAATGAGTTGTGGCTGGAAATCAATGCCTCGGGAGTCAACAAAAAAACCGCTTTAGTTTTTGGACAGATGAATGAACCCCCGGGGGCGCGGCTGCGCGTCGGATTATCGGCTTTAACCATGGCGGAATATTTTCGGGATGAAGAACGAAAAGATGTTTTGTTATTTATTGATAATATTTACCGATTTGTGCAGGCCGGGTCGGAAGTATCAACACTTTTGGGACGCATGCCATCCGCCGTTGGGTATCAGCCGAACCTGGCAACCGAAATGGCGCAGCTGCAAGAGAGGATCACCTCAACTAGGCATGGATCAATCACCTCCGTCCAGGCCATTTATGTTCCGGCGGATGATTTAACCGATCCGGCGCCGGCGACAACCTTTTCTCATTTGGACGCCAAAACGGTTTTATCCCGCCAGATCGCGGAATTAGGTCTTTATCCGGCCGTCGATCCTCTGGATTCCACCTCACGAATGCTGGACCCAAGAATTTTAGGAGAGGAACATTATCAGACCGCTTTAAGTGTTCAAAGGGTTTTACAACGTTATAAAGATTTACGGGATATTATTTCTATTTTAGGCGTTGATGAGTTATCCGATGAGGATAAATTAGTCGTGGCCAGGGCGAGAAAAATTCAACGATTCTTTTCGCAGCCGCTTTTCACCGCCGAGACCTTCACCGGCATCAAAGGAAAATACGTGAAATTAAAAGAGACTATTAAAGGTTTCAAAATGATTGTTGAAGGAAAGCTGGATGATATCCCCGAACAGGCCTTTTATATGGTGGGCACGATTGAAGAAGTTTCGGAAAAATCCGAACATCTAAAAAAAGCTAGCCAAGATTCCTTCGCAAAGACTTAAATTTCGATATGGGAAAGACATTCCAGCTAAACATTTTAACTCCTGAAAAAACCGTGTACGCCGGTTCTGCCGCTTCATTGACGGCACCGGGCGAGGCAGGATATCTCGGGGTTTTAGCTGACCATGCGCCGTTGGTGACGACGTTGCTACCAGGTAAAATTTTTTTCAAAGATCAAGCGGGCAAACAAACGATTCTGGAATCGGAAGGAAAAGGATTTTTGGAAGTCTTTAAAAATGAAGTGACAGTGATTTTATTGGCGATATCAAAGGAAGTGAATGGAAACCTTAATTAATTTAGTTCATCATGTCCATGACGTGAAAAATATCATCGAATGGGGCGGACTGCTCGCGATCGGTACGATTGTCTTTGTTGAGACCGGACTGTTCTTTGGTTTTTTCTTACCCGGCGATTCCCTGTTGGTAACTGCCGGCATCGTTGCGGCCACAGGACATCTGCCGTTGATTTCTCTTTTGATCTCTGCAACGTTGTGCGCGATCCTCGGGGATCAGCTGGGATATTTGATTGGGTATAAAACAGGAGAATTTTTATATTCCAGAAAGAATTCATTCTTCTTCAAACAGGAACACCTGGAAAAGACACACCAATTTTATGAGAAGTATGGTCCTAAAACGATCGTTCTCGCCCGTTTTGTCCCGATTGTTCGCACCTTTGCCCCGGCCGTCGCTGGGATGGCGAATATGGAATATAAAAAATTTGTGGTCTATAACGTGCTCGGTGGTATTTTGTGGGTGATGTTAACGGTCTTGGGAGGATTTTTCATCGGTTCTCTTATCCCGAATATCGAGCATTATCTGCATCTGGTCATCGCTATAGTCATCCTCTTATCTTTTGTCCCTATCATTTTAGAACTCAGCAAAAATAAATTTCCCAAGAAAGAAGCCGGCCATTCCACCGGACTCTAAGGTCATTTTTGAATTTATTTGAGAAATTTTTTACTTTGTTCTCTGATCTGATTCGCGGGAATGGCAAAGCTGGAGCGAGCGGCTTTCATTTGGCCGGCCACCATCAGCCCCACAAAATTTCCTTTACGATCAAAAATAGGCCCGCCGCTGTCGCCTTTGTAAACGTTGATGTTCACTTGAATTAATTTCGTTTCTTCGCCTTCAGTGGTTCGAATATTTTTTCCGCCTTTGACTCCGATCCCAATGACTCTTCCACCCGAGATGGCTTCTTTCAAAAGATTAGAATGTCCAACGGTGACAATTTCATCCCCTAAATGGATCTGATCCGAATCTGCCCATGAAATGGCCGAAAGAGGACTAGGGGGCTGAATGCGAAGAAAAGCAAAGTCATATTGAGAAACAAATCCTAGCACTTGGGCTGGCAAAGAAGTTTGGTCATACAAAATCACAAAAATATTTTTCGCATTATAGATTGTATGAGTGCTGGTTACAATGAGTCCGGATGAATCGATAACGACTCCAGCGCCAGAGCGTTCTAAGGTGGCTTGTTTAAGCTCATGGCGCGTAAGTATTCTTCCTGTTTTGGGATCGATACCGGATTGAGGCGTATCAAAAGTCTGTTCGTTTTCCGCAATAACGCTGACCACCGAAGGCATTGCTTTTTGTACGGTTTCAATCATGGTTTCTTGGGCCATGACCTTTGGGGCCATCAGCAAAATAACTATGGTATAGACTGTGAGAATCTTCAATTTTAGATCATCCTTTTTGTTTCATTCTGTTATGTAAAGTGTCAAGCGTTTTGCATGTGTTAATAGTTGTATCGGCGAAAGACCTGTGAACTTTCTGTTATCCGTGGCATCCAAACAGCGGATCACACTTTTTGATTTTTCGTTGAATCTCA
>Ga0209515_10000979_pt1 | contig 49323 bp, 47 predicted proteins | sample Subgroupgradi54m_FD_187454 | JGI IMG/M metagenome (GOLD analysis project Ga0209515, IMG submission 187454) | Subsurface groundwater microbial communities from S. Glens Falls, New York, USA - GMW60B uncontaminated upgradient, 5.4 m (SPAdes)... ... | reverse complement strand
CCTTTCCTACCATAATGTCCTCCTTCCAGAGGAAGCATTATAGCATCCTTGGAATACGACATTTTTAAATTGGTAGAATACGACATTATCATATTGGTATTACATTGACACGTAATAGCAAAGATAGTAGAATCAAAATATGGCCGTGTTGGCCGGTCAGGCTTTGTTATTGAATTGTGATAATGAGGGGAAAAATGAAAATTTTAGGGATTGATACGAGTACTAAGTTTTTATGCCTTAGTGTGTATGATGATGGTAAAATTTATGAATATAATATTGAATTGGAGAAGAAACATTCGAAATTGCTCTTATTGGCTGTGAAAAAGGTAATAGAGGCCCTTAATTGGGATATTGCCGACATCGATTATTTCGCTTGTGGTGTCGGCCCGGGTTCCTTTACAGGCGTGCGTATAGGCATAACTGCTATTAAGGGGCTGTCTTATTGTTTGGAAAAGCCTGTTTTAGGAATATCCACGCTGGACATTTTAGCTGGAAACGCGCTCCGTGAAGGTATTATTGTTCCCGCTATAGATGCTAAAAGAAGCCTTATTTATTGCGGCATTTATCGTAATTCAAACGGTATTTTAAAACGCCTAAGCCCTTATATGCTTTTGCCCAAGGAGGAATTTCTTAAAAAGGTAAAACCCAATAGCGCAATACTTGGAGATGCGATTACTTTATATAAAGAAGAGTTTCTAAAAGGTATAAAAGGCGTAACTATTTTAGATAAAGATTATTGGTATCCTCAGGGCAGGAATATTATTCATTTTGCTTTGCAGCTAATCAAAGAAAAGAAATTTAGTAATGCTTTTAATTTAAAGCCGATTTATTTATATCCGAAAGAATGCCAGATAAAACAGTTTAAATAAAACGGGTTACAAAGTCACAAGGTCACCAAGTCACAAGCAGAGGTTTAACTTGTGGCGGGTGTCGTGGTGACATGGTGTACTTAATATAATAATACGAATAATGTTAAAACACGATACTGAGATCGGTTACAGGCCTACATGGGCTGAAGTGAACCTGGACAATTTAGGCTATAATTTTATGCAGATACGTAAGATTATTAAGCCGGAAGTAAAGGTTATGGTTGTAGTCAAAGCTGACGCTTATGGGCATGGTTTGATGCCTATAGCTGAAAGGCTGCAATCAAACGCGGCGGATTATTTAGGGGTCGCTTCTATTGATGAAGGTATCAAGTTAAGGAATGCAGGCATACATTTGCCTATTTTGGTGTTAGGTTTGATACTAAAAAAAGATATAGAACCGTTATTTAAGTATAATTTATCTGTCACTGTTTGTAATGAGGAATTGGCTGAGGTATTAAATATGAAAGCCCGTATTTTACGCAAAGCCATAAAAGCGCACATTAAAGTTGATACTGGAATGGGTAGAATAGGCGTTATGCATAATGAGGCATTGGATTTTATAAGAAGGATTCATAAGTTAAAATTTCTTAATATAGAAGGGGTATTTACGCATTTCGCGTTTGCTGATACAAATAAAGATTTTACGCTGGCACAGATAAAGTTGTTCCAAAATTTGATAAATGAATTAAGGCGGGAAAAAATTAATATACCTTTGTTTCACGCGGCAAATAGCGCGGGAGCCATAAATTATCCTAAAGGTAGTTTTAATATGGTTAGGCCGGGCTTGGTAACTTACGGGCTTTCTCCTGTTGCGCGGAATTTAGGCATTAAAATCAAGCCTGTTTTGAGTTTAAAGACCCAGGTTGTTTATGTTAAAAAAGTCCCGGCTGGGTTCGGGATAAGCTATGGGCATACTTATGTTACCAAGAAAAATACGGCTATAGCGGTTTTGCCAATAGGTTATGGCGATGGCTATCCGCGTAATTTATCAAATATCGCTCCTGTTTTAATAAGAGGCAGGCGTTTAAAGATAAGCGGAAGAGTTTGCATGGATCAAATAATGGTCGATGTGGGTGATTTACCGGTTAAAGCCGGGGATGAAGCGGTGTTGATTGGTACACAAAAAAACAATAAGATCACTGCTGAAGAATTAGCTTCTTTGTCCGGGACTATTCCGTATGAAATTGTCTGTGGGTTAGGCAGCCGAATTCCCAGGGTATATTTTTCAAGATAGCTTAATGATTAAATAAAAGCTTAATATTAAAGCTATTATATGGCTTAAAGAAGCGGACAGTATTGGCGCGATGAAGCCGGCTTTGCCCAGGGCGATACTTATCGCGTTTATTACATAATATGAAAATGCCATTATAATTGAAATGCCTAAAGAAGAAATGCCTGTGGAGTATTTTTTAATTTTTAAAGCAAAAGGGACTGCCAGAAGAATTATAAACAGGCTAAGCAACGCGGATGTATACCTCTGATAAAGGTCTACTTTGAGGTTTCTTGTTACGGTGTTAACTCCGCATTTCGATAATTTCGTTATATAGTCTTTTAATTGTCCTGTGGTCATGAAATCAGTCTGCTGGCTTTGAGTTAAAAAATCATCCGGAGTTTCCAGGAATGTCATTGTTTCTTCGGCAGCGAATTTGGGGTCATGTTTTAATTGTCCAGCCGTATCATAATCGTAAGTGATAGATTGGTAGAATATCCACTTGCCGTTTTTAAAAACCCCTTTATTTGCCAGAATTTTGCGGATCACATTTTGGTATTTATCTTGTTCCTGTATTATTATGCCTTCCATTGTTTTAGACGCCGGGAAAAATTTATTTATAAAAAACAAGGTGTTTTCTAAACCGTACATCGAAAGATTGGCTATAACCTCTTTGTTTTTATCGGCATCTTTTTTAGGGGTGGTTTCTATTGAGCGTTTGATTTTTTGCTTAAAAGCCGCAGATAACGGCACAAGGTTCCCATTGACCCAAAAAACAAGCAGGCTGATTATAAAACCGAATATGATGACTGTTTTAGTAATATCTAATATACTTAAGCCGGATGCCCTCATAGCGATAATTTCGCTGTTACGGTTAAGTGTCGCGAATGTATAAAGCGTTGCCAATAAACAGGAGAAAGGGGCGACTTGAATGAATATCATTGGTATGTACAGTAAATAATATTGTACTAAAACCTTAAGGCTGACTTGTTGTTTTAATATTTCATCCAGATACGACAGCACATCGATGATTACATAAAGCAAAAGAAAAACAAACAGGCACATTATGAAGATATTTAACACGGATTTGATTATATAACGGTCTAAGATGCGCATATTTTGTAAGTTGAAATTATTCCTATAGCCGCTAATATGGCGTTAGGCAGCCACATCGCTATTTCGGGAGGAAGATAGCCCCGGAGGCTAAGCGCTTTTGCCGCGATAAACAGCGAATAATAAATACCGATAATTAATACGGAAATGCCGAAATTAATAGATTTTTCCCGGCGGCGGGTAATTATTGCCAGCGATGAACCGAGAAGGATGAATATAAGGCATGAAAAGGCAAGAGACAGTTTTTCGTGAATTTCTATAATTAAGGGGGTTGGGTCGATTTTTTTTCCGCTAAGTTTCTTAACTTCGGCGGTTAATTCCTGGATAGTCATATCTTTGGGCTTTTTGTTTATTTCTCCGACTTCATTTGCCTGGGACATATTTAATGTTATGAAATAAGTTTTAAAATTAAGTTTATAAAAATTAGCAAAGTTTTCCGGGTCGGGCTCGTCAGCTGTGCCGTCGATCAGTTTAAGTTTTATAATGCTTTTTTCCGGGATAGCAATGAATTCTCCTCGTTTTGCTATAATAGTGCGCGTGGGTTTGTTTTCTTGCGGCTCATATATGCGCACGTTGAAAAGTTTGTTTTCCTCTATTTTGTTGATAAATAATACATACTTCGCGAAAGAATTTATAAAGATGCCCGGCTCCAGTGCCGCGGTGGGATTCTTTATGCCGACTTCTTTTAATGTTTTTCTTGTAGCGAAATGCGCGTAAGGTATAACCCTGTCGTTGAATATTACCAGGATAAGGCTTAATATAACCCCGGCAGTCAATAATGGGAATATCAGGCGGAATATATTGATCCCGCAGGCCCTGATCGCCACAATTTCATTGTCGCTTGAAAGCCTGCCAAAAGATAAAAGAGCCGCGGTTAAAGCGGCAATCGGCAAAGTGTAAGTAAGTAAATAAGGCGCCATAAATAAAAAAAGCTTAGCTACGCTATAAATATCCACGCCTTTATTAATAACCAATTCCGTGATTTTTATAAGGTTACCTAAAAGCATTACAAAAGTAAGGATGCCCAGGGCCAGGATTAAAGAGCTGAAAAATTCTTTCAATAAATAGTTGCGCAGGATTTTCATATATATGTCCAGGATCCTTCGCCAGCGCCGTTTTGTTTCGCAAAGCGAAGCAGCGGCGGCTCAGGATGACTCTCAGCCGGATATTAACAGGGGTCAATTAGCTAAGGTTAATACGTAAATTTTATTTGCCCCGGCGTTTTTTAGCGTTAAAGCCGCTTCAGAAGCCGTAGCGCCGGTGGTTAAAACATCGTCTATCAAAAGGATATTACTGTTTTCTACGGATTTTTCTTGAGGCACACAAAAACATTTTTCCACATTTGGAAAACGTTCGTTATTTTTTAATTCTGCCTGCGTTTTTGTATTTTTAACGCGCAAAAGGCTTTCAGCGGAAACTTTTTTATTAAATTCAGCTCCCAGATATTTAGAAAGTATAAATGCCTGGTTAAATTCCCTTTCACGCAGCTTGGTTTTATAAAGAGGGATAGGAATAATTAAATCTATGGATTCTATCGGCAAATTATATTCTTTTATAAAAGTAATCATTAGTTTGGATAAAGTTATTCCCAAATAATCATTCTTTTTGTACTTAAACGCGTGAATTAGTTCTTTAATAACGCCTTCATATACGCAGGCGCTGAAGGCGCGGTCAAAGTACAGAGGTTTTTCAATACAATCCAAACAGGTGTTTTTCAGCGATTTTTTGCTTGTTAGTTTCCTGCCGCAGCTATAGCAAAAGGGAGGCGTATTTGTCTTTATTTTTGCCCAGCAATCAATACAGATGGTTTCATCTATCGATGTATCCGCTATTTTTTTCCTGCAGGCATGGCATATTTTCGGGTAAATAATATCAATTATGCCATGAATAAATCCGCTTATTGCTCCCATAAACATAATATGTTAACATCTAAAATAATCTTTGTCAAACAATGGTTTAAGCGCTTATTTATACATTCTTTCTATGCAAAATTTGAGGATAATGGTATAATTACAGGATTAAGGCAGTTAAATTGTTGATTTCAGAACTTAGGGAGGTTAAAATGAGTTTGGGCGATTTATATTTAACACAGGATGGCTATGAAAAATTGGTTAAAGAACTGGAATTTTTAAAAACTGTCCGCCGCAGGGAATTATCCAAGGAAATCGCCAAGGCGCGCGGTTTTGGCGATTTAAGTGAAAATGCCGAATATGACGCGGCTAAGGACGCGCAGGCTATGAATGAAAAAAGGGTTTCTGAACTTGAATCTAAGCTTTCGCGGGCGCGGATACTGGACCATGAAAAAATGGTTAGTGATGAAGTTTTAATCGGGGCAAAGGTTTCCCTTAAAGATTTGGATACAGCCGAAGAGTTGGAGTATACTTTAGTGTCGGAAGAGGAAGCCGATTATTCACTGGGAAAGATTTCCATTTCTTCTCCTGTAGGCAAGGGTTTGTTAAATCATAAAGTAAATGAAGATGTGGAAATTAAAATCCCCGCGGGAATCCTAAAGTATAAAATAGTGAAGATATCGAGATAAACTATCCCCCCAGATTTGCTGCGCAAATCTAAGCAGGGGGGCAAAAAATTTAATCCCATAAGGGAAATCCCCGGGTTTCAATCCAGGGAGGAACGGTGATTTCTTTACGCCGGGAGGCAGCCCCGGACTTTAGTCCGGGGCTCCACTAAAATTATAATTGCTAAAAATTATTTATATTTTGGGAAAATTTTTTGTATGAAAATAATAAGGTTTATATATAAGCGAAGAATTAATTGGGGTATTTTAGAAAAAGATCTTATCAGGCTCTTAAAAGATGAACCCTATGAAAAGATTTCGTTAACTAACAAAAGGGTTGATTTTGGAGAAATAGAATTGCTTGCGCCCAGTAAACCTTCAAAGATAATCCTGGCGGGGCTTAATTACCGGGATCACGCGGAGGAACTTGGCCTTGCTATCCCGCAAGAGCCGGTTGTTTTTCTAAAACCGCCTACCTCCGTAATCGCCCATCGGGAAAATATAATTTATCCGCAAGGCGCAGGCAGGCTGGATTATGAAGGCGAGCTTGCTTTAGTGATAAAGAAAGAGGCGAAAAATGTCCCTCAAGATAAGGTTAATGATTATATTTTAGGGTATACGTGCCTTAATGATGTTACGGCCAGGGATTTGCAAAAAAAAGACGGGCAATGGACGAGGTCCAAATCTTTCGATACTTTTTGCCCTTTTGGGCCGTATTTGGAAACAGCTATTAATCCTTCCTGCCTGAAAATCAGGTCTTATTTAAATGGGAAGCGGGTTCAGGATTCGGATACTTCAAAATTCATATATCCTGTAGATTACCTGGTTTCTTTTATTTCAAGGATTATGACCCTTTTACCGGGAGATGTGATTTCTACCGGTACCCCTGCGGGCACAGGCCCAATGCAGCCAAACGATAAAATTGAGGTGGAAATTGAAGGTATCGGTAATTTAATTAATTTTGTCACAGCCGGGAATCTTTAGCTAAAATGGGCAATAAGATAATATTTAAAGGCAGGCTGTTTTGCCTCTCAACTAAAAAAGTTAAGCTGCCTAACGGATATATTTCTGATTTAGAGGTCATTAAACATCCGGGAGCTGTGCTTATAATTCCATTCCTGGCTAAAGGGAAAGTAATATTGTTGCGCCAATTCAGGGCGGTATTGAATATTTATATGTATGAACTTCCCGCGGGCACGCTGAAAAAGAAAGAATTGCCTTTAGATTGCGCGAAGCGTGAAATTATAGAAGAAACCGGTTATTCCGCGGCAAGACTGGTAAAGTTAGGGCATATTTATCCTGTGCCGGGTTATTCTACGGAGGAGATAATAATATTTAAGGCAGAGGGGCTGGAAAAAAAATCCGGTAAAGCCGATGAGGATGAAATCATAGAATCGTTTATAGTTACAAAAAAGCAGGTCCGGAGTATGTTTAAGAGCGGTAAGATAATTGACGCTAAGACGATTTGCGCGTTTACGATGTGCGGCTGGCTGTGAAAAAAGTTTCAAGTTTCATGTCCCAAGTTTTAGGATTTATTTAGAAATATTGACAGGCAATGTCTAAGGGGGTAAAATAAAAAAAATGGAAAATAAAAATATTAAAGAGTTAAAAGCAAATTTATTGGCGTTGCTTGAAAAAGAGGCGTTAAAAAAAGGCAGGTTTGTTTTATCTTCCGGAAAGATCAGTAATTATTATTTGGATGGCAGGATAATTACCATGACACCGGAAGGCGCTTATCTGGTAGGCAATATTATACTGGAATTGATAAAAGGAAAAAATGTTGATGCTGTCGGCGGCCCGACATTAGGCGCTGACCCCATTGTAGGCGCGGTCGCGGTATTAAGCCATATAAATAAAGTGCCGATAAAGACGTTTATTGTGAGAAAAGCCGTAAAAGAGCATGGCACTCAGCGCCAGATCGAGGGCCCGGAGTTAAAACCAAAAAGCCGGGTTATAATTGTTGATGATGTGGCTACCACAGGTAAAGCCCTTATTGAAGCCAAAGAGGCTTTGGATAAAATCGGAGTTGTCGTGGAAGGCGCGATTGTGATTGTGGACAGGAAAGAAGGCGCGCGCGAGAATTTGGCGAAAGCAGGCGTAAATTTAGACGCGATTTTCCAAATTGAAGATTTAGGCGTTTCTTAAAGTGGACATAAAAAAAATAGTGATTGTTGGCGCGGGCCCGGCGGGCATGATGGCCGCGATTCGCGCGAGCCAAATTGTATCAGGCGTAGTCTTGTTAGAGAAAAATCAGGATTTAGGCAAGAAACTTCTTTTAAGCGGTAAAGGAAGATGTAATCTTACTAATGCCTGCGATTTGGATTATTTTTTAGCTAGATTCTCCCGTAATGGGCAATTTTTAAGGGATGCCTTCCGTAAGTTTTTCAACCAGGATTTAATGCGATTTTTTGAAGAAAGGGGCCTTAAACTTAAAGTTGAAAGGCAGCTGCGCGTTTTTCCGGCCAGTGACCGCTCAAGCAGTGTTTTGAATATCCTGCAAAATGAATTACAAAAAAACGAGGTAAATGTTTTTATAGATGCCGCGGTAAAGGGTGTTTTGGCCAAAAATAAAAAAGTAGAAGGCGTATTATTGGCTGATGGCGAAGAAATTAGAGCGGAGAAAGTAATTTTGGCTACGGGAGGAGTGTCTTATAGTTCTACCGGCTCAACCGGATTCGGGATTGAAGAAGCCGGTATTTTAGGGCACAAAATTATTCCTTTAATGCCGGGATTAGTGCCTTTGAAAATCAAACAACGCTGGCCAAAATTATTGGAAGGATTATCTTTAAAAAATATCCGCCTTAAAATAACCGATTCAGAAAAAAATATTATTTCTCCCGTAGGAGAATTAGTCTTTACCAGCTCGGGGATTTCCGGCCCTTTGGTTTTTTCCTTAAGCGCGCAAACCGGTGATCTGCTGCAAAAAAACAAGAATGTATTTGTGGAAATAGATTTAAAACCGGCTTTATCCGATGAACAGTTGGATGCGCGGTTACTAAGGGAATTTAAGTCTGCTCCTAAAAAGTCCGTAAAGAATACGTTAAAGACATTGCTGCCTCAAAGTTTGATAGGCGTATTCCTTGATATCTCAAAAATTGAGCAGGATAAGATAGTTAGTTACATTACTCAGGATGAGCGCAAAAATATAGCGTATTTGCTGAAAAATTTTCGTTTAGATATCGCGCGTTTAGGTTTTATTGAAGATGGGATGGTTACCCGCGGCGGTGTTTCTTTAAAAGATATAAATCCCAGGACAATGGAATCAAGGATTGTTAAAGGGTTGTATTTTGCCGGAGAGATGATAGACGTAGATGCTGATACCGGAGGGTTTAATTTACAGGCGGCGTTTTCTACGGGGTACCTGGCAGGTGAGAGTGCCGCGATAAGCACGAAGGAAGAAGGATGATGGACGAAGGACGAAAGGCGAAAAAAATATATTTGGCTTCGGATTCCAAGGCTCGAAGAAAACTTTTGAAGATTTTTGGGTTAAGGTTTAAAGTTTTGCCCAGTAAAATTAAAGAAGAAAAGATGTCCGGAAAGTCATATGCCGCGATAGTTAAGGGTAACGCTTTGAATAAGGCAAGAGATGCCGCGGAAAGGATCAAAGACGGCATTGTCATAGGCGCGGATACCATAGTGGTACAGGATGGCGTTATTTTTGGAAAGCCTAAGGATTTAAAAGATGCTCACTGTATGCTAAAACGGTTAACAAGAAAGCCGCAATGGCTTTATACCGGCATAGCTGTTATCGATAAGGATAGCGGTAAAACAAAAGTCTCTTATGAAAAAACCAAGGTTTATATGGATGAGTTGAGTGACAGCGAAATAGAAAATTATTTCTCTTATGTTTCGCCTTTAGATAAGGCGGGTAGTTTTGATATACAGGCAAAGGGAGCTTTTTTTATACGGCGCATCGAGGGATGTTTTTATAACGTTGTGGGGTTGCCGCTGCGCAGGTTGTATATTATGTTGAAAGAATTTGGGATAAAGATCTTTATGGTTATGTTTTTATTTTCGGCGGCTTTTTTTTTGCCGGGGTGCCAGACGGAATATAATATTGTTACCGGAGAGCAGGAATCTTATTTTTACGGCACCGATAAAGAAGTTCAGATGGGGCAGGCTATTGCTAAGGAAGTGGAGAAGGAGTATAAGCCGGTGGAGGATCCTTTGATACAGAAACGCCTGGAGGATATCGGTAAAAGAATAGCTTCTGTATGTGACAGGAAAGAGATTGAATATCATTTTCGCGCGTTGAATGATGAAGAGGTAAACGCTGTATCTTTGCCCGGAGGCTTTGTTTATGTGAATAAAGGGTTAATCGATAAAGTGGCTAATGACGATGAACTTGCCGGGGTCCTGGCGCACGAAGTTGGCCATATAGTTGCCCGGCACAGTATTAAGAAGCTGCAGGGGATGATGGGGTATTCTTTTTTAAGGATTTTGACTGTGGTGGCGCCAGTTAATACCGCGGAAGTCGGCACTGCCGCGGATGCCGCTTTTACCGAATTGATGTTAGGTTTTGGAAGAGAGGATGAGTTGTTGGCTGACCGTTTAGGCGCCCGTTATTCTAAATTGGCCGGTTTTAACCCCAGAGGCATGATCACATTTTTACAGAAATTGCAGGATATAAACAGGAGAAAACCGCTTCGCCCCAAATCATATTTTAAAACTCATCCCTATGTCCCTGATAGGATACGCGTGGTAAAGCAAGAGCTCGGAGAAGGGCTTAATTTTAGCGATTATATCAATATTGAGCAGAAAGCGCGTGAATAGAAAAATATTCCTTCAAGCTATATTGGTTTTGTTTGCGGTTAATTGTTTAAATCTACCGTTATTATGTTCGGCGGGGGAGGTTAATATGAAAAAGGATGCTCCGGCCATGAATAAAATTGAAGGCGGCAATCCTTTTGGCGTGCTTGAGTTTTTACATTGGAACCATTCCTGGAATAATTATAAATATCCTGATATAGCGACGCTGAAAAAATCAATTTCTTTAATGAAAGAGGCCGGTGTTGGGTGGGTGCGGATGGATTTTTTATGGCAGGATATTGAGCCTAAAATGGGAGAGTTCGATTTTAAGAATTACGATAAGATAGTGGATTTACTGAATAGTAATAATATAGGGATATTGGGGTTGTTGAATTATAGTTCTGATTGGGCTTCTTCCTGTGGAAAGTGGAATTGCCCGCCTGTCGATAACAGCCTGTTTGTTAATTACGCGGTTAAAGTTATCGAGCATTATAAGGGCCGGGTAAAATTCTGGGAATTATGGAATGAACCTGATTCAGGCATATATTGGCAGCCTCAGGATGGGTTAAAGAAGTATTGCGCTTTGCTTAAAGAGGTTTATATCGCGGCAAAAAAAGCTAATCCGGAATGTAAAATATTAAACGGGGGATTTACGAATGGGATCAGCAGTGTCAACAAACTCTATGAAAACGGCGCTAAAGATTATTTTGATATTTTGAATATCCATATTTTTGAAATGCCGTTGAACGAAGGCGCTATAAAAAAGGTATTGGCTTATCCTAAGATAGCGTATAAGATAATGAAAAGAAACGGCGATGGCAATAAAAAAATATGGGTTACGGAAATCGGCTGCCCCGGTATCCCAACTTTCGGCAGTATTGGGACAATAACGAAGGATATTGAAGCGAAAGATTGGCTTTTGTCCGGTAATCCCGGCAAGGATAAAAGGTTTAAAGAAGCGTTTGATAAGGTGATCAAAACTGAGAACGAGAGAGCCGGCAGAAAGATTATAACTAAAAATTGGTGGTTGGGCGATAATCCCGATGAGCAGCAACAGGCAAAATGGGTGAATGATGTTTTTACCTCGTTAATTAAAGAGGAAGCTGTTGAGAAGGTTTTTTGGGCTTTTTTCAGGGATTGTAACGAACATTGGAAAAACGGGACAGATTATTTTGGTTTGGTTTGCTGGAATTTCACTCCAAAGCCGTCTTTTTTTGTTTACAAGAAATGCTTTGAAGACTGGAAGAAATCTCAAAAAAAGTGAAGTAATGATACTCCTTGCTTAATCGCCGCAAAATTTTCTTACGATAATTTTGCGGCAAGCTGCGGAGTTAATTTTGCAAGGAATAAGCCTGAATAGGTCAAAATTAAGGAGGGAGCAATGTTTATTTTATCGAATTTGTTAAGCGCGGTAGCAAGCATTTTAGATATGCTTCTTACTGTTCTTTATTGGCTGATACTTATCCGGGCGATAATCAGCTGGGTTAATCCCGATCCATACAACGCGATAGTGCAATTCTTGTATAAAGTAACCGAGCCTATACTTGAGCCTGTAAGGAGGATATTGCCTTTAAATCTCAGGTTCGGGATAGACATATCGCCTATAATTGTTTTTTTCGCGATAATGTTTTTGAGGTTGTTTTTAATTCGGACATTGCTTGATATAAGCATGCGTATGAAAGCTTAACAACAGCAATAATTCCCCCATTTTTTCCCTATCATTAATGTGGCGCCATAAAAAACCAGAATATTCCGCGTATGAGGCAAAAATCAAAATATGATGGAAAAATAAGAAAAACCCTGAAGTTCTCTTTTTGGGATGGGTTTTTTGCGTCATGCATGAGCGGATTGGTTTCGGATTATATTACGCCTTACGCGCTCGCGTTGAAAGCGACCTCCGGATTGATAGGTATTTTAAACGCGGCGCCTAATTTTGTTTCTTCATTGATTCAGTTGAAATCCGCGGATCTTACAGAAGCATTTAAGAGCCGCAAGAAAATCATTGTTTTATTCGTTTTGCTGCACGCGTTAATGGGGATACCCATAATTCTTACTCCGTACTTATTCAAAGGCCACGCGGTTTTATTCTTAATTATTTTCGTTACGTTGTTTACCAGTTTGAATGCTTTTGCCTTGCCTGCCTGGGCGTCTTTAATGTCGGAATATATTCCTGTAAGGAAAAGGGGGAAATATTTCGGGTGGCGCAATAAAACTCTTGGTATGGTTGCTATAATTTGCGCTTTTATCTCCGGTTTTATCCTGCATTATTTTAAAGATAATATTTTAAAGGGGTTCTTGGTAATTTTTTTCGCCGCGCTTTGCTGCAGGATTGTTTCCTGGTATTTTTTGACACGGATGTATGAACCGCCGTTTAAAACCGCAAAAGGTTCTTATTTTAGTTTTTTTGATTTTATCAAAAGGGCAAAAGCCTCTAATTTCGCCAAATTCGTTATTTTTACGGCGTGCTTAAACTTTTGCGTAAATTTGGCGTCGCCTTTTTTCTCAGTCTTTATGCTGAGGGATTTACGTTTTAATTACCTTACTTATACGTTTGTTGTGGTTTCCGCGACTATCACTCAAATATTTCTTTTTGGCCGATGGGGAGAACACGCGGATAAGATAGGCAATCTAAGAGTGTTAAAATTTACGTCATTTATTATAGCGTCTCTTCCTTTTTGGTGGATCATTAATCAGCATCCGGTATATCTTATGTGTGTACAGGTAATTTCAGGATTTGCCTGGTCGGGTTTTAATCTATGCGCCGTAAATTTTATTTTTGACGCGGTAACTCCGGAAAAAAGGACGCGCTGTATTGCTTATTTTAACTTTATGAATGGGCTGGCCTTGTGCGCGGGCGCTCTCTTAGGGGGGTACCTGCTGAATATTTTGCCGGTTTTTTTCAGGTTTAAAATGTTAAGCTTGTTTTTTATTTCAAGCGTATTGCGTTTTGCGGCGGTGTTTTTATTTTCCGGAAAGATTAAAGAAGTAAGGTTGACTAAAAAGGTTAAAGGCAAAGACCTTTTCTATAGCGTAATCGGTTTTAGGTCTATTTTAGGGATTACTCAGTGAATTTGAGAAGGCAAAGAATAATCAAATAATTCACCGAAGAAATTTAGAATTTAGATTGACAATATGGGTTTTTGTTGTATACTAAATCCTAGCCACGGAGAATAACGGGGTATTTTAAGTTTAATAAAAAATAGGGGTAATTCTGGAGGGAGAGTTACCTTTTTTTTGTTTCATTTTTAAGAAAGGAGGGATGAAGATCCTAATGGAAAATGATTATGGGCCAACGGTATACCGTAGCAGCCGCCGCAGGGCTTATGAAAGATATCAGTTGGATGATTCAGCCGTTTTGATTTTAAATAAAAAGTTTGAAAAGCCTTTATTTTTGCGAGATTTATCTGTAATGGGAGTAGGTTTTGTCTGTAATTGTCTTCTTAAAAGCAGTGACAAGATTGAAATTATCATAAAATCAGCGCTTTTTAAAAGTTCCATGCGAAAAGAAGCGAACGTAGTATGGTGTAATAAAATAGGAGATAATTTGTATAGGGCAGGTTTGGATTTCGGCGCGGATAATAAAATCGATTTTAAGTAAGTCGTTCTTATCAAATCCATAAAGGGTGTAACGTGTTGCAGCCGGCGCTACACCCTTTTTATTTTTCGGTCAATTCTTTTAATTTCATTAGATTGTTTTTAACTTCTTTATTGCCCGGGTTTATTACTAGCGCTTTTTCCCATATTTTCCGCGCTTTGTCCCATTCTCTCATCCTGGTATAGGTAGCTCCTAGGTTATTATACGCCTGGACATATCTTATGTCCAGGCTGATGGCATGTTCAAAACAAGCGAGGGCTTCTTTATATAAGCCGCTATCACCCAAAAGAATGCCTATATTATTATAGGTAATTGATAAATCAGGGTTTAATTTTAACGCTTTTTTAAATTCATTCAGCGCTTCGGGAAACATTCCTTTTTCATAAAAACAACTTCCTAAACTGTTATAATCCATCGCGTAACCAGGGTCTAAATTTAACGCGGTTTTATATTCGTTTATCGCGCTGTTTAAAAAGCCACTTTTTCTGAAGCTATTGCCTAGGGTGCTGTGTGCCAGCGCGTTTTGGGGGTATTTTTCGACCATTTCCGACCAGAATACTATATTGTTCTTCCAGGTTAAATTTTTAATGGCTGTAAACATGGCATAAAAAATCAGCAGTATTATGATAGTATTTTTTCTTGCCGTGCGCAGGGTAAGCGGCGTTATATTAGCGGCTTTAAGATCCGGCAATTCAAACAGTAATCCCGCGAGTAAAAAATAGAAGGCCATTCCCGGCAAATATAAATACCGTCCGGCCATATAATTCGTTACCGGAAAAAAAATATTGGCAACCGGCAGCAAGGCAATAAAAAACCAGAATATCGCGTATGAAAATAGAGGTTTTCTGTCCTTTAATTTTAACGCGGCAGCAAAAAGGCATATTATTAATATTATGCCGGCGAAGGTTAGCGGTTCCAATAAGGAATGTGAAATCAAGGAGGGGGCGTCCGGTAATGTGGGGTGTATATTAATAGGTAACAGCAGCCATTGAATATAATTGGCAAATACCCCGGCCATAGTCAATAATTTAATATATAGATTATCCATTTGATACGCTATTAAGGGTTTGTCGCTGGTGGCCATGACGTGGAATCTGATTATGGCATAAAATAATAAACCAATTATATAGCCAAGATACCGGCCGCTTAAGCCTGTTAGGATTTTTTTACCGGGGTCTTTTTTAATTATATAATCGTAAAGGATCAAAAGGATAGGCAAGGTTACAGCCATTTCCTTGGAAAACAAGGCTAACAGGAATAATATAATTGATGCGGAATAAAGGAGTATTTTTCTTTTCCCCGTGCACGCGCTTAGTTTAATGAATAATATAAAAGATGACAGGTAAAACAGGCAAACCAATAAGTCTTCCCTGAAGGAAATCAGATTTACCGCTTCACTATTAACCGGATGCAAAGCAAATAAAAGAGAAGTGAGCAAAGATAAATGTTTATTTTTACCGATTAGATCTATGAAAGAATAAAGCAATAAGGCATTAGCTATATGCAGGAGCAAATTGTGCAGGTGGAAACCAAACGGGTTAAGTTTCCAGAGATGGTAATCAAGGAAATAAGATATTGTTACCACCGGCCTGTAGGAGGCTTCTCCGGAACCAATATCGCCGGTTCCTAAATTGCCGAGATCTGAAAAGCGCGTTAAATAAGAGGGATTAAAAATACGGGGGAAGTTTTTCCAGGATTTTATGAAGTCATTGTCGGTTATTACTATGGAATCATCCCAGATAAAGGAGTTTTTAAGTGAATTTGCATATACTATCGCGGTAGCCGCGATTATTAGTATTATATTTAAATTTATCCATTTTATCAGAAAACCGGTATTTTTCGCGCTCATTTAGCGGTATTAACTGTTTGTCCCCGGAGATTTATTGATTAAAGCAAAGATCTCCTCCGGGCTAATGACCTTTAAGCATTTATTATCCTGGCAAAAGGAATTCCTGTGGTTAAGCGCGGATAAACATGGGGAACAAGGCCAATTTGAATATATTATATGGCTATTTCCGTTTACAGCGCCAAAAATCTGCGGACTTTCCGGGCCGAAAATAATAAATTTATTTATGGGCGTTAACATTGCCAAATGCGCCAAGCCGCAGTCATTAGATATCAGCGCAGCAGACATTAGAAATAGTTCCATCAATTCTCTTAAATCGGTTTGCCCTGTAAGGTTTACGCATCCGTTGTTATTGATCTCAGTTAATAATATTGCCGCTTTTTTAGCGGTTTTTTCGGCCCCGACAATAATTATACGGTTATTGATTCCCGACAAAATGCGCTTTGCTAAAGTAACAAAATTGTTTAACGGCCATTCCCTGACAGGTAAAACGCCTTCTCCCGGGTTTATAAGAAATATTTTGTCACCGGCGGTAATCCCGAGGGCAAGTAACTTTGCCCGCAGCTTTTCCGCCGGAGTTCTTTCTGAAACATATTTGGGGAAAGAAATTTCATTATCCTTAATATACGCGTGCAGTTCAGGCGTGTGTTTGTTTTCTTTTTGAATTGCCTGGGTTAATGATAAATAGTTTTTGCTTATATGGCTCAAAGGGTTGTATTGCATTTTATGCGTTAAAAGGTTGCCGCGATATAAACCTTCGAATCCATAGCGGTAAAACCCGGCTCTTTTAGGGGCTTTGATCAAATATGTGAGTATCGCGGTAAAACGGGCAAAAAATTCCAAGTCAAAAACAATATCGATTTTTTCTTTTCTAAGCCTGTTTATAATTTTAAAAGTATCAAAAAAAATTAACCCCGGGTTGTTATCCCGAAGTATTAAAATGTTATTGCCGGGTATTATTTCTTCCAGCAGGCTGAAAACATCTTTATTACTGCTGAATGTCAGAAAAAAAAGTTTTGCCGAAGGATAATTTTCTTTTATACGCTTTAAAAGAGGATACGCTAAAATGATCGCGCCTAACTCCGATAATTTTATAAAAAGTATTTTCCCGGCGGCATCTTTTGGCTTTGGCCGGAAGGGGATAATTTTTAATATGGCGTTATAGCAGCTGAGTAAGAAGCAAAAGGGTATTCCCAGCCAGTAATCAGCGTGACGCATTAATTTAATATTCATAAATATTAGGAGAGAGCCTTAAAAAAGTTCTTATATGCCAGGTTTATTAAAGATTACTACAATAATATTGGCTCGTCAATGGAATAATGCCTTAAAAACGGTTGAATTTGCGCGCAGTGGGGGTATAATAAAAAAATAAAGGTTAACCTTATTTTTTGTTTTATACATTGCGGGCAGGCAGGTAAAATGACTTTCAAGGACAATAAATTACAAGAAAAGATCCTGGCGGATTTTCCTGAAATATTTGATTTAACGGGCCAATTAAAGAAAGCCGCTAATTCTTTGTTGCGTGATTTTAATTCAAGGAATATAAAACTAATCGAGTTAGCCCCCAGTAAAAGGCTTATTCTTTTTTTTACGGCAAAAACCATTAAAACATATTCAGCTATTTTGATCTTATGCCGTGAAGGCTATGGCCAGGATTCTTACGCGTTGTTGAGGGGATTTTTGGAAACCTTGGTATCGGTAAAATATATTTTTTCTGAAACTACTTCGGCGGACGAAAAAGCGGTCAGGTTCGTGGAATATAAATGGGTGATATTAAAAAGATACTTACAGGAACATGAAGAAGAAACGCTGATCTTGGATAAATTTAACGAATTTAAGGCAAAGTATAATATCATTTCAGACAAGGCGCTTATTTCCTGGTCAGGCAAATCCGTAAGGGATATGGCGAAACACAACGGCGTTAATTTATTGGACGAGTATGATTCCGGGTTCCGGTTTTATTCCCGTTTTTCCCATCCCAGTATTATAGGAGATAAAGAATATTTAAGATATGAGAATGACGTATTGAGGTTCTCATTTTTTTTGGATTCAAGCGGCATAATCTTAAGCCTGAAAAAAGCGGCCGCGTATTTAATGGAGTTTCTGTCCGTTTTTAATAAATCATTTGATATGCAGTTTGACGCGCAATTATTAAATTTACGAAGCGATATGGATAAAATATTTCAGATGGATAAATATTCAGAACAAAAAAATATAGGCAACCCTTCAGACAATTTAAGCAAAGAAAAAACCAGCCTTGTATCAGTCCAGTTCGATATTCCCCTCGAAGAATAAAAAAATAATCCGCGATAAAATAATCCGCGGCCGTCGCAATTTGCCGGAATGCGGATAAAAGTGTCTTTTAGCAAAAAATTACCTTAAAACCGCAAAAAATTACCATTCGGTATATTTGTCCGCGTCGGTAATAGTTATTTTTAAAGCCCGGTTCATACCCATAAAAAACCATAAAATTAATTAGCGGAAAAAAGTCAGAAAAAGGTGGGATCCGCCAATATGCGTTTTTTTATTTTTTGGTACTATGGCTTCTGTAACTCGTAAAAAAAATGAGGATTATCGCATGGTTACTTCCCCCGTAGATTACTTAAAAGAAATCAGCATTATAAAACAGCTTAAAGAATTATGCACCCGCCTTACCGGCCTTAATTTTGAATTCTTCAGTATTAATGCTATGCCCGGAGAATTTTCCTGCGCGTTAAAAGAACAAAAGGCGAAAAATTGTAAATACCATTCCCGGAACTGCAACCAAATACGCGCGGATATGCTTGATGATTGCGTTTCGAATAAGTTGACTAATAATTTTTCCTGCCCCGCGGGCATGTCAAAAATAATTATTCCTTTATTCCTTAAGGATTCCGTAGTGGGCATTCTCTTTATCGGGGAAAACACCTGCGCGCAATTTGATAAAATGAAGTTAGACGTGCTTGCCAAGATATCCTATTACGCGACTAATTATATTTTAGAGAACGAATTGTTTTCTCTGCGTTCTTATAAGGGCAATCTGATGACGCATCCGCAATCTATGCTGCAGAAAGTTATGCGTTATATCTGGGAGAATTCAGAGAGAAGCGATTTAACCTTAAAGGAAACCGCCAGGGATAACGGCGTGAGTTATTTCTATTTGAGCCACCTTTTTAAAGCACATCTTAAAATAAGTTTTGTGGAATACCGCAAACAGGTGAAAATGGATAAGGCAGCCAAGCTATTAAAGAATTTTGATTTGTCAGTCAGTCAGATCGCTTATTCCTGCGGTTTTGCTGACGCGAGCTATTTCTGTAAATCTTTTAAAAAAACGCACCATTGTTCTCCAGGCGTTTTTCGGAAAAATATTTTATCCAGGTGTTGTAAAACAAAAAATGAAATGTTTAATATGGGCCGTTCTTTTAAAAATACAGGCGGCAGTTCGGATACTGAGGCGCTTTTTAGACGGGATAATCCCGTTGTTACGGCGGCGCGTTATTAACGCAAAAAATTACCGTAAAAAAGCAAACCGCTCCATTGTTTGGATTTGTGAAATTATGTAAGATTGTATTAACACGTAGATCAGCTAACCCCTAACCGGACAGGTTTGGGTTTTTGTCCTGAAATCTGGATGAGAGAGGAGGTGAAAGTAAAATGAAACGTACACTAATATTAATGTTGGTCCTGTTACTTGGCATAGCAAATGCCTCATTCGCCGGCGTTAACGTCCTTTCCGATAAAGCAATGGATGATGTGAGCGCGGGAGACTGGGTAGTTATTAATCCGGAAACAGAGGAAGTCGTGGATGTTTACAGAACAAATAACACCTTGTGGTTATTGGAAAATTCGCAAAAAGATCTAAAAGCAGTCAGCAACGCCAATACGATTGATAGCGCGGTAGCAGTGCAGACCAATATCGCAAGAGTAACCGGTGATACCGCTACAAATAATGTGGCAGTAAATGGCAAGAATGAAGCCAATTTGAACAATTTTCGGCCATCTGAAAGCTCTTCGGTGACACATGAAGATAGGTCCGTACTAACACACGCAGCATCACAGTCGCTTAGTGAAGAGTATAGTAAATCATGCGAAGTTGGCTTTTCAAATGTTTATGCCGATGCTTCCAGCTCATCAGAGGCTGAAAGCAGTTCGCATAATCTATTGGAAACATTCAATGCTAACGCGGCAATCGCGGGAAACGAGAGAATTATTGATAAGGGCGGCATATCCGGTGGATCCATAGTCGGTGTTGCAACTGCTGACTATGATAAAATCGAAGTCGATTCTTCTTCGGAAGCGGAAGCCAGCGCTTCAAGTCAAACTGAAACCACATTACTTAACATAGCTAAGGCGGAAAGTGCCAAAGCGACTGCTGAGCAAGCGGAACTTTGTGTTGTAGATATCTCATCTAAGGATAACACAACTACTCGCAGCAGCCAGGGTGCTAATAATCACATCTTGCTTGACGCGACTTCTCAACAGACTATCAGCGCGGTCAGCAACCTCAACTCGGTCGCATCGGGTGCAGCGGTTCAAACAAACATAGCTTCTAACGTAGGAGTCAGCGGTTCGATCAGCGGCATCAACACAGCCAGCGTATCAAGCGGGTTCTAATTTAGGGCTATGATAGTTTATAAACTTAGCTAAACAGGGAAACATCGAAATGAAAAAAAATCTCTTATTCAGATATCGCGAAGAAAAAAACGCCAATCCTGTCCGGAAGGGGTTTGTAATCTTTATGCTTACCTTATTATTGACAAATAGCATATTTATATCGGCTAAAGGCGGCGATCTTTTCGCCGCTGAAGCCCGGCAATTACAAGATGACGAGTTAGATATCGTCTATGCCGAAGGCCTTAGTTTTAATTATTCAGGAATAGTCGGCAAGGCCACGGAAATGATAAATAACGGCCTTGCGCCGGTAAATAAGTTAACCGCGCAGGGCACTATAAGCGGCGGCGCTAACACTAAGGCGGGGCCTGTAGTTAATCCTGTAGTGTCTCCGGTGGCTCCTACTGCTCCTGTTGTTCCCGGGGGGGAGATCACTGTGGCTGGAGATAATTCCGCGCAAGAGCCACTTACTCAACCGGTTTTAACGCCTGCGGATAACGGAAATCTTCCGTCGGCAACGCAAATAGCGGAAAATGCCGGTTCTGTTATAGAAGAAAATCCTTTACAGATTGATGTTACGGTAGGCAATTCGGGAAGCAATAATTTGGGAGAGGCTGGGGTTTTAAATCCGGGGACAAATAATGTGGTGATGGTAACGGATAGTTCTCAACAGAATCTTTCATCATTGGTGAATATAAATGCCGCCGGAAGCATAGTGCCGGTACTGATTAATATTGTCATTAATATTAATTCCAAAGTGGATAACCTCGCGAATAATAATAATCTGGATTTAAGCAATTATTACCGATTCTAAACCTGAATAAAAATATGATTATTCGTGTTAAGCTTGCCTGGCGGTTAGCCGCCGCGCGTTTTTTTAAGACGGTATTTGCCGTCTTTTTTTTGTTTCTTGCCATATTCTGCCGGGATTGCTTCGGAATGGGAATTTCAGCCGGTAGTTTATCCGTAAGTAAAAAAATAAAGAATATGAAAGAAATTAAGGATAAAAATGTAGTAAAACAGAGCCTGGATTATAGCTGCGGCCCCGCGGGTTTGGCTACTATTCTTAATTATTTTCTTGGAGATAAGATAGGGGAGAAAGATATCATTAACGTTCTGCTTAAAACAACCAGTATGCAAAAGGTAATGCAGCGTAAGGGTTTTTCTTTATTAGATTTAAAGAAATTCGCTCAGGATAGAGGTTATACGGTTACAGGTTATAAAATGGATATAGATTTTTTACGAAAACTGAATAAGCCTACTTTAGTACCGATAAAATTTAAGAATTACCGCCATTTCATAGTAATTAAAGGCGTGATTGGAGACAGGGTTTTTGTCGCCGATCCTACTGTCGGCAATACCACAATGAAAATAAATTATTTTACAAGAATATGGCAGGAGGGGATAGGTTTAGTAGTAGAAAGGGAAATCCCCAGGGATCCGTTTGTCAGCCCTTTACTGACTAATGTCGGAAATAAAGATATGGTAATTGTAGATTACCAAAGTATGGAGCGAATGTTAGGTACTACGGTTTTGCGCACGGCGGTTTTTCCGAATGAATTTTAAACTTAAATATGATGATTGAACCCAAAAAAGCCGGTGTCATAATAGTTATAATTTTTACAGTGATTTTCGTTGTATCTTTTGCCTATAGTAAAATAATAAAAAAAGCCCGGGAAGATATTATAATTTCTCTGCGGAGCGACATTAAAAAAACAGTAAAGAATGAATTAGAAACTTATTTACAGGCAAAGGCGGAGATTGACAGGCATGAGGTTTTAAGCGTAAATAAAGCAGCGCCGGAAGTTAAAGAGAACGCCAGGCAAAGTTCATTGATTGGCCGGGATCAAAATATCAGGGAACTGGTTAAAATCGAATTGGATAAATATGTTTCGGGCGCGGCAAAACAGGAAACTCCCGTCATGGAAGGCTTTAATAAAGAAATAGAAAAATCAGTATTGCCTTCCGGCGCTTCAGGAAATATTTTAAAAGGAGAAGATACGCCTGCCGGAGCGACAAAGGAACAGTCTATCGAAAGGACGTTAATTGAAAAGGGCGGGATGCTGCTGCCTAAAGGTAAATTACAATATGATACGCGCTTTAGTTTCGCGCATTTTTCTTCTAATAGGATAAATATCGAAGGTTTTGCAATTCTGCCCGTATTAGTTATAGGAGAGATATCAACCGAAAAGGTTAATCGTGATATTTTTGTTCAAACTGCCGCGTTTAAATATGGCATATTGAATAATTTTCAAGGGGATATTAAGGTTCCTTATCGTTATGAATTTGATAGGTTTGTCGATACTCAAAGTAAAGAAAAAACCAGGCAAGCCTCCGGATTAGGAGATATAGAATTTGTTTTAAGCCGGCAGTTATTCTGGGAGCATAAAGCCTGGCCGGATTTGTTGCTGTCTTTGGGAGTCAAGACGCCTACCGGTAAATCGCCTTATAACCGCGACATTGGTTTAGGCACAGGGCATTGGGGCGCAAGGGGGGCGTTAATCGCGGCAAAGGCAAGCGACCCGGCTGTTGTATTCGGAAGTGTAAGTTATTCCTGGAATTTCGCGCGTCAGATTGATGATTTTGGCAAGGTGCAACCGGGGTATTCAATAGGCTATAGCTTAGGCACTGCCATAGCGCTTAGTTATCAAACCGCCATTAATTTTCAGTTTGAACACAGCGTGACTTCTAAAATGAAAAAAGACGGTATTCAGGTCAATGGTTCCTTCCTTAATTCCGCTTCTTTGAAATCCGGTTTTAACTGGGCAGTTTCAGAGAAATTATCCGTGGATTTTTCCGTCAGCCACGGCCTCACAACTGATTCCCCCGATTATGTGGTTGAAATCGGCTTTCCTTTCACTTTTTAACAATTCAAATTGCAACTATTTTTTCCCATTTTTTTTAGGATTAGATGATTCAACTAGCGTTGGAATTAAGGCTGCTGTAATATGTGATAAATTATATTGTATGGTATAATCTATTTGCGGACAAAAGCTGTTAGGCCTGGAATCGAAGTTAAGGAAAATTGTTGGATGAAAAACTGTCACCAAAAAAACATTTTAGATAATAACTTATGGGCGGTAATTATTCTTTGCTGCTTAGGGGTTGGTGTTTATTGCAATACTTTTTATAGCCCATTCTATTTTGACGATGGCCAATATATTATCAGAAATTTAAATATTAGAAACTTTAATAATTTTAGGCAGATTTGGGATTTTTTCCCTACGCGTTTCATCATTTATTTGTCTTTTGCATTAAACTATCGTTTTAATGGGTTTGATGTTTTTGGTTATCATTTGGTAAATTGTTTTATTCATTTAGGGACAACGGTTCTCGTGTATATTTTCTCCAGGCAGCTGTTTTTTACTCCTGTTTTGAGAAAAGATGAGATTTCCCGGGGGGCGTCTCTGATCGTTTTTTTTGTGGCAGCTGTTTTTTTGACTCATCCTATACAGACAGCTGCGGTAACGTATATTTATCAGCGAGCCGCGTCTTTGGTAAGCTTTTTTTTCTTTTTGTCGCTTGTTTGCTATATGAAATCGAGGTTGAGCAGGGCGGATCAAACGCCATTGTCTCGGAAGTCATTGTTTTACGCGTTGTCCCTGTTTTTTTGTTTTGTAAGCATGTTGACAAAGGAAAATTCTATTATGCTGCCTGGCGTGATTTTATTATGTGAGTTATTTTTTTTAAAGGAAGGAGGAAAAATCCCCTGGCGATTGATTTTGCCCTTCTTTGCCTTATCGCTGATAATTCCGTTTTTATTGTTTACTGCCAAGCCCGTGACTTATGGAGATGTTAATAGATTTACTACTAATCCGCTTACCGGAGGGCAATATTTTGTTACGCAGCTGCGGGTTTTGGTTACTTATTTGAGGCTCTTGGCGTTCCCTTTCAACCAGAATGTAGATTACGATTATCCTGTTTTTAGGAGCTTAGCTGAATGGCCTGTTTTGGCGAGTCTGTTTCTTTTATCTTTGCTTGTTTTCGCAGGGGTGAGGCTCTTCCGTCGTTATAGGCTTATTTCGTTTGGCATATTGTGGTTTTTTATAACACTTCTGCCGGAATCGAGTTTTATTCCATTGAAGGACGTTATTTTCGAACATCGGCTTTATTTACCTATGTTAGGATATAGTCTTTTTTTAGTTTGTGCTTTATACTACGTTGTTAGGAATAAAACCGCTAGGGCAATAATTTTAATCTTAATAATCCAAACCTACGCTTTTATGGCTTTTAGCAGGAATTCCGTTTGGCAGGATCAAATTGCCTTAGGTGCGGATATTGTAAAAAAATCACCTAACAAGGCAAGGTCGTATATCCATTTAGGCACTGCCTATATGAGTAAGGGAATGTATAGCTATGCTATAGATAATTTCTTGAAAGCCCTTGAAATAGCGCCTGATTACAGCGAGGCTTATTATAACCTTGGCGCCAGTTATTACGAAAAAAAAGATTTTGATAAAGCCATCTTTTATTTTAATAAAACGCTGCAAATAAATCCTATGGATTTAGAAGCTAACTATTATAGAGGTATGTCTTTTAATTATAAGAAAGAGTATGCCAAAGCCATACTTGATTTTAAACAGGTCTTACACATTAATCCCGGTTATGTTGAAGCATCTCTTTCGCTTGCCAATGCCTCCAGCGTTATCAATAAAGATAACGAATAGGCAAGGCGTATAAAAAAGCGAGGTGATAATCACTAAAGTGACAGCCACCTCGTCCATTGTTTCGGAGCCCTACCGTAAATTTACATGTTATAAGGCATAGAAAAATGCGGAAGGAGGGATTTGAACCCTCAAGGGTTGCCCCATACGCTTCTGAGACGTACGTGTCTGCCAGTTGCACCACTTCCGCGATAGAACTAAGTATATTCCAGTCTTGCGATTCTGTCAATCATTCCTGTGGGATAAAAGAATTGCAGCAATAGTACTTTATTGGTATAATATAACTTCTAAAATTTTGTATTAAACAATATGTCGGAAGGCAGTACTATGTTTTTGGAATCTTTTTACAATACGATTTTGGCTGTGATTCAGATTATTCTGCTTGCCGGGATAGGTTATTGGCTGGTAAAAACCAATAAGTTAGATGGTGCGGGGTTAACTACTTTAAGCCATTTGGTTGTTGAGGTTACTTTACCGGTTTTGATCTTTAGCCAATTGATCAATGATTTTAGTTTTAGTATATATCCTAATTGGTGGATTTTTCCTTTATTGAGTATTTTAATTACTACGGCAGGTTTAGCGATAGGCGTTTTAACAAGCAGATGTATAAAAGGCGAGGAATTAAAAAAACAATTTTTAAGTTTAGCCGCTTTTCAGAATTCAGGGTATCTTCCGCTGGCGCTTGTCGCGGCGTTATTGCCGAAGGATAAAGCGGATACAATGTTTACATATTTATTTTTATTTCTTTTGGGGTTTAATCTTATAATTTGGTCCTTAGGCGTGCATATTTTATCTTCGCGCAAAGAAAGTAAATTTGAATTAGGCAGTTTATTCAGCCCACCGGTAATTGCCACATTATTCAGCCTTGTATTGGTGTTTTTTGGTTTATCTAAGGCGGTGCCGGAATTTATCCTGAAACCTTTAAAAATGGCGGGTGATTGTACTGTGCCGCTTGCCATGATTATAGTAGGAGGCAATCTTGCGGAAATACATTTAAGGCAGATCAATAAATGGTGTATTTTTCTGCTGCTTTTATCAAGAATGATTATTTTTCCGGCAATAGGTTTTTGGTTGATTACCCTGTTGAAGCTTCCGGAATTAATCGGATTATTGATTGTTATGCAGTTGGCAGTGCCTCCGGCTACGTCGTTATCGGTAATAATGCGGCATTATAAAAAAGAGGATTTATTTATCAGCCAGGGCATATTCTTTGGGCATATGCTAAGTATTATAACTATACCGTTATTTTTAAGTTTATATTTCGCGTATTTTATGGTAAAATAATATGATTGAGAAGACGAGTAAAGTAATCGCAACTAACCGTAAGGCTTATCGAGATTATTCTATAATTGAAAAGTTTGAATGCGGTATAGAATTAAAAGGCAGTGAAGTAAAATCGTTAAGAGACGGCAGGATAAATTTAGACGATAGCTTCGCGCATATTGATAAGGAAGAAGTCATTTTATATAATACGCACATAAGCCATTACGCGCAGGCAAGTTATCTTAATGTTGAGCCGACAAGGCCAAGAAAACTGCTTTTGCATAAGAATCAGATAAGGAAGTTAATCGGGCATACCGCTCAAAAAGGGCTTACGCTTGTTCCTCTTCAGGCATATTTTAACAAGCGTGGCTTTGTGAAAATAGAACTTGCTCTTTGTAAAGGCAAGAAGGTTTATGACAAAAGAGAAGATATCAAGCGCAGGGAAAGCGATTTAGAAATGCGCAGGATAATGAAGGATAAGAGGAATAGGTAATTCCCCCTTGCCTAAGCGCTTGTAAATTTTTCGCTTTGCTCAAAATTTACTACGCAGGCTTCGGGGTGAAATTTTTTCATAATAAAAAAACTATAAAAAATTTCTAGGGGGTGAATGGGTTCGACTTGGGATAGTCGGTTAAAAGCAGCATGTCGCGGAGGCAAGGCTGGCCGCGTTAACAATCCTTGCAAAACATAAACGCAAAAAACACACAAGTGTTGACAAACCGTGTAGCATCGATGATGCCGGCAGTAATGCCAGCACCAACAATGATGCTTACTGGTGCGGGAACCTTCGGGCTTAATTAGCCTGAAGTCTCTATTCATCCTGTCTACGGGATGAAATAGAGCCTTTTGTAGACTGGCTCTCTCCGGTTTACCTTTCGAGTGAGAGTGAGATTTTAAAAGGTTGCGGCCTATGAAGTCCTGCCTCGCAGGGCGCGTAGGAATAAGGCGAAAAATACGAGGCTAAACATGTAGCGGCTTTTCTCTGATTACTTAAGGACGCGGGTTCGATCAGTTAAGGTCGACTCCTGAAGTAATTCAGGATGAAAAATCTGGCTTGTATCAAGGAAGCCCTAACGTAAAGACGAGGGTAATCTTGAGGGGTGAAAACCCTGCAGAGACTGCTTCTGTAAGAAGCGATAGGAGGTGATACCGTTGGAGGAAGTTGAGAAAGCGTATTTAGCTGGAATAGTGGATGGAGAGGGAACTGTGACTTTGACGAAGTTTCATAAAAATGAAACTCCTACGCCTAATGTATCCGTTGCCAATAATAATTTGGAACTCTTAAAATGGATTAAAATTAGGTTAGGGGGATCGATAATTTCTAAAAGAAATCGTAAACCTCACCATAACGCTTCATATGCATGGTCAATAAAGCAGGACAGAGCAATACGGCTACTCAACGAAATAAAACAATATCTAATAATTAAAAAACCACAAGCAGATCTAATAACACAGCGATATAAACTTGTTACGCATCGAGCCGGAAAATATACTCCGGAAATGTTGAAAAATAAGATGTGTCTTGTGGATGAGATTAGAAAATTGAACCAGCGGTATAATAATGCCTCTTATAATACGCCGGGCCCCGCCACAAGTTTTGGCGGGAGAAGAAATAGTCCACGCTACTTGGACAACAAGTAGGAAAGTGTCCCGCCACCTCCACTTAATGAGTCCCCGTCGCTTTGCTTCGCAAAGCAAAGCGACGGGGGCGAATTAATCCCGAAGCGTGCGCGGTAAATTTCGCGAGAAATTTACAAGCGTTTGCGCGAGGGACAACAGCGGCAAGCCATTTTACAAGACACAACAATTTAAATAGGTATTTTGTTTATATTAACGATGCGCGAAAAAAGGCAGAAAAAAACAAATAAACATTTTTTATGGTATAGGCAAGTATATATATGTCTACTAACCACTGAAAATCGCAGAAAGTTATCGCTGAAGGCGATTTTCTTGCTTGCAACTTGCAACTTGTTACTTGTAACTTTCTTAAGCGGCTGTGCCATTGCCCCTGTAAAACAAGCTTTGCCTGTTTACAATATTAACGGAGTAACTTATGTGCCGTTAAATGCTTTATGCGAACAAAGAGGGGTGAATTTTACCTATGATATTTTTACTAAAACCGCTACTTTAATAAAAGAACCTCATAGAATAAATTTGATGGCCGGCGAGTCGATAGTGGTTGTTGACGGCGCGCCGCGGCATCTTAAACACCCGGTAGATACCTATAATGGCACGATAGTTGTGCCGAAAGGATTTATTGAGCAGGTTATGGATGCCGTATTTGTCAATAACGAGGCTGTGCCTGATAGCGCTGTGTCCTATGTGAGGAATATTAAAACAATAGTTGTGGATGCCGGCCACGGTGGATATGACCCCGGAGCAATAGGAAAAACAGGATTAAGAGAAAAGAATGTAAATCTTGATGTTGCCAACCGCCTCGCGAAAATTTTAAGCGAAGAGGGTTTTAAAGTAGTTATGACGCGTTCTTCCGATGATTTTGTCTCATTAGAGAAAAGAGTTAAAATTTCAAATGCCGCCAAGGCGGACCTTTTTATCAGCATACACTCTAATGCCAATACTGAGAGGGAGAAAAACGGTTTTGAGGTTTATCATGTTTCTACTGAAGTTAGTGATTTAAGGCGGGCTAAGTTATCAGCGGATAGCGTAGTATCCGATTTGGATAAGGCGGATTATGAGCAGTTAACTTCAAACTTAAAAACTATACTCTGGGATATGGTTTATACTGCCAGCCGCGCTGAATCTGTGGGCCTTGCGCAGTCTATCTGCAGGGCAGTAAACAATGATTTAAGCGTTAATGTTATTGGTGTTAAGGAGGCTGCTTTTCAGGTATTGAAGGGGGCGCATATGCCGGCGGTATTGGTTGAGATCGGTTTTGTATCAAATGAAAAAGAAGAACATAAATTGAGAAATACTGTTTACCGCCAGCAAATTACCGACGCGATAGCGCAAGGGATAAAAAGTTACGCGCGCCGCGGCGTATTCGCGGAGAAAGTAAAACAGTGAAGGCTATAGGCGTATTTGATTCCGGGGTGGGCGGGCTTACAGTGGTTAAAGAGCTGATCCGCCAGCTTCCGGGTGAGGACATTATATATTTTGGGGATACCGCGCGCGTGCCTTACGGCATAAAGTCTAAAGAAACGGTAATACGGTTTTCTATAGAAAATATTTTGTTTTTGCTTAAGCAAGATGTTAAATTAATTTGTGTTGCCTGTAATACTGTGTCAAGTTTAGCGCTTCCGGTGGTTAAAAACCATTTCCGCGTGCCGATTGTCGGGGTAATTACTCCCGGTGTGCGGGAAGCAGTTTATGCCACGCATAATAAACGTATCGGTGTCATCGGGACCAGCGGGACAATAAAAAGCCGCGCTTATGAAATAGAAATTGAACAATTGGATCCCAGTGTTAAAATTACCGCGGTTGCCTGCCCGTTATTCGTGCCGTTTGCCGAAGAAGGATGGCTGGAAGGCAATGCGGTATTAGAAGTGGCTAATACATACCTTAAGCCGTTGAAGGATGCCGGGGTTGATACGGTAATTTTAGGCTGTACCCATTATCCGTTGTTGAAGCAGGTGATTAAAAAGGTTCTAGGCGATAATGTCAGGCTGATAGATTCTGCCAAGCAAGTAGCTATAGAAGTTAAAAAAATTTTGTCCAGTGAATCTATTTGCAGCCAAAGGCATAAAGGCAGGCATAAGTTTTATGTAAGCGATAATCCGGAATGGTTTAGCGGCCTTGCCAGTAGATTCTTAGGGCAGGTCACGAAAAATGTCACTAAAGTTAATAATATTTAATCCCTTTTGGGAAATTACCGGGTTTTAACTCGGGGATTTCCTCAGGTTGTGAGGGAAGTTTCGGTATTAGGTTGAGGGGGCTCTACTAATGTATAGCGTAAAAGTAAAAGGAAATTTTAGTTCCGCGCATAACCTAAGAGGCTATAAGGGCAAATGCGAACAGCTGCATGGCCACAACTGGGAAGTTGAACTTGTAGTTTCAAAACTTGAATTGGATAAGATAGGCATGGTTATGGATTTTAAATTAATGAGGAATAAACTGAATATTTTATTAGAAGAATTAGACCATAAATACCTGAATAATATCAGTTATTTCAAAAAAGTAAATCCTACTTCAGAAAATATAGCTAAATACATATTTGAAAAGCTAAAGCTGGAGATCACCGATATTAAATCGGTAACTGTTTGGGAATCTGCTAATTCATCCGCGACTTATTATGCCGAATAACAAGAAAGCTGTTGTTTTGTTGTCCGGAGGGTTAGATTCCGCGGTTACGCTTTATTTCGCGAAAAAGCAGGGATACGAGTGTTATTGCCTTATCTTTGATTATGGCCAGCGGCATAATAAAGAAATATCAGCCGCAAAAAAAATCGCGCGGATTTCCGGTTCTAATTTCGAAATCGTAAAAATCAGCCTGCCGTGGAAAGGTTCCAGCCTGTTAGATAAAGATTTAAAAATACCTCAGGTCACCAGGTCACCAGGTCACCAGGTCACCGGACAGATTCCGAATACTTATGTCCCGGCGCGGAATATCATATTCTTAAGTTTTGCTTTGTCGTTCGCGGAAGCAATTAGTGCGCGGGCGATATTTATCGGAGCTCACTCTGAGGATTATTCCGGATACCCGGATTGCAGGCCTGAATTTTACCGGGCATTCAGTAAAGCCGCGAAAACAGGGACAAAAACAGGCGTGGAAGGCAGCCCGATCAAGATTGTAGCCCCTTTAATTAGTAAAAATAAGGCTCAGATCATCAAGGCAGGCACAAATTTAGGTGTTCCTTTTGAATTTACCTGGTCCTGTTATAACGGAGGGCGGGCTCCTTGCGGCGGCTGTGATAGTTGCTATTATAGGGCAAAAGGTTTTAAAAACCTGGGGATAGAAGATCCGTTGTTAAGAAATTTTAAACGGTAGATCTAATTGTGTTAGCCGGAGGGTAAGTATGACAGGAAAGATCGCGGAGATTTTTAAGAGTATACAGGGAGAAGGGATTTATTTCGGAGAAAAGCAGCTGTTTGTACGTTTTTTTGGCTGTAATTTAAAGTGCAGATTTTGTGATACTCCTTTGAATCATTTTAAAGAGTATTCTCCGGATGAATTATTCCTTGAATTACAGGCGCTTGCTCCTGATTTCAGGTCGATATCTTTTACCGGCGGAGAGCCTCTTTTACAAAAAGATTTCTTAAAGAGCATTATGAAGCTGACTTCAAAATATAATTATAAAAACTTTCTGGATACCAATGGAACTTTACCGAATGCCCTGGCAGAAGTTATAGGGCATGTTGATATTGTGTCAATGGATATAAAATTGCCTAGCTCGACTGGCGAGAAAAGTTTTTACGAAGAACATAAAAAATTTTTGGAAATCTCCTCCGAGAAAGAATTACTTATAAAAATTGTAATTTGTAATTCTACTTTGGAGAATGAACTGCGGGAAACTGTTAATTTGATAAAAGAAAAGAGTAAATACGCGGTTTTAGTTTTACAGCCGAATAGTTTGGAAGATAAAAGCTTAACGCATGAAAAGCTCGCTTATTTTAAACAAATTTGTATCGCGGCGGATATAGTAACATGCGTAATCCCGCAGATGCATAAAATTATTAATGTAAGATAATTTCAGGATTTAGTTTTAGGTTAATTAAAACAAAGGATAATAGCGATGAGAAATAAAAAAGAATCCGCGTATGAAGGATTACAAGAAAACATAAAAGGGCTTAAAACTCCGCAGATTGAGGTTTGGGAAAACCAGTACCAGGATAAGGAATATACTATTTGCCTTGATATTCCGGAGTTTACCTGTATTTGCCCGAAAACCGGGTTGCCGGATTTTGCCAAAATAATTATTTTGTATTCTCCCTCTAAATATTGTATTGAGCTGAAATCTTTTAAAATGTACACAATGTTTTACCGGGATATCGGCATATTTCATGAACATTTGACAAATAAAATGCTGGAGGATTTTGTCGCGGCGTGCATGCCGCGCTGGGCAAAGATTACTGTGGAGTTTAACCCGCGGGGGGGCATAACTACTACGGTGATGAGAGAATATTGGGCGAAAAAATAACTATGTCCCCGCCACAAAGAGCGGCGGGTCCGCCAGGAATTTTGGCGGAACAAGGTCACAAGCAAAAAATGAAGACTATAAACGCTAAAATAATTACGGAAACAGTACGGGATTTATGCCTGGAGGCTAACTTGCGGCTAAGGCAAGATGTTTTTTTAAGTTTAAAACAGGCGTATGCCGGAGAAACAAATGAAAGAGCGGGCAATATTTTAAAAGCTATCCTTGAAAATGCCCGTATAGCTCAAAAAGAAAAGCTCGCGATATGCCAGGATACCGGGTTACCTTGTGTGTTTATTGAATTGGGGCAGGATGTTAGAATAAAAGGCGATTTTAATTTTGCGATAAATAAAGGGATAAAATTGGGATATAAAAAAGGTTATCTCCGGGATTCTATAATTAGTGATCCTTTAAAAAGGGGAAAACCTTCTTTTTCCCCCGGGATAATTCATATCGATATAGTAAAAGGCGATAAAATAAAAATAACTGTTTTACCTAAAGGCTTCGGTTGTGAGAATAAAACAAGGCTCAAGATGTTTAATCCTACCGTAGAAATAGAGGAAATTAAAGAATTTATACTGGAAAGTGTGAAGTTAGCAGGGCCTGACGCCTGTCCGCCTTATGTTGTAGGGGTGGGGATAGGCGGAAGCGCGGATTATTCATGTCTGTTAGCGAAAAAAGCCTTATTACAGAAGGTCACCAAGACTTCAGGCCGCCAAGTCTCCGGTTATATTGGGAAATTGGAACATGAATTGTTGGGGGAAATTAATCGCTTGAATATCGGGCCGATGGGGTTGGGCGGAAAAACTACGGTTTTAGGCGTTAATATTGTAACGTGCCCGACGCATATCGCGGGACTGCCGGTTTGCGTTAATATCAGTTGTCATGCTTTAAGAAGCGCGGCTAAAATATTGTAATTTTATGAACAGATCAATACGCGGCTTATTCGTAAGTTTTATTTTTTTTTATATTGTATTTATTATTTCAGTATGCTCCGCGGAAGAATTCATTTCTCCCGAAAAGGCGTTTGAAAGCTTATCCGGATTTCCTGAAATAAAATTTCTGGCGGTTAAATATCTTTGTGATAATTTTGAATGCGCGGGGCACGGTTTTGGCACTTCTGTGGAGAGATGGCCGGAAAAGGATTATCCTTTTTATGTGTTGCGCTATGATATAACGGAGGATGTTGAAAAAGAGCCCGGGCTTTATTTGGCTAAAGAAATATACGCAAAGTTGTTTTATATAGACGCTTATACCGCTAAAGTTTATCCCGGAGATATAACTCAGGAAACAATTTTGGAGAAGAAAGCAGCGGCGAAAGCCCGCGATATTGAAAAGTCGATATTAGTAGATAAAGAAATAGATCTAAAAGTCGCTTTGGAAAGAATATCCAAAGGGCTTGAAGGGCGTGTCTCTTTGCCTGATGAAGAATGTAAAAATCTCGCGCGGGAATTTTCTCCTTTATTTTTCGGCTCAGTTAACGCTTTAACGCCTGAAACCCGCCTCAAAGGGATAATGATATTGAAGCGGTTAGGCGATATTTCTAAATCTTGCGCGGAATTTAAGGATAAGCAAATAATTCAGGCGTTAATAAAGTTATTTAAGGATAATGACTACCGGGTAAGGTATAGCGCTGTAAACGCCTTGTTAGTTACAGGAGAAAAAGGTGACAGCCTTTTGATTGAAGAACTGCGCGTTTTATTAAAAGATCCTAATAAATTAGTCAAGAAGGCGGCAGTAAAGGCTATAGCTAAATTAGGCAATAGTAAACCGGTTAAATAAATATATGGGGAATTTATAAATATGGAAAATATTTTGTTGCCTTTAAACTCCGGGAGAATAAAAGCATTAAAAGCCGGAGAAGAATTAAGTTTATCCGGTAGAATTTATACGGCTCGGGACCAGGCGCATAAACGGTTAGTGGAGGCGATCGGGCAAGGTAAAAAACTGCCGGTTGATTTAACGGACGCGGTTATTTATTATTGCGGCCCTACCCAAACGCCGAAGGGGAAAAATATAGGTTCATGCGGCCCGACTACAAGCGCTAGAATGGATAAATTCACGCCTGCTTTATTAAAAGCAGGCGTTAAAGGGATGATCGGCAAAGGCCGGCGTTCAGAAGAAACGCTTGCCGCGATAAAAGAATACGCGGCGGTTTATTTTTTAACCTACGCCGGTTGCGGCGCGCTATTAACTCAATATATTGTAAAAGCAAGGATTGCCGCTTACGCGGATTTAGGCCCGGAGGCAATTTATGAATTAGAGGTCAAGGATTTTCCGGTAATTGTGGCTATTGATTCACAAGGCAGAAATATATACAACGTTTAGAAAAAGAAAGAGGAGAAAATGATAAGAAAAGACGGCAGGCAGTCGGACAGTTTAAGGAAAATAAATATTACGCGCAATTATTTAAAATACGCCGAAGGTTCCTGCCTTATAGAGATGGGAAATACCAAGGTTATTTGCAGCGCATCGGTTGAAGAATCAGTGCCTCCATTCTTACGCAATTCCGGCAATGGCTGGGTAACTGCTGAATACGGCATGTTGCCGCGTTCATGCCAGTCTCGTATCCCGCGGGGCAAAGATTCAGGCAGGACGTATGAAATACAGCGTTTGGTAGGGCGTTCTTTGCGCGCGGTAACAGATATGAACCGTATGGGTGAAAGGACTGTTTGGATCGATTGTGATGTTATTCAAGGAGACGGCGGCACGCGCACGGCCTCTATTACCGGAAGTTTTATCGCTTTAGCGGACGCTTTCAATAAAATAAAAAATGACGGCATTCTGCCGCAGATTCCTATAAAGGATTTTGTCGCCGCGACGAGTGTGGGCATTATAAACGGGGATTTGCTTTTGGATCTAGCGTATGAGGAAGATTCCCGCGCCGGAGTGGATATGAATGTGGTAATGGTATCTAAAGGAGAATTTATCGAAGTACAGGGCACTGCCGAAAGGAAAACTTTTAGTAAGGAACAAATGGATGGGTTGCTTGATCTGGCTAAAAAAGGGATTTTACAGCTGATAGATATTCAGCGCGGTTTGTTGAAGAATATAATTGAATAAAATTATAAAGATTTCTCCTATGAGTATTGAATTAAAACTGGTAGTAGCTACGCGGAACCAAAAGAAGCTGGAAGAGATAAAAGAAATTCTTAAAACGTTAAAACTTAACGTGATTTCTCTCTCGGATTTCCAGAAGGCGCCTCGTATAATCGAAAACGGCAAGACGTTTCAGGAAAATGCCATAAAAAAAGCGGTTAAAATAGCGCGTTTTACCAAACAGCTTACGATGGGAGAAGATTCCGGGTTGTGCGTGGACGCTTTAGGCGGAAAGCCGGGCGTTTATTCCGCGCGTTTTTCAGGGAAAGATAAAAGTGATGAAAAAAACAACTTAAAATTGCTGGAAGTTTTAAAGGGGTTACCCGCGGGCAAGCGGAAAGCGTGTTATTGTTGCGCGGTGGCGTTAGCGGATAAAAACGGGTTAATCGGGGTTGTGGAAGGCAAGTGCGGCGGTTTGATCGGTTTTGAGCAAAAAGGGGCATTTGGTTTTGGATATGACCCGTTATTCGTTATTCCTAAATACGCGAAGACTTTTGCTCAGCTTGGCGCTGCCATAAAACACAAAATGAGCCACCGATACCACGCGTTAAAAGCAGCAAAAAAGATTATTAAGAAATATATTGAGGATTATAGAAGCAGCTGATATAATAACTGCTTACTATTAATAGGTATAACTTTTCGGGGCGTGGCTCAGTTTGGCTAGAGCGCTTGCTTTGGGAGCAAGAGGCCACAGGTTCAAGTCCTGTCGCCCCGACTAATTTGCTGTATTGCTAGAAATAAAAGATTGTCCCTGAGTCATTGTGAATTTAAATAATTCTAGTGGCGAGGGGCGAATGGTTATTGCGCCTGTAGCTCAAATGGATAGAGCATCTGCCTTCAAAAGGAGCCTCTATGTGGAAAAAAACACATAGAATTGGATGTGGCTATATGCAAGGAAGTCCTTATTTAAATAATAATGGATTATTTGCAGGCAACCGTTAGCTATAGGTAGTCGAAATTCGAAAGAAAGTATGTAAAGTGGGCAAATGACTACCTAGCAATAAAACGAGAGTCCTCAGAGACTATACGCCACACACCTGAAATGGTGAAGACATAGTCCAGACCGCAACATAGTTGGCCGAAGTAATTCGGTGCGGTAAGCTAAGCCGAGGGTTGGCCGTTCGATTCGGCCCAGGCGCATTAAATATAAGATAATGTTTTGAAAAGTTGGGCGTTCCCTGCCTGCGGGCAGGCGCACTAGAACATAATATGAAAAAAAAGTTGTTGGTTGGTCTTTTAATTTTTTTTGCGCTATTCTTAAGTTTTGTATACTTATTCCTGCCGTTTAAAGGAAAAGATCTAGTCGTTAATAAACTCAAGTTTTTGACTGGAAGAGACGTAGCTTTAGGGCATATCAATTATATCCCCCCTTTTAAATTTAAAATAGATAATCTTAATATTCAGGGTTTATTTAAGGCAGATAGTATTTTGATCTCTCCCGGCATAGAGGGTTTATTTAGCGGTAAGTTTTTATGCAATGAAATAAATTTTATAAATCCGGAAATCATTTGTGAAAAAAAATTACCGGTTAAAACAGAATCGGCAGCGGCTGATCTTTTAATCTCGCCCGCCAAAACCGTTATTTCAACAACCGGCCGTAAGAATAATGGCTTGAACTTTATGTTCAGGCGGATAACCGTATCAAATGGCAAGATTGATATTATCGACCTTACCGCCGGCCCGGAGGAAGGCGTAAAGATAACTATTAAGGATATATCCCTGAATTTGACTAATATCCATAAAATGCCGTTATCGGTAATTAGTAATTTTGATTTTAAAGGAAGTATCCCTTGGGAAAAAGGGCGCAATGAAGGCGTGATTGCCGCGCACGGCTGGATTGATTTATTTAAAAAAGACATTAATGCCGTACTTAAGATTGAAGGGATTGACGGCGTATATCTTTCTCCCTATTATAGCAGTTGGATAGATATTCATAAGGCCCGCATTGAATACGCGAAACTGGATTTTATCAGCAATATTCACGGGCTCAATAATAATGTGAGCGCGCAATGCCATTTGGAGTTGAGTGATATAGTATTTAAGCCCCGCCTCCCGGAGGAAACGCAGGAAAAGGAGGAAAAAATCATGCATACGGTTTTGGATATATTTAAGTCTGCCGATCAGGGGAAAGTGTCCGTGGATTTTACTTTTAAGACAAAAATGGATAGGCCGGAATTCGGTTTTCAGATCATCAAAGGCGCGTTGGAAGATAAAATCGCCAATAGCAAGAAAAGCAGCAGGCAGTTGACCGAAGATATTATATTGTTGCCGGCAAGCATTTTGCAAGGCGCCGTGAAAAGCGCGGCTGATATTTCAAAAGCGGTGATAGATGGGTCCTTCGCTGTGGGAAATGAATTCAAAAAAGCCTTACAAGCTTCTTTTAAGAAATAATATTTTACGCAAAAGGAAGGAGTTGGCATGGTTACAGAGAAAAGAGGGTTCCTTCGCGGCAATGTATTTTGTAAAATAACAGCTATTTTTGGAGAACGCCTTTTAGTTTTCAATTCTTATACGGAAAATATAAGTGAAGGCGGAGTGAAGGTTTTTTTGGAAGAGAGGCTCCATACGTCTACGATAGTGGATTTAGAACTGTTTTTGGCAGAAAACGCGCCTCCTGTTAAATGCAGGGGGGAATTAATTTGGGTTAAAGAAATACCGTCTAAGGAAGCAAAAGAGCTCCTTTTTGACACAGGCATCAAATTCATAGAACTTAGCCCTCAGGATCAGAAAAAAATAAGCGAGTTAGTTAAAAAAATCGTAGTTAACGAAAAAGACGGTAAAGATACTATTTAAAGATTTTCATTGCAGCATTAAAAAAAAGAGATATAATTATTTTTTTTGAAGAAAGATTTCAGGTTTTTACGGGAAAGGATGATTTATGAGTAAATATTCAGGGACAGATCGGCGTAAGTTTAAAAGGGTAGAACTTGGCTTAACGCTTATTTATCGTAAAGACGCGCCTTTAGATGTAAATGTCAGCGGTTCAGGCATTGAGAGCAGGGCAAAAATGTTGGATTTATGCGAAGGCGGGTTATCTATCGCGACTGATGTTAATATTCCTGTTTCAACTGTCTTGTGGATAAAGTTTACATTGTCTAGAGTAGAGAACAAAGGTGTGAATTATTATGGCAATATGGAATTATTAGGGGAAGTCCGGTATTGTACCGCGGTTGGGGAAAATAATTATCGCGTAGGGATATCTTTTGTTGACATGAAGGATAAGTTAAAGGTTGATATAGCGAATTTTGTTATTTCAGTGGAAGAAAGTTCGGGCAAATAATTGTGAATTAATGGTGGCTATAGCTCAATTGGTTAGAGCGTTAGACTGTGGCTCTGAAGGTTGCGGGTTCGATCCCCGTTAGCCACCCCATTTTTTGTTTTGAGAGTATATAAATCCTCCCTTTCTACTTTAGAATCAAAGGTTTGTATAGGTTCTAACCGATTGTGGAGGTTTTGTATTTCGGGGATGATGACCGGCCGGTACAAAAATTATACACGTATTATAAATAGCAAGGAAATAGGCTTTTCTAAAACAGGGAGATTGTTTTTTTTGCTCTAAATTTTTGATTCATAGATTTAAAATTGTTGTTACTAAACTCAGAATATTCTTGATAAAATGAAGTATTGCATATATAATTGTTCTTGTAAAAATAGAAAGGTTTCCCCTCGCCTCATATATAATTTTTGTATTGTTCATTAGAGCTGAAAGTATCTTGCAATAGGGTGATATCCGTATGAATAAAATGAATAGAAAAAATTTAATAGTTGTTTTGGCGATCGGAATAAATTTTATTTGTTTAAGCGCGGGTTTAGCTCAATCTGACATACAAGTTACCGGTATCTCTTATGATGAAAAAGGGCTATCGTATGCAGTAGTTAATGGTAACGTAAGGAGAGTGGGAAGCATAATTAATGGAGCTAAATTAATCGGAATCCATAAAGATTCCGTGAGATTTAAAAATCAAAACGGAGTATTTGATAAAGAAATTGAAGGAGGAAAATTAAAACGGCCAAGCAATACAGCTAAAAATAATCAGCTAACTGATTCAGCTCAATCTATTATTAAAAAAGTAAAAGGTATTTTTGGAGTGAAGGAGAAAGAGAATAAGGCGTCTGACGTAACTTTAATAAATATTGTGTCCGAAGAGGAGCTGGAGGAGGAAAAGAAAGCTGAACAAGAAAAATTAATTAAATTAGAGCAAGAAAGAAAAGCAAGGTTAGAACAAGAAAGACAAGCGAAGACAGCAGAGGCTCAACGTCAGGAACAAGAAAAACTAGATAGAGAAGTGGCTGAGCGTCAAGCACAGTTCATGAAATCCGAAGAGGAAAGATTACTCAACCCACAGCGTTATGAGCAGGCAAAGAAAGCTGAACGGAAAAGACAAGCTAAGATAGAGGCTGAACGTAAAGAACAGGAAAGATTAACCAGAATAGAAGCTCAGCGTCAGGAACAGATAAAGAAAGCTGAACAGGAAAAACAAGCTAAGATAGAGGCTCAGCGTAAAGAGCGGGAAGAAAAAGCTAAGAAGGTAGAGCAGGAAAGATTAGCTAAGGAAGAAGCTCAGCGTCAGGAACAGGTAAAGAAAGCTGAACAGGAAAAACAAGCTAAGATAGAGGCTGAACGTAAAGAACAGGAAAGATTAACCAAATTAGAAGCCGAACGTAAAGAGCGGGAAGAGACAACTAAGAAAGCTGAACAGGAAAGATTAGCTAAAGAAGAGGCTCAGCGTAAAGAACGTGAAGAAAAAGCTAAGAAGGCCGAGCAGGAAAGATTGGCTAAACAGGAGCAGATAAAGAAAGCTGAACAGGAAAAGCAATCTAAGGTTAAGATAGAGGCTGAACGTAAAGAACAGGAAAGATTGACTAAATTAGAAGCCGAACGTAAAGAACGGGAAGAAAAAGCTAAGAAGGTAGAGCAGGAAAGATTAGCTAAGGAAGAAGCTCAGCGTCAGGAACAGGTAAAGAAAGCTGAACAGGAAAAACAAGCTAAGATAGAGGCTGAACGTAAAGAACAGGAAAGATTAACCAAATTAGAAGCCGAACGTAAAGAGCGGGAAGAGACAACTAAGAAAGCTGAACAGGAAAGATTAGCTAAAGAAGAGGCTCAGCGTAAAGAACGTGAAGAAAAAGCTAAGAAGGTAGAGCAAGAAAGATTAGCTAAAGAAGAAGCTCAGCGTCAGGAACAGATAAAGAAAGCTGAACAGGAAAAACAAGCTAAGATAGAGGCTCAGCGTAAAGAACAGGAAAGATTGACCAAATTAGAAGTTGAACGTCAAGAACGTGAAGAAAAAGCTAAGAAGGCCGAGCAGGAAAGATTAGCTAGGGAAGAAGCTCAGCGTCAGGAGCAGATAAAGAAAGCTGAACAGGAAAAACAAGCTAAGATAGAGGCTGAACGTAAAGAACAGGAAAGATTAACCAAATTAGAAGCCGAACGTCAAGAGCGGGAAGAAAAAGCTAAGAAGGTAGAGCAAGAAAGATTAGCTAAAGAAGAAGCTCAGCGTCAGGAACAGGTAAAGAAAGCTGAACAGGAAAAACAAGCTAAGATAGAGGCTCAGCGTAAAGAGCGGGAAGAAAAAGCTAAGAAGGTAGAGCAGGAAAGATTAGCTAAGGAAGAAGCTCAGCGTCAGGAACAGGTAAAGAAAGCTGAACAGGAAAAACAAGCTAAGATAGAGGCTCAGCGTAAAGAACAGGAAAGATTGACCAAATTAGAAGCTGAACGTAAAGAACGTGAAGAAAAAGCTAAGAAGGCCGAGCAGGAAAGATTGGCTAAACAGGAGCAGATAAAGAAAGCTGAACAGGAAAAGCAAGCTAAGGTTAAGATAGAGGCTGAACGTAAAGAACAGGAAAGATTGACTAAATTAGAAGCCGAACGTAAAGAACGTGAAGAAAAAGCTAAGAAAGCCGAGCAGGAAAGATTAGCTAAGGAAGAAGCTCAGCGTCAGGAACAGGTAAAGAAAGCTGAACAGGAGAAACAAGCTAAGATAGAGGCTCAGCGTAAAGAACAGGAAAGATTGACCAAATTAGAAGCTGAACGTAAAGAACGTGAAGAAAAAGCTAAGAAAGCCGAGCAGGAAAAATTGGCTAAACAGGAGCAGATAAAGAAAGCTGAACAGGAAAAGCAAGCTAAGGTTAAGATAGAGGCTGAACGTAAAGAACAGGAAAGATTAACTAAATTAGAAGCCGAACGTCAAGAGCGGGAAGAAAAAGCTAAGAAGGCCGAGCAGGAAAGATTAGCTAAAGAAGAGGCTCAGCGTCAGGAACAGGCCAAGATTGCCGAGCAAAGAAGCCAGGAAGAATTAGCACAAAAAGCAGAAGAAGTTAAGCAGAAAGAAGCCGCAGCCAATGCCGAGCAGGAAAGATTGGCTAAAGAAGAAGCTCAGCGTCAGGAACAGGCCAAGGTTGCCGAGCAAAGAAGCCAGGAAGAATTAGCACAAAAAGCAGAAGAAGTTAAGCAGAAAGAAGCCGCAGCCAATCCTGAGCAGGAAAGACTCGCCAAAGAAGAAGCTGCCCGTCAAGAACAGGAAGAAAAAGCAAAAAAGGTTGTGTCGTGGGCGCGATTAGTTAAGGATGAAACCCGTAGATTGAGTAAGGTTGCGCAGAAAGCAGATTCTGCGACAAAAATAGAAGAAAACAAGACTTTAGCCTATCAATGTAGAGACAAGGCGGTGAAATTGCAGCAAACTTCTCCAGAGAAGGCAAAAGAACTCCTTTTGCAAGCGATTGAATGTTATAAAAATGTTATAGGCTATACTGTTAACATTGACGACAAATTAGTCTCAGAGAGTATAATTGAAGAAATTAATAAACAAATTACCTATATTGAAAATATGGCTTTATCGGTAGCTAAATAGGTTCTAATGTCGGCCAGCCATTTACCCCAAATTTTAAGCCCTTGTAACTGAATAAGTTGCAGGGGCTTTTTCTTCGCCTCTTGAGGGGAGTTAGAAACGGGAATATTAATCGTTCGCTAATAATTAGCTATGAATAATCAAAAGAAAGCCGCATTTCAACTAATTTTGCTTTTTGGCTTGGTTAGCCTTTTTGGTGACATCGTCTATGAAGGGGCGCGCAGCGTTAACGGCCCATACCTTAAAACGTTGGGCGCGAATGCCGTAATAGTAGGTATGGTCGCCGGGATCGCGGAGTTTCTAGGTTATGCGATTCGCCTGGCCTCAGGGTATTTTGCCGATAAGACCAAAGCCTATTGGGTATTCACTTTTTTAGGTTATGGAATGCTGATTAGTGTGCCTTTGCTCTCTCTTGTCGGTGTATGGCAGTTCGCGGTTATTTTTATTATAATGGAGAGAATAGGTAAGGCCCTGCGCAGTCCGGCAAAAGATACTATTCTTTCACAGGCCACAAAGCAGGTAGGCACAGGTTTCGGTTTTGCAATAGCTGAGGTGCTTGATCAGATAGGGGCGATCTGCGGCCCGTTAATTTTTGCCGTACTTTTTGTACTGATTGGCAAAGGAGACCGGGGCGTAAGAGATTATCAACAGGGGTACTCATTGCTTTGGATCCCGTTGATTTTGGTTATGCTCTGCATTTTTTTTGCCTGGCGGCGTGTACCGGATCCGCAAGTCTTAGAGGGCTCCGTAGGCAAAAGCCGTGAGGCAGATAAATTAAGCAAAGTTTTTTGGATCTATACGGTTTTTACTTTTGTAACTACAATTGGTTTTGCTAATTTCGCCTTAATCGGTTATCATTTTAAAGCTAAGCATGTGTTGACTGATGCGCAAATTCCTTTATTTTATGCTTTAGCCATGGGGGTGGATGCTGTTGCGGCTTTGGCTATTGGCAAGGCCTACGATATTTTTAAAACAAGGCATAATAATGAAAAGGCCGGGCTGGCCACTTTGATCGCCATTCCGGTGCTTTCGCTATTTATACCTGTACTTGTTTTTTCGGAAAAGTTTTCCTTATGTTTAGCCGGCGCGATCCTCTGGGGAATTGTCATGGGCTGTCATGAGACAATTATGAAATCCGCAATTGCCGACCTGACACCTTTAAAGAAGAGGGGAACAGGCTATGGAATATTTAATACGGCTTACGGTTTAGCAATTTTTATTGGCAGCGCTCTTGTCGGTTTTCTGTATGAGCACTCTATACTTGCGGTTATTATTATCAGCGTTGCCATTGAAATAGCGGCTATCCCGGTTTTCTTTGTTTTACGCAAAGAGGCTTTACAGACGGGGGATGTTCCTCAAAAGGCCACCTTAGGCTAATATAACATATTGTAGTTTACGAGTTGAAAAGGTAACAATAAATAGCGGTTAGATTTTCCTTATTCTATGTTCCTGGGGAAAGGAAGATGATATAATAATTTTTCTAAAGAAAGGCCTTTGGTAAAAATGTCAAAGAAAATAGTATTTATTCTGGTTTTTATTATATCCGCGCTTACGCTGCAGCTTGAGCTTTTACAGGCACGCATATTTTCTATAGTGTTATGGTATAATTTCGTTTATATAGTTGTAACCATGGCGTTATTGGGTTTCGCGGCCAGCGGGACAGCGTTATCAGTATCTACTAAGTTAAGGAATTTAAGCGATCCCGCGTTTTATTTTTTAAGCATATTAGGCTTTTCAGTCACGTCTTTTTATTCTTCAAAGTATGCCTGTTTTCCGATACAGAATTCTTTTTCCTTAGTGCCTACGCCTCAGCTTATCTTTTTTCTTATTGTTTCCTATACTATTTCTATGGTGCCTTATTTTTTTGCCGGATTGGCCATAATCGGGTCTTTTGTCCGGCGCCCGGGTGAAACCAGCCGGTTATATTTTTCTAATCTTTTAGGATCGGGGTTGGGATGTCTTGCTTTTGTTTTTCTGATTGGTTTTTTGGGCGGATCTAAGCTTTTATTGTTTAGCTCTCTTTTATGTGTGATCGGTTTGCTGCCGGTGATTAAAAATAATATCCGGATGCAGCTTATTCTGATGCCCTGGTTGTTATTTTTAGTCATAGGCCTAATTTTACCGTCTAACAACTCCCAATTAAAGCAGATGCTTCCTGAACGCCATAAGCAATTTTGGGTGTTGTTTCCAGGGGGTGCCACTGTTGAGTATTCAGAATGGAACCCTATTTCGCGCATTGATGTTATTTCTAGCATTCAAGATCCTTCGGATAAACGGATATTGATGGATGGGGACGCGCAGGCTATGCTTTTCGATCTGCCCATGATTAAAGATCGTTCCATGTGGTCCTTCGCGGACAGAAATGCCGCGTACTCCATTCTAGGCAAGAAATCCGAACGTACACTCATAATAGGCGCTGGAGGGGGCTTTGACGTTGGGGTAGCTTTGATTAATGGATCCTTGGAAGTTGACGCGGTTGAAATTAATCCGACAACCGCTCGTGTCGCATCGGAGATATATTATTTCCGTACCAAGGATACCTTTGCGTCACCCCGGACTCATTTGTTCGTGGAGGATGGCAGGAGTTTTGTCAAGCGGTCAAAAAAAGAATATGACATAATAATGATGTGCGCGACCGACAGCTTTCTTGCGTTATCGACAGGCGCGTATGTATTGAGTGACAGCTATCTTTATACAAAAGAGGCGCTGCAGGATTATTTGGATCATATTACGGAAGGCGGTTTTATTCAGATAGGGCGCTGGCTTTTTAGTAAAAGGCCGCGCGAGACACTCCGTATTTTTACGACAGCATTGGAGGCGTTGAGGGATAGAGGCGTTACGGATCCCCTTTCAAACGTTGTTGTGATATCTCCTTATGAAAATTGGGCGGATGTAATTATTAAAAAACGGCCATTTACGCCGGATGAGCTGGAAAGGCTGCGTAATTTTTGCGCGCAATATGATATTAAAATTCTTTATCCCGCGGCCTTATCTCAGTCGGACTGGGAAAAAAGAGTGGGCGCGCCTTTCTTGTCGTTTGCCGATAATTTTTTCCGCAGGACAGAAAGGGTTTTCTATGAGCAGTATGATTACAATGTATTTCCGGTGAGTGATGACAGCCCGTTTTTTTACCAATATGACAAGTGGGGCCATGCCAAACAGAATGAAAATTTTCAACATTCATATTTTGATAAGATAAGGGGTGTCTGGTATCTTTTTATTTTGTTTTCTCTTGTTCTTCATTCCATAATTATGTCTTTAATTTTGGTTATATTGCCGCTTGTTATTTCCAAAAAGAGTTTGAAAAAAACACGGTTGCGCGTGTTTATATTTATATATTTCTGCGCTATTGGGTGTGCCTTTATGTTTTTCGAAATGGGTATTGTGCAAAAATGTGTTCTTTTCCTAGGCAATCCTATTTACTCTATGGCTGTTATTATTCCTGCGATACTGATATGCGCCGGAGGAGGAAGTTTATTCTCACATCGTATTAGGAGTAATATAAGATGTTGGATGGTTGCGGCGGTAGGTATATGCGGCTTCTTGATACTAATGATCAATAACTTTATGCCGGAAATTACCGGTTTCTTTTTTGCTTATCCTTTATGCGTTCGCATTCCTATCGTGGTTATTGCAATTTTGCCGTTGGCGTTTTTTATGGGTATGCCTTTTCCTCTCGCTATAAGATTAATTGCGGGTTATCAGGAAGAAACAATTCCGTGGGCTTGGGCGATAAATGGCTCAGCTTCAGTGATAGCGTCTGTTTTCGCCATTATTATAGCTATGCAGTTTGGTTTTAAAGCAGTCCTAGTTGTCAGCGCGATATTTTACCTCGTTGCGGGGCTTGCAATTATTTTTTTCTTGAAAGCGGACCGGGCTTAAATCCATGTCAATATTATTCTCCCGGAATAATGGGAGAGCTTAGAGGCTATTGATCGTATAAGGTCAATAGCCTTTTTTGTTATAATAGGAGAATTTAAGATATAGAAAAAAGTCAATAAATAACGGAAATAGCCGCTTTTCATATCTGTATTGTAAGCAGATAATATTCCTGGTCAATCGTTACTCATATGCGAATTGGGCCGTAAATTGGCCTTGTTTTGTAACGAAGGAGGAGTATTTATGGTAAGAAAAATAAAGAAAATATTCAAAAGTAAGCCAACCATTGAAGGCGCGGGTGTGCATTTAAAAAGAGCCTTTGGGTATTATCATGTCCCGCAATTAGACCCCTTTTTGATGTTAGATGATTTTCGCTCCGATAATCCAGATCATTATCTGCCGGGATTTCCCTGGCATCCACATCGTGGCATTGAAACGATTACGTATGTCCTGGAGGGTGGCGTTGAGCACGGGGATAGTATGGGAAATAAAGGGGTTATTTCCGCAGGCGATTTGCAATGGATGACCGCGGGCAGTGGCGTCATTCATCAGGAGATGCCTAAAGGGGATAAAAAGGGGAGGATGGGCGGGTTTCAATTGTGGGCAAACCTTCCGGCAAAGCAAAAGATGAGGGATCCCCGCTATCGAGATGTAAAGAAAAATACGATCCCCGAGTTAAAGCGTAAAGATGGCACAACGATAAAGATAATCTGTGGGAGAGTAGATGGCGTAGAGGGGCCGGTTAAAGATATCGTGATCGACCCGGAGTATCTTGACGTGTCGGTGCCTGTTAAAACTACGTTTATACATAAGGTAAATTCCGGGCATACGGTATTTGCTTATGTATTTGAAGGAGAAGCTTATTTCGACAAGGGAAAAGATTCATTTGCGTATGAAGTCGAAGGCGTAAATTATTTTGACTTTAAACGCGAATGTCTTATACAAACAGATAATGTTGTCTTTTACGGGGATGGGGATGAGGTAATCATAACCACGGAAGACAAAGCAGCGCGGTTCCTTTTAATCTCTGGAAAGCCTTTAAAAGAGCCGGTGGCTTGGTATGGCCCTATTGTGATGAATACGCAAGAAGAACTCAAGGTTGCTTTTGATGAGTATAATAATGGCACTTTCGTAAAAAAAGGAAAGAAATAGAATTGGAGGATAAAAAGGAGGTGGAGTATGAAAAAGTTGATCTTGACAGGAGTATCGGTTGTGTTTTTCGCAGTTGCTATAAGCAGTCTTTTGTACGCGCAAGATATGAAAGGCAAAATGATGGATAAGGCGCGCAACCAGATGTGTTGTGCTAAGTCAGAGGTTGATTTAAGATTAACAATGAGAAATCTCTGGGAAGATCATATCACTTATACAAGAAATTACATTATTAGCGCATTAGCAGGCCTGGAGGATGGAAATGCAGTTGCGCAAAGGTTGCTTAGAAATCAGGATGATATCGGAAATGCTATCAAAGCGTATTATGGAGATGCAGCCGGAGATAAATTAGCTGCGTTATTGAGGGACCACATAATGATCGCTACAGAAGTTGTTAAAGCAGCTAAAATGAGCAATACCGAAGAACTTACGATCGCTCAGGCAAAATGGAATGCGAATGCCGATGATATAGCGGTTTTTTTGAGTGGTGCCAATCCTAATTGGGCTAAAAAAGATTTAACCGATATGTTATATAAACATCTTGAGTTTACAACCGGTGAAGTTGTTTCAAGGCTGCATAAGGATTGGACAGCAGATATCAGCTTTTACGATAAAGGCCATGCGCACATGCTTATGTTCGCAGATATCTTAACGGATGGGATCGTAAAACAGTTTCCGGATAAGTTTAAAAAATAAGGAAGGATCTCAGGGGAATATTTTCTTAAAATACTGTAATACCAATATGATAATGTCGTATTCTACCAATTTAGAAATGTCGTATTCCAAGGATGCTATAATGCCTCCTCTGGAAGGAGGACATTATGGTAGGAAAGGACATTATCGCAATGACTCAGGAAGAATTAAAAAGGCTGCACGTAATTCATAAATCACTAGACAGATCCATAACGCAGGTAGAAGCAGCAGGTATTATAGGAGTATGCTTAAGGCAGGTTCAACGGATAGTAAGAATAATTCGGGCTGAAGGCGATAAAGGGATAATTAATAAATCTCGTGGTAAGGTTTCAAACAAAGCATTACCAAGCAAGATAAAAAATAAGGTATTAAACCTCTGTAAAGAAAAATATTCTGATTTTGGCCCTACTCTTGCAACAGAAAAGCTCTTTGAAATAGATAAGATAAAAATAAATGATGAGACATTGCGTCTATGGCTTTTGCAGGCAGGTATTTCGTACAATAAACGCAAAGTACGGCCGCATCGGCAGTGGCGCCAGAGGAAGCAATGCTTTGGCCAGATGATTCAGTTAGACGGTTCTCATCACGATTGGTTTGAAGGAAGAGGCGAAAAATGTGTGCTCATGGGTTATATCGATGATGCCACAGGGAATCCTTTTGGAAAGTTTTATGATTACGAAGGTACTCTTCCGGCTATGGATAGTTTTAAAAGTTATATCAAAAAATATGGTATCCCCGTGAGTATTTACCTGGATAAACATACGACATATAAATCGAATAAAAAGCAGACAATCGAAGATGAACTTAATGATACAGAGCCATTAAGCCAGTTTGCCAGGGCAGTAAAGGAACTTAGCGTTAATTTGATTTACGCTAATTCACCCCAAGCAAAAGGCAGGATTGAGCGGCTTTTCCATACATTTCAGGACCGCTTAATAAAAGAAATGCGTTTAGAGAATATTAAAACAATAGAAGAAGCGAATAAATTTCTGACGCGCTATCTTCCTGCTTATGGTAAAAGATTCTCCGTTAGTCCGGCTAATGGTACCGATCTTCACAGGGCAATCCCTGAAGGCATTAATCTAGATAAGGTTCTCTGTATAAAGACAGCCCGGACATTAAGGAATGACTTTACCATTGCCCATAATG
>Ga0209515_10000978_pt1 | contig 49347 bp, 43 predicted proteins | sample Subgroupgradi54m_FD_187454 | JGI IMG/M metagenome (GOLD analysis project Ga0209515, IMG submission 187454) | Subsurface groundwater microbial communities from S. Glens Falls, New York, USA - GMW60B uncontaminated upgradient, 5.4 m (SPAdes)... ... | reverse complement strand
CAGCGTCGGCGGGTGAGGGTGGGCTTGGCCTCCAGGTGGGACAGGCCGTTCCAGGCCAGGTTGACCAGGTGCGCCGCCACGGCCTCCTTGCGCGGCTTACGCACTTCCAGCCACCACCGGCCGGTCAACGCGACCATGCCGACGAGGGCCTGCGCATAGAGCTCGGAGAGCTTCGAGTCGTACCCGCGACGCTTGAACTCCGCGCCGAGGATGTGCTCGACCTGGTGCGCCACGTCGTTGAGCACACTGACGATGTTGCCGGTGGCCGACATCATCGGGGACTCGCGGACGAGCACCTGGAACCCGTGCGTCTCCTCCTCGATGTAGTCGAGCAGCGCCAGGGCCGCCTGTTCGCACAGCTCGCGCGGGTGCCCGGCGGTGAGTGCGTTGGTGATCCGATCGAGCAGTGAGCGCACTTCCCGGTCGACCACAACCGCGTACAGCCCTTCCTTGCCGCCGAAGTGCTCGTACACCACAGGCTTGGAGACTTTCGCCCGGGACGCGACCTCTTCGATCGAGGTCGCGTCGAAGCCGCGTTCAGCGAAGAGCTGCCGCCCGATCGCGATCAGCTGTTCGCGCCGTTGGGCCGACGACATGCGTACCCGCGAGCTGTTCTTGGCTGGTGGTGCGGGCACACCGCGCGGCATCGAAGGCCGCGCGGTGGCTGTCGGATCCTCGCTTCGGTCCTGGCTCACCCGACCATCGTGCCAGGCCGGGCAAGCCGCTTGGCGTCCAGCCGATCGGCCTTGGGCCAGCGCACCTCGCAGGCCCAGCCGAACTTTTCCAGGATCCAGATGAACCGTGCGTTGATGTCGATCTGACCGCGGTCCACGCCGTGTCGGGCGCAGGTCGGGTCGGCGTGGTGCAGGTTGTGCCAGCTCTCACCGAAGGACAGGATCGCCAGCGGCCAGAAGTTGCTGGCCTTGTCGCCTTCGCGGGTCTCGAACGGGCGATCGCCGTACACGTGGCAGACCGAGTTGATCGACCAGGTGACATGGTGCAGCAGGCCGATCCGGAGCAGGCCCGCCCAGAAGAGTCCGGTGAGCGCGCCCTGCCAGGACCAGGTGACCAACCCGCCGATCACCGCAGGTGCGAAGACCGACGCGAGCACGATGGGCACGAAGAGCCGGTCGACGCGCCGGACGTCCTTGTCAGCGATGAGGTCCGGGGCGAAGCGGGCCCGGTTGGTCATCTGGCGGCTGAACATCAGCCAACCCATGTGCGCGTGGAACAGGCCCTTGGTCAGCCCCCAGAAGCTGGAGCCGTAGCGCCAGGGGGAGTGCGGGTCGCCCTCGACGTCGGAGAAGGCGTGGTGTCGCCGGTGGTCGGCCACCCACTGGATGGGGGAACCCTCGATCGCCACGCTGCCGGCAATGGTCAGGGCAAGATGCAGCCCGCGGTTGGCCTTGAAGGAGCCGTGCGTCAGGTGCCGGTGGAACCCGGTCCCGATGCCGATGCCGCCGATGAGGTACAGCACGACGAACATCGTGATGTCGAGCCAGGAGATTCCCCAACCCCAGGCGACCGGTACTGCCGCCAGGAGCGCGGCGAACGGGATCAGGACGAACGCCCACAGGGCGATCAGCAGGCCGCGCGGCTGCGGGCCCTCGACGAGCGGCTTGGGCCCGGCCGTAGCGGTCGGTTCGAGCAGCGCAGTGGACATGGTGCCCCTTCGGGGTCGGACGGAACCGGATACCTACACCTACGTTACCGTAACCTACGGTACCGTAGATTTGCCAGGGCCACTTCTGTCAGGGCCACCCAGGACCGTGGCGCGGATCCAAGACGACCCGACCCTTTCTGTCGGACAGGCGTTCTAGTCTTTCGGCTGTGGATGACCTGGCGGAGGAAGCGCGACGGCTGCGTCGCGAGGAGGGATTGTCAGGACGGCAGATCCAGCAGCGGCTCGGCGTCGCCAAGCAGCGCCTACAGGACTGGCTGCGAGGTGTTCCGCCGCCGGCGTGGACGCGCCGACCGAACGCGAAGGATGAACTCCATGCCCGCGCCGTGGTGCTGCGCCAAGAGGGGTGGTCGGTCAACGACGTTGCCCTCGAGCTCGGCATTGCTCGCTCGACGGCCTGGCAGTGGGTGCGGCATCTCCCGTTGGACGCGGACTCTGAGCGAGCGCGAAGCAAGCGCGAGCACGCGAAGCTGATGCTTGACGGTCGATGGGCCCGACATCGGGAGGCCCGCGACGCCCGGCGGGCCGCGATCGTGGCGGAGGCCGCGGCAACCGTGAGGGACGTCCGGGCGACCGATCTTATGGTGATCGGAGCTCTCCTCTACTGGGCTGAGGGCTCCAAGGGCAAGCCGTGGCGTGAGTTCCAGAATCTGACGTTCACCAATAGCGACCCCCGCCTGATCCGGCTGTACCTGGCGTTCCTTGGCGCAGCCGGGGTCAGTCCGTGCGCGGTGAAGTTCCGCCTCGCGATCCATGAGAGTGCCGATGTTCCTGGGGCGCTCGCCTGGTGGTCGGACGTGGTCGGCGTTCCCGCAGAACGGTTCCAGCGGACAACACTGAAGCGCCATGTGCCGAAGACGACGAGGCACAACACCGGCGAGGACTACCGTGGATGCCTCGTCGTGAACGTGTGCCGGGGGCGCGAACTCTACTGGTGGATCGAGGGGCTTGTGGACGCACTAGCGGAAGGTGTTGGCACGGGGCTCAGCCCGGGGCGGAATCATCTCTGCGATGACCGCTAGGCTCTGAACGACCCGCCGTGGGGTGTGGGGTAATGGCAGCCTGCAGGCCTTTGGAGCCTTGCGATTCTGGTTCGAGTCCAGACACCCCAGCAGATGGCTTCGAGTCCTACCGGCAGCCCTCCACGACCGGTTCGGGCGGGGCATCGGCCGAAGGTACCGTCACCCGGCAGCGGTCCCGCACGTTGTTCAGCACGCCGCGTCCAGGCGGTACCTCCGAATCCACCAGCAAGCTGGCGACGGCGAGCACGGTGACGCCGCCGTTGACAACCACCCCGGTGTCGCCGGCACAACGCGCCGTGATCCCCGTAGGTGACTACGATTGGGCGGGTTCCCGCCGACGATGCCGAGGGAGTGCCAGGCTGTGACCGAGCGAACCGTGGTGATCCTTGCCGCTGGCGAGGGCAAGCGCATGCGGTCCTCGCGGCCCAAGGTTCTGCATGAGCTGTTGGGGCGCAGTCTCATCGGCCATGTCCTGGCCGCGGCCCGCGAAGGACTGGGACAGGCCAGCACCCTGGTGGTCGTCGGGCACGGCGCAGAGCTGGTCCGGGAACACCTGGCCGAGGTCGCGCCGCAGGCGCACCCGGTGCTGCAGGCTGAGCAGCGCGGGACCGGTCACGCGGTACGGCTCGCGCTGGAGGCGGTCGCCGACGTCACCGGTACCGTCGTGGTGCTCAACGGCGATGTCCCGCTGGTACGCCCGCGGACGCTGCGCGAGCTGGTGGCTGCACACGAGTCGGCGGGGTCCACGGCAAGTGTGCTCACTGCCGAGGTGGCGGACCCGAGCGGCCTCGGCCGGATCGTGCGGGCCGCCGACGGCGGGCTGCGCAGCATTGTCGAGGAGCGCGACGCGAGCGCCGACGAGCTGGCCATCCGTGAGATCAACGTGGGGATGTACGTATTCGAGGCGTCGGCCCTGCGTGAGCTGCTCGGCAAGCTCTCCAGCACCAACGATCAGGGTGAGGAGTACCTCACCGACGTGGTGGCCCTGATGGTCGCGGCAGGGCTGGGCGTGGCCGCGCACCTGGTCGGCGACCCGACGGAGGCGTTGGGCTGCAACGACCGGGTCGAGCTGGCCGGGCTGCGGGCGTTGCTGCGCACCAGGATCAACACGGGCTGGATGCGCGTCGGCGTCACGATCCACGATCCGGCCACGACCTGGATCGACGTCACCGCGCGGCTGGAGCGCGATGCGGTGATCGAGCCGAATACGCAGCTCCGCGGCGCCACGACAGTCGCCGAGGCGGCGGTGGTCGGTCCGGATGTCACGCTGATCGACACCACGGTGGGCGCTGGGGCTGTCGTGCTGCGGGCGCACGCGGTGAGCGCGGAGATCGGTCCGGGCGCCCAGGTCGGCCCGTACGCCTACCTGCGCCCCGGCGCGCGGCTGGCCCGCAAGGCGAAGATCGGTACCTTCGTCGAAGCCAAGAACGCCGAGATCGGCGAGGGCGCCAAGGTGCCGCATCTGACGTATGTCGGCGACGCCACGATCGGCGAGGGGACCAACATCGGGGCGGCCACGGTCTTCGTCAACTACGACGGAATCGCCAAGCACCGCACGGTGATCGGGCGGCACGCGCGGACCGGCTCGGACAACATGTTCGTGGCTCCGGTCGAGGTCGGCGACGGGGCGTACACCGCTGCCGGCAGCGTGATCACCAAGGATGTGCCGCCCGGCGCGCTCGGGGTCAGCCGGAGCCAGCAGCGCAACATCGACGGTTGGGTGGAGCGCAAGCGTCCCGGCACCGCGGCCGCCCAGGCCGCTGCCGCAGCGCGGGACGGGGACGCACGGGCCGCTGTCGCCCGGGACAGCGAGGCCGCCCGGGATACCGCGGACGCGGGTGGCAATAATGCAGGTGAGGAGCCGGCCAGCAGTAATTGACCGGTACCGGCCGGCGAGGATGGGGAGCAGACCAGCGGATGGCCAGCATCTATACGCAAAGCCGTAAGTCCCTGATGCTCTTCTCAGGTCGCGGTTTTCCCGCGCTGGCCGACGAGATCGGTTCGGAGCTGGGGGTCGCGCCGACCCCGATGGACGCCTACGACTTCGCCAACGGCGAGATCTTTGTGCGGTACCAGGATTCGGTGCGTGGCTGCGACGCCTTCGTGGTGCAGTCCATGGTGCAGCCGGTGAACGACTGGCTCGTCGAGTCCCTGATCATGGTGGACGCGCTCAAGCGTGGCTCGGCCAAGCGGATCACGGTGGTACTCCCGTTCTACCCGTACGGCCGGCAGGACAAGAAGCACCGCGGCCGCGAACCGATCTCGGCACGCCTCGTTGCGGACCTGTACAAGACGGCCGGCGCGGACCGGATCCTCACCGTGGACCTGCACACCGCCCAGATTCAGGGCTTCTTCGACGGCCCCGTGGACCACCTGTTCGCGATGAACGTGCTCGCCGAGTACGTGGTGAACCGGTACGCCGGCCGCCCGATCACTGTGGTGGCACCGGACTCCGGGCGGGTCCGGGTCGCCGAGCGGTGGACCGACCGGCTCGGTGGCTGCCCACTGGCCTTCATCCACAAGACCCGCGATCCGACCAAGCCCAACCAGGTTGTGGCCAACCGGGTCGTCGGTGAGGTCGAGGGCCGGATCTGCCTGATCGTGGATGACATGATCGACACCGGAGGCACGATCTGCAAGGCCGCCGACATCCTGTTCGCCGAGGGCGCGGCCGACGTGATCGTGGCCGCCACCCATGCGCTGCTCTCGGATCCGGCGACCGACCGGCTGCGCGACAGCAAGATCAGCGAGGTGGTGGTTACCAACACGCTGCCGGTCCCGGATGACAAGCACCTGGACAAGCTCACCCTGCTGTCGATTGCGCCGCTGATCGCGCGGGCGATCCGCGAGGTCTTCGAGGACGGCTCGGTCACCACCCTCTTCGGCGGCCTCTCCTAACTCCCGCCCCCCCCTGTTCGGCGATCTTGCACTTGTGTCTCGCCTTTTGTACCGCTTCATTCCCTTTTGCCCCGCGCACGACTGCAAGATCGCGGAAGAGGGGGCGGGGGGGTGGGGGGCGGGGTAGAGAGGGCCGGGGGGTTGGGGGGTGGGGGGAGCGCTGTGCGGGGCTCGGGTAGGCTGGTGCGGTTGCCACGGCGAGGGTGTCCCGCGGGTCGTGTCGGCCGGATGGCTCAACGAAATTCAGCGCCAGACGGCACGACAGCCTCGGGGTCCCGTGATCGACGCGGTGCTCCGGGCCTGTCCCCGCACGCACCTTCGCCCGCGCACCGCACCCGACGATCACAACTCAGGAGTACTCCCGTGTCCGAGGTAAAGATCAGCGCCGAGCTCCGTACCGAGTTCGGCAAGGGTGGCGCCCGCCGCACCCGCCGCGCCGGCAAGGTCCCCGCCGTGCTGTACGGACACGGTGAGAAGCCCCGCCACGTCGCGTTGCCCGCGCTGGAGCTCGCAGCGGCGTTCCGCAAGGGCGGAATGATGCAGGTCTTCAACCTCGAGATCAGCGACGGCACGACTGCGCTGGTGCTGCCCAAGGCGATCCAGCGGGACCCGGTCAAGGACACCTACGAGCACGTCGACCTGCTGGTCGTACGCCGTGGTGAGCTGGTAACCGTGGAGGTGCCGATCCGGTTCATCGGCGACGCGGCCCGCAACACCCTGGTCATGCACGAGAACAACACGCTGACCATCGCGGCGGATGCGACCCGGCTGCCGGACCACATCGACGTCTCGATCGAGGGGCTGCCGGCCGGCTCCCAGGTCACCGCTGCCGACGTGCAGCTCCCGGATGGCTCGACGCTCGCCGCCGAGCCGGGAATGGTGCTCGCGGCGGTCGTCGCCTCGCCGTCGGCGGCTCAGATGGAGGGCGGCGAAGTCGCCGCCGCCGTGGAGTCGGCCGAGGCCTGACGGGCTTCGGGCAGACCTGACGGGCCAGCGGGAGAGTCGATGTCTGACGTGCCCCCGCCGTGGCTCGTGGTCGGGCTGGGAAATCCCGGTGCGGAGTACTCCAGAAACCGGCACAACGCGGGATTCATGGTAGCCGAGGTGCTCGCTGCCCGGGCCGGGCTGCGCTTCAGCCGGCACCGCAAGGCGGTGGCCGAGGTCGCCGAGGGTCGGTTGGGGATCGGTATCGACGCCCCCCGGCTGATCCTGGCCAGGCCGCTGACGTACATGAACCTCTCGGGTGGGCCGGTCGCCGGGCTCGCGCAGTTCTACCGGACCCCGTTGGGGCGGATCGTCGCGGTCCATGACGAGCTGGACATCCCGTACGGGCAGCTGCGGATGAAGCTCGGCGGTGGCGAGGGGGGCCACAACGGGCTCCGGTCGATGGCGCGTTCGCTGGGTGGCAGGGACTTCCTGCGGATACGGTTCGGGATCGGCCGCCCGCCGGGGCGCCAGGATCCGGCCGACTACGTGCTCTCCGACTTCTCCGCGGTGGAGCGCAAGGAGTTGGAGTACCTGGTCGACCGGGCGGCTGACGCCGTCGAGGCGGTCATTACCCAGGGACTCGAGGCGGCCCAGAACACCTATCATCCGGCGGTGCCCCAGTGAGCTGGCTGGGCGATGGGACGGCGGCCGCCGTCCCCGGTGGTGTGGCGACCGCCACGGCTGTGCCCGCGGAGCGGGTTGATGGCACTAGTGTGGTGCGCGGGCCAGGGCGTACCCGACGAAGGAATCACCACCGATGACGGCGACCTACCGCGTCTCACATCTTGACGCTCTCGAGGCCGAGAGCATCTTTGTGATGCGCGAAGTGGTCGCCGAGTTCGAGCGGCCGGTGCTGCTCTTCTCCGGTGGCAAGGACTCGATCGTGATGCTCCGGCTGGCCGAGAAGGCCTTCGCGCCGGGGCGCATTCCGTTTCCGGTCATGCACATCGATACCGGACACAACTTCGCCGAAGTGCTGGAGTTCCGCGACCGGCGCGTCACCGAGTTGGGGATCCAGCTGATCGTCGCGTCGGTGCCCGAGGCGCTGGCGTCCGGACTGGTGCATGAGCCCGCTGACGGCTCCCGCAACCGGATCCAGACTCCGGTGCTGCTCGCCGCGGTGGAGAAGTACCGTTTCGACTCGCTCTTCGGCGGCGCCCGGCGCGACGAGGAGAAGGCCCGGGCCAAGGAGCGGATGTTCAGCTTCCGCGACGACTTCGGCCAGTGGGATCCGCGCAACCAGCGACCCGAGCTCTGGTCGCTGTACAACGCCCGGATCCACCCGGGAGAGTCGATCCGGGTCTTCCCGCTGTCGAACTGGACCGAGCTCGATGTCTGGCACTATGTCGCCCGGGAGCAGATTGACCTGCCGGAGATCTACTACGCGCACGACCGCGAGGTTGTCGACCGCGACGGCATGCTCTACGCGGTCAACGAGTTCCTGGCGGCCAAACCCGGCGAGACGCCGTACGTCGAGCGGGTGCGGTACCGCACCGTCGGCGACGCCTCCTGCACCGCGGCGGTGCGCTCGGACGCCGACACCATCGAGAAGGTGATCGACGAGGTGGCCGCGACCCGGATCACCGAGCGGGGCGCCACCCGCGGCGACGACAAGGTCAGCGAGGCGGCCATGGAAGACCGCAAGCGCGAGGGGTACTTCTGATGGACCTGCTGCGCTTCGCCACGGCGGGCAGCGTGGACGACGGAAAGTCCACACTGATCGGGCGGCTGCTCTACGACACCAAGACCATCTTCGAGGATCAGCTGGAAGCGGTGGAGGCGGTCTCGCGGGCCCGGGGGGATGAGTACACCAATCTGGCGCTGCTCACCGACGGGCTGCGCGCCGAGCGCGAACAGGGCATCACCATCGATGTGGCGTACCGGTACTTCGCCACACCCCGGCGCAAGTTCATCATCGCGGACACCCCGGGGCACATCCAGTACACCCGCAACATGGTTACCGGGGCCTCGACCGCCGACCTGGCGTTGATCCTGGTCGATGCCCGTAAGGGGCTGGTCGAGCAGTCCCGCCGGCACGCGTTCCTCTGCTCGCTGTTGCGGGTGCCGCACCTGGTGTTGTGTGTGAACAAGATGGACCTGGTGGACTACTCGCAGGAGATTTTCGAGTCCATCTCCGACGACTTCGCCTGCTTCGCGATGAAGCTGGAGGCGCCGGATCTCACGGTCGTCCCGATCTCCGCGCTGCACGGAGACAACATCGTGTCCAGGTCCACGAACATGCCGTGGTACGACGGGCCGTCGCTGCTGCACCATCTGGAGCATGTGCACATCGGCTCCGACCGCAATCTGACCGATGTGCGCTTCCCGGTGCAGTACGTCATCCGTCCACAGTCGACAGTCGTCTCGGACTACCGGGGGTACGCCGGGCAGGTGGCGAGCGGCATCCTCAAGCCCGGCGACGAGGTGATGGCGCTGCCGAGCGGGTTCACCACCCGGATCGCGGCCATCGACACCGCCGACGGTGAGGTGGACGAGGCCTTCCCGCCGATGTCGGTGACGATCCGGCTGGAAGACGAGCTGGACGTCTCCCGCGGCGACATGATCTGCCGGCCGCACAACGCCCCGACCGTGGCGCAGGACATCGAGGCGATGATCTGCTGGATGGACGAGTCGAAGCCGTTGACCGTCGCCGGCAAGTACACCGTCAAACACACCACCCGCACCGCGCGGGCTGTCGTGCGCGGGCTGCAGTACCGCCTCGACGTGAACACCCTGCACCGCGACGAGTCGGCTGATTCGTTGTCGCTCAACGAGATCGGCCGGGTCCGGCTGCGCACCACGGTGCCGCTGCTCTGCGACCGGTACCGGCGCAACCGGGCCACCGGAGGCTTCATCCTGATCGACGAGGCGACCAACCGTACCGTTGCCGCCGGAATGATCGTCGACGCCTCCTGAGCTTCGGGGTTCAAGCCACGAGGGCGGGTTCGCCAGTACAATCCGAGGGCGTCGGCTCGGCTGAGGGTGCGTTGTCGTGGTGGCGGCAGCTCGGCGACCGGTCGACGGCTCCGTGTCGGGTCTGGCGGTGCTATTCATACTTGACTACGCTCGCTGTATGACTCGACGGGTGACGATCTCGGTACCGGATGACATCGCCGACCAGCTCGATGCGATCCCGCCCCGCCAGGTGTCGGCCTACGTGACCGAGGCGCTGCGTCGGCGGCGGGCCGCCGAGGATCTGCGCGCCGCACTGCGGGCTGCCGGGCATCGGGAGTACCCGTACGAGCCGGAGGGGGCCGCGCGCCGGGTCGCCGCAGGGCGGATCGGCCCAGAGATCCGCGAGGCCGCCATCGCGCGGGTTGCCGGGCTGGTGGACCGAAGCGTCGACGACGTCCGAGCGGAGCTGGACCGCCGGGCCGCGTCGTGAGCGCCGCGCACTGGGTGCTCGACACCGGAGCACTGATGGGCTTCGCCCACCGGGTCGACGCGGTCGGGCAGATTCTCGTCGATCTCGCCGATGCCGACGGTACCGCTGCCGTTCCGTCGCTCTGCCTCGTTGAGGCGTACAGCCTGCTGCACCACGAGGAGTACGAGTGGCTGCGGCTGCTGCGCCGTAACCCGGCTGTCCAGACCGTGCAGCTCGCGGTGGACGCCGAGCACAGTGACGACTGCCCCGCCGTCGGGGGCCTGGCCCGGCACGCCGGTCGGCTGGGTGCCGGCCACGCCGCCTTCGTGGCGCTGGCCAACGCCGCCGGCGTGGTCACCTCCCGGCCGGACCAGATCCGCGCGGTCCTCGGCGACCAGTGGGAGATCGTCGAGGTGTGACCCCGGGCTTGCTGGTGCGGCCCGTCCCGGCTTGCCCGCCGTCGGTCAGGCCAGCGCGTCAAACGCCTCCCGGGGGCGGTCGGTGATGACGCCGTCGCAGCCCAGCGCCGCGAGTCGGCGCATCGTCGCGGGGTCGTCGACGGTCCAGGCGAGCACGATCGCGCCGGCCTGGTGTGCCTGAGCGATGAGCTCTGCGGTGGCCGCGTGGTATTCGGGCGCCACGCAGTCGTGTGTGACGGCGAGCGCAGCGGAGAGCGTGTCGGCTGAACCGAGAAGGGGACAGGTCCGCACCTGTGGGCTGGCCTTTTCGATCGTCGCGAGCGCGTCGAGGTCGAAGCTTTCGATGAGTACCCGGTCCCAGCCCAGCGGAGCCACCGCGTCGCGTACGCCCAACGGGTCGACGTCCTTGACCTCAGCCATCAGCGATACCTGCACGGCGTCCGGGCGCTGCAGCCGGGCGACGAGTTCGGCCAGCCGAGGGATCGGCCGGCCCGCACAGCGCACCTGGTCGAGCAGGGCCGCGCTCATCGAGCGGATCGGGACCGCGGCGTACCGGCCGCACCCGGCGGGCAGTGTCGGGTCGTGCAGGAGGAATGCCACCCCGTCGGAGCTGTGCCGGACGTCGGTTTCGATGGCATCGACACCAATAGATATAGCGTCATCGAAGGCGGCGGAGCTGTTCTCCGCGGCGCGTTCCAGCCCGCCGCGGTGGGCAAAGACCAGGGTGTGCCGGGTGGCCGGACCGTGGGCTGTTCGATCCGCAACGCCGGCGCCGGGCTGTGCCGCGAGATAGGTGAGCAGGCCGAGCAGGAGCAGGGCCAGCCCGCCGGCGAGCCGCCGCCGCATCACGCCGAGGTGGCGCCGGGTCACCCCGAGCCGGCGCGTCACCCCGAGCCGGCGCGTCACCCCGAGCCGGCGCCGCGTCACCCCGAGGTGGCGCGGCAGAAGGCCCAGGCGTCGGCGACCATCTCGTGCAGCGTCGGCTTCGCCGGAGTCCAGCCAAGCTCACGTTGGGCCGCGGCGGAGGAGGCGACGAGCGCGGTGGGGTCGCCGGCGCGCCGTGGAGCGACCTCGACCGGCACCGGGTGTCCGGTCACGTCACGGACCACATCGAGCACCTGGCGGTTGGAGAAGCCGGTGCCGTTGCCCAGGTTGTACACCCGGTGCGTACCGGTGTCCACTGTGGTCAGTGCGAGCAGGTGCGCCGCGGCCAGGTCGCTGACGTGGATGTAGTCGCGGATGCAGGTGCCGTCCGGGGTGGCGTAGTCGTCGCCGTACAGCTGCAACTTCTCCCGCCGGCCGGCGGCCACCTGCAGCGCGATCGGGATCAGGTGGGTCTCCGGGTCGTGCTTCTCGCCGACGAGGCTGCCGTCAGCGAGCGAATGCGCACCGGCCACATTGAAGTACCGCAGGCTCACGGCGGTGAGGCCGTACGCCGTCGCCTCGCCGGCCAGCGCGTGGTCGACCGCGAGCTTCGAGGCGGCGTACGGGTTGGGCGGCCGGGTCACCGCGCTCTCCGGAATGGGTACCTCGTCCGGGTCGCCGTACACGTTGGCGGTGGAGGAGAAGACCATCCGGCGTACCCCCGCCGCGCGTACCGCGTCGAGCAGGCGCAGCGAGCCGATCGTGTTGTTCTCCCAGTACTTCTCCGGCCGCTGCACGCTTTCGCCGGCCGCGATGAACGCCGCGAAGTGCAGCACGGCGTCGAAGTCCGGGGTCAGCACGGCGTCGATGACGTCGTGCACCCGGCCCTGCACGAACGCGGCGCCACGCGGCACCGAGTCGGCGAAGCCGGTGGACAGGTCGTCCAGGACGACGACCTCGTGGCCGGCGTCGAGCAGCAGGGCGCTGACCACGCTACCGATGTAACCGGCGCCGCCGGTGACGAGAAGCTTCACGGCGCCGACTCTATCGGGCGTCCACGGCAGACGGGCCGGACGTCGGGCAATCGGGGTACCTACAATGCGCCTCATGCGGGAGGGCAGCCATACCGGGCCGACCAGGGCAGGGCCCGACGGCGGGCCGACCCGGGCGGGGCCCGCTGTCGGGCCGAGCCGGGCGGGGCCCGGCGGAGGGCCGGCTGGACAGCGCGGCGGATCGCTTCGGCGTACCCTCGCCCGGTTTCTGGCCCGGGGCGTCGATGCCGTGGCGCGGCAGACGATCCGGCTGCTCGGCGCGCACCCCACCGCGGGACCCGAGCGGATCACCCAGGCGGAGCTGGGCGAGCTGGTCGCCGCCAGCACCGACCTCGAACGTGAGGAGCGCCGGCTGATCGCCGAGGTACTGGCGACCCGGGGGCGCTCGGTGCGGGAGCTGATGGTGCCCCGCACCGAGGTGCTGTTCCTGGACGCCGAAGCATCGGTGGCCGAAGCGGTCGGGGTGGCCCGTGAGGCCCGGCATTCCCGCTTTCCGGTGGCCGATGGCAGTTCCGACGACGTGATCGGTTTCGTGCACCTGCGGGACCTGACGATCCGGCCCCGGGCCGACCGGGCCCGCACGATCCGCGAGTTGGCCCGGGAGGTCAAGCGGCTGCCGGCCAGCAAACGGGTCCTCGCCGCGCTCTCCGAGATGCGCCGCGAAGGCCAGCACCTGGCGGTGGTGGTCGACGAGTACGGCGGCACGGCCGGCATCGTCACCCTCGAAGATCTGATCGAGGAGCTGGTCGGGGAGATCCACGACGAGTACGACGCGGCACCGGAGCCGGTCCCGGCCGCGGGTACAGCGTCTGAAGTGGACGGTCTGCTCAACCTCGCGGACTTCGCCGAGCGCACCGGCTGCGCGCTGCCGCCCGGGCCGTACGAGACGCTCGGCGGATTCCTGATGGCTCGACTGGGCCGGCTGGCCCGGGTCGGCGACGAGGTACTGGTGGACGGCTGGCGGCTGGCCGTACGCGCGCTCGACGGGCGGCGGGTGGCCCGGGTCGCGCTGGTACCCCCGGTGCTCCAGCAGGCAACGGCGCAGCGCGACGCCCCCGGCACCGGCTGACCCGCTCCGAGGCCGCCACCGGGCGGCTGACACTCCAGGAGGCCGCCACCGGGCGGCTGACACTCCAGGAGGCCGCCACCGGGCGGCTGACACTCCAGGAGGCCGCCACCGGGCGGCTGACACAATGGCCTGCATGTCCAGCCCGCAGCGCGAACCTCAGCCCCGGGTCCTGTCCGGCATCCAGCCGACGGCCGACTCGTTCCACCTCGGCAACTACCTCGGGGCGCTGCGCATCTGGGTCGAGCTGCAGCAGACCCACGACGCGTTCTACTGCGTCGTCGACCTGCATGCGATCACCTCGGGGCACTCGCCGGAACTGCTGCGCCAGCGCAGCCGGACCAGTGCCGCCCAGCTGCTCGCGCTCGGCCTGGATCCCGAGCGCTGCACGCTCTTCGTGCAGAGCCACGTGCCCGAGCACCCCCAGCTCAGCTGGGTGCTGGGCTGTATGACCGGCTTCGGTGAGGCGAGCCGGATGACCCAGTTCAAGGACAAGTCCGCTAAGGCCGGTGCCGATCGGGCCAGCGTGGGGCTGTTCACCTACCCGGTGCTGCAGGCCGCCGACATCCTGCTGTACCGGGCTGACGCGGTGCCGGTCGGCGAGGACCAGCGCCAGCATCTGGAGCTGACCCGCGACCTCGCCCAGCGCTTCAACACCACCTACGGCGCCACGTTCACGGTCCCCGAGCCGCACATCGTCCGGGATACCGCGAAGATCATGGACCTGCAGGACCCGACGGCGAAGATGTCGAAGTCGGCGGCCTCGCTGGCCGGTCTGGTCGAGCTGCTCGACCCGCCGACCCGGATCGCCAAGAAGATCAGGTCAGCGGTGACCGATACCGGTCGGGAGATCCTCTTCGACCCGGTCGGCAAGCCCGGCGTCTCGAACCTGCTGACCATCTACTCGGCGCTGGACGGCCGCAGCGTCGGCGAGCTCGTCGAGGCCTACCAGGGCAAGGGGTACGGCGACCTGAAGAGCGACCTCGCTGAGGTGGTGGTGCAGTTCGTGCGCCCGGTCCAGGAGCGCACCAGGGAGTACACCGAGGACCCGGCCCAGCTGGACAAGCTGCTCGCGGTCGGCGCGGAGAAAGCCCGGGCCGTCGCCTCGGCCACCCTTCGCCAGGTGTATGACCGGGTCGGTTTCCTGGCACCGGTCCACCCGTCGCCGTCGAGTTCCTGAGCCGTCGTGGGTACCACCATCGGTGTGGCGATCGATGTTCCGTCGCCGTGGGGCGAGCAGTTGACCCGGCGGCGGGCGGCCGCGGGCGATCCGCAGGCTGCCGTGGTGCCGGCGCACCTGACCCTGCTGGGGCCCACCGAGGTCGACGACGCGCGGCTGGACGAGATCGATCGGCACCTGGCGGCGGTCGCTGCCGGGTACCCGCCGTTCGTCCTGCACCTGCGCGGTACGGGTACCTTCCGCCCGATCACCGAAGTCGTCTTCGTGGCGGTGGCGGCCGGAATCGCCGAGTGTGAGCAGCTGGCCGCCGCGATCCACGGCTGTGCCGCGATCACGCATCCGCGGCGCTTCCCCTACCACCCGCACATCACGATCGCCCAGGACGTCCTGCCGGAACAGCTCGACGCGGCCTTCGCCGACCTGGTGGGGTTCGAGGCCCAGTTTCCGGTGAACGGCTTCACCCTCTTCGGGCATGGCCCCGAGGGGCGCTGGCAGCCCCGGCGGGAGTACCCCCTCAGCGGGGCCGGTACCGCCGGCGTGCCAGGGACCGTCTGATGGTACGGCGGTGGCTCGGATCGCTCGGGCGCCCGTTCGGCTCCCTCCGTCGCTCCGTCGCTCGCTCCGCTGGCTGGTCCTCCGCCCGGTCGGCAGCCCACCGCGTCGGGCGCGCCCTGCGGCCGGCGGTCGTGGCATCGCAGGCGCACCTCGGGGCACTGCGCCGGCGTTCGGACCGGGTCGACCACCTGCTGCGGGCGGCCGGGCGCTACTCCGACGTGCGCGGCGGACGCCTTGCCGCAGCCAGCGCGTACTACGGCTTCTTCGCCGCCTTCGCGCTGGCCGTCCTGCTCTTCGCCGTGTTGGGCGCGCTGCTGGGGGACAACAAGGCGGTCACCCACGCCGTCGAGGGGTACCTGCGGCGCAACCTGCCCGGGCTGACCGTGGCGACGTTGCTGGAGACCAGTCGGCACGTCGGCTGGTTCGCCGCGGCCGGGCTGGCGTTCGCCGGCGTCAGCTGGGTGACATCGCTGCGCGCGTCCCTGCGCGCGGTCTGGGGGCTCGACGGCAGCCCCGGGCACCTGGCCATCCGGCGACTGATCGACATCGCGGTACTGGTCGGGCTGGGCGCGGCACTCATCGGGTCGGTGAGCGTCTCGGCCGGGCTGCAGCGGGTCCTGCTGCGCCTGGTCCACCAGGCAGACTTCCCCGTGCTGCGGGCACTGCTGGGCCCGGCGGGCGTGCTCCTCGCCGGGCTCGTGGATCTCGTCCTCGCCGCCGCCCTGCTGGCCTGGGTACCGCGGCTGCGCCTGCCGCGGCGCCGGTTGGTGCCGGCCGCGCTGGTGGTCGCCGTGGGGCTGTGGCTGCTCAAGACGCTCGGCGGGTGGTACATCGCGCGGCTGGCGCACAACCCGGCGTACCAGGTGGTGGCCGGCGCGGTCGGGCTGCTGCTCTTCATGTACCTGTTCCACCAGCTCGTACTCTTCGCTGCGGCACTCGCCGCCACCAGCCGGGAGGGCACCGTGCTGGATCTGGCCGCAGGCCGGGTACGCCCAGCCGAGCCGGCTCCACAGCCGGCATCGGTCGAGCCGGCTCCACCGCCAGCGGGACCGGCCGGTCCAGCTCGGGCGGATCGGCGGCGGCGCGGGCGGGCCGTCCGGAACCAGTCACAAAACGCCCGAACGGTTATTCACCGAAAGATCGGACAAAAGGCGTCCGGCGCGCGATGATGTGCGCGTGGGCGCACTCGTGACATTGGAGCTGCCGGAAGACTCGCCGGTGCTTTCCCTGCCGTGGATCATCACCTTCGGGCCGCTCAGTGACGACGAGGAGTGGGATCCCGTGGTCTGCGGGCCCTACGAACGACCGCATGCGCTGGCACTCGCCGAGTCCGTCGTCTCCGACGAGGAACTGATGGCCGTGGTCGAACCGCTGCAGCAGCACCTCACCGTGGACCAGATCCGCGGCGACATCGCCAATTCGCGGCTGATCGCCGAGAAGGAGGCGGCTGCCGGCGATGACGACCACGGTCACAACCACGGCCACGACCACGACGCGGGACACGGGCGTCCGGCGCAGGCGGATCCGTCGCTGCCGCCCAGTACCGATGAGGTACGCGACGGCTTCGCCCGGATCGCGGCGCGTCTGATCAGCGTTCGCTCACCGGTCTGACCCGCGCGCGGTCCTGAGCCGGTCCTGAGCCGATTTATACCCGTTCGTGCCGGTCCGCGCCCGCCACCTCATAGACGGTGGCCTATGAGCACGCAGGTTTGCGCGGGGGGACGGGTGTAGATAGGCCAGCGTCTATGTTGCCACTGAGCCGCTGAGTCGCTGTTGTCCACAGGGTCCTGGGTTGTCCACAGTCGATGGTGGCGGGGTCGCGGGTGTACCGCTGCGCGGGCCACGCTGCCGGAGTGAACCGTGTTCTCCGGGAGGTGCTGGCCGCCAACGGCGGGGTACTGCGCCGTGAGGATGTCCTCGATCGTGTCGACCATGCCGTGCTGGAGCGGGCCGTGCGCTCGGGGCGGTTGATTCGGCGGTACCCCTGCGTCTACGTCGACCCGCAGCTGGTCGAGGACGCGGACGGACGCATCGGGGCGGCGGTGGTGTACGCCCGCGGTCGGGCGGCTGTGTCACATCTGAGTGCGCTGGCTGTCTGGCGGTTAGCGGCTCCTCGTGTCGCTACGGTCCATCTCGTCACCGACGACTCGCACCATCTGCGGGGCGCTGCGGGTACGGTCGTGCACCGCCGGCAGGGGCTGCGGCTCGCCGCGCCCGACGTGGTGATCCGCAACGGGTGGCCGATAACGCGGCTGGAACGGACGCTGGTGGATTGCTGGCCGATGTTGGACGGCGATGCCCGGTGTGCGCCGGTGATCCAGGCCGTCGGGCAGCGGATGACCACGCCGCAGCGGGTGCGCACGGAGCTGGAAGCGGCTCGCCGGCTGGGCGGTCGGCGCCTGCTGGTAAGGCTGCTGGACCTGCTGGCGGCTGGCTGCCGGAGCAACCTGGAGATCTGGGGGTACGAGCAGGTGTTCTGCGGCCTGGGTTCGTTGCGGTGGCAGGTGCCGGTACGCCTCGGCGCGCGCACGGTGTATCTGGATGCGTACGACACCGCCGCCCGGGTGAACTTCGAACTGGACGGCGCGAAGTACCACGCGAGCGCGGCGGACCGGGAACGCGATCTGCGCCGGGACGCGGCACTCGCCACGCTCGGCATCACCGTGGTGCGGTTCTCGCACGAGCGACTGGTACACGAACCGGACGAGGTGGCGCGCGAGGCGGGCATGATCATCGGTGCCAGGATGCAGGGCGGTAGGGTCGCCTGATCCGAGCGGTCGACGTGCGGGCAGCGGGCGGATGGCGCGGGTGGCGGCGTACCGAAGCGCTGACCCAGCGTCGCCCGCCGACGGCTAGGGGTGGACGCTGGTCGATGTACCCCCTGGGTGGTTCGCGAACCCCCGCGTAGATCGGCCAATGTCTATGCGCCACGGGGCCGGCCCGATCGTCGGCTCCCTCCCGTCACTGCGGGCGCAGGTGCGTTCCGGCATACTGCCCTCGGCAGGGGGTGCGGCCCACATCCGCGACCTCCGGTACGCCGCGGAGGGAGCGGAACATGCAGTGGCTGGTACTGCCGTTGACGTTTGTGCACCTGATCGGCTTTGCGCTGCTGCTCGGCGGAGCCGTGGCGCAGTACCTCACCGGCAAGGTGCGGATCAACGCGGCGATGCTCTGGGGCGTGACGATCCAGCTGGTGACCGGACTGGCGCTCGCCGCGCCGTTGCGCGACGACAAGAACGATGCACCGGACACGACTATGCTCGCGATCAAGCTGGTGGTGGCGTTGATGATTTTTGCGATGGTCTTCTTCGCCCGCAAACGGGCCGAGGTCAACAAGGGGCACTTCCTGGCGATCGTCGGACTTACTCTGGCCAACGCGGCAGTCGCCACCTTCTGGCCGTGATCCCGGCGGTGAGTCTGGTGGCGAGCCGGTACCGAGCCGGTACCGAGCCGGCACTGAGCCGGCACTGAGCCGGCACGGGCCTGGCGCGGTGCCGGGCACGCGACGGGTACGCGCGGCGGAAGGGTGTGGGCGTGGAGGTTGACTGGCCGGCGTTGCGCGCCGCAGCGGCGGGGGCGTTGGGTCGGGCGTACGCGCCGTATTCGGGGTTCGGGGTCGGCGCCGCAGGGCTCGTCTCCGATGGTCGGGTCGTGGTCGGCTGCAACGTGGAGAACGCCTCGTACGGGCTGGCGCTGTGCGCGGAGTGTGGCCTCGTCTCGGCCCTGTACGCCAGCGGCGGCGGCCGGCTGCTCGCAGTGTCCTGTGTGGACGGTGTGGGTACCGCGTTGATGCCGTGTGGCCGGTGCCGGCAGCTGCTCTGGGAGCATGGCGGCCCGGAGTGCCTGGTCGACACGGCACGCGGGCCGCTGCGCCTGGCGGAGCTGCTGCCGTACCCGTTCGAGGTGAGCGACCTGGACCGGGTCGCCGCCGCAGGCGCTGGAGGCGCTGGCGGTGTGCACACCGCGCGGTCGGCTGCCGAGGTGCCCGCCCGGCTCTACGAGTACCTGGGTCGCGGCACCGTCTTCGTGCACCGCGACGTGGAAGGCGGCAAGCCGGTCTGGACCGGGTACTGGGAACGGGCCGTGCACGTCGATGAGGCCGCCGGGATCCTGGAGGAGGCGCCGAACTGGCCGGAGGTGGACGCGGCGGTCACCTGGGGTCGCGCCCGGACGTCGCGGGTGGTGGTGGTCGAAGCCGATGGTTCGATGGCATGGGCCGGCACCGGCAGCGCCCCGTCTGCTGATCTTGGTCATTTCCTGCCCGCCGAGGGGCGATGAGCGAGGCGTACACCGCGATCGAGGTGATCCGCACCAAGCGCGACGGCGGGGTCCTCTCCGGCGCGCAGATCGACTGGGTGATCGACGGGTACACCCGGGGAATCGTCGCCGACGAGCAGATGGCGGCGCTGGCCATGGCGATCCTGTTGCGCGGGATGACGGCCGCAGAGATCGCCCGGTGGACCGCCGCGATGGTCGCCTCGGGGGAGCGGCTCGACCTTAGCGGGCTGTCCCGCCCGACCGTCGATAAACACTCCACCGGTGGCGTCGGGGACAAGATCACCCTGCCGCTCACCCCGCTGGTGGCCGCCTGCGGTGCGGCGGTGCCGCAGCTCTCCGGGCGGGGCCTCGGGCATACCGGCGGCACGCTGGACAAGTTGGAGTCGATCCCGGGGCTGCGCACCCGGCTCTGCACTGTGGAGTTCCTGGCGCAGCTGCGCGACGTCGGCGCCGCGATCTGCGCCGCAGGCGAAGGACTGGCCCCGGCCGACCGCAAGCTCTACGCGCTGCGTGACGTGACCGGCACCGTCGAGTCGATTCCGCTGATCGCCAGTTCAATCATGAGCAAGAAGATCGCCGAGGGTACCGCCGCACTCGTGCTCGACGTGAAGGTCGGCTCCGGGGCCTTCATGAAGGACGTCGGCGCGGCCCGCGAGTTGGCCCACACCATGGTCGGGCTGGGCGACGCGCACGGCGTCCGCACGGTCGCGTTGCTGACCGACATGTGCACCCCGTTGGGTCGGGCGGTCGGAAACGCGGTGGAGGTCGCCGAGTCGGTGCAGATCCTCGCTGGCGGCGGCCCGCCCGACGTGCTGGAGCTGACGCTGACGCTGGCCCGGGAGATGCTCGCCGCGGCGGGCCTGCCCGACGCTGCGGACCCCGCTGACGTGCTCACCGGTGGGCGGGCGATGGATACCTGGCGCGCGCTGGTCCGGGCCCAGGGCGGCGACCCGGATGCGCCGCTGCCGACCGCGCCCGAGGTCGAGTACCTGCGGGCCGACCGCGACGGCTGGGTGGGCTCCGTCGAGGCGTACGCCGTCGGGGTGGCGGCCTGGCGGCTGGGCGCCGGCCGGGCCCGCAGCTCCGACCAGGTCAGCGCCGTCGCCGGGGTACTGCTGCACCGGCGACCCGGCGAGCGGGTACGCGCCGGGGAGGTGCTGTGCGAACTGCGTACCGACTCCGCGGACCGGATCCCGGCGGCGGTCGCGGCGGCTCGCAGCGCGGTGGACATCGTCGATGTCGAGCCGCCGGCCCGGCCGCTCGTACTAGAACGGATTGCGTGATGGCGCAACGGCTGGTGAGTCGCTAGAGTCCCGGGCACGATGCCGATCACCGTCTCCGCCCCGGACCCGATGGCAGCCCGCGACGCCAGTGTGCGCATGCTGCAGCGGCTGGGCCTTGCGCTGCCGCCGTCGTCGTACCCACTGGTCTGGGAGGCGGGCGACGCCGTCGAGCTGCGCCCGCTCGAAGACATCGAGGCCCGGGTGGCGATCCTCAACGTGGTCCTCGCCCGCAGCTTCGGCATGCCGCCGGACTTCGCCATGCAGTGGCTCCTCGACGCGCACCTGATCGACCAGATGACCCAGCCCGAGTCGCGTTTCGTGCTCACCGGCGATGGCGACCCGAAGGTGTTCCACCTGCATCTTGATGCGCTGTTCGCGCTCACCTGGGTGCTGGGCATCTCGATGGACCTCGACCCGTTGGAGCCGTCCGCCACCGGCCTCGTCGACCGGCTGCCCGACCTGCGCAACGGCGAGTCGTTCGACGGCTGGCGTCGCCGTACCCTGACCGCGCCGCGCGGGCCGGCCGACGTGGCGACCGTGCTCGACCTGTACTACTGCCTCGACTGGGCGTACCTGGAGGCGGAGCGGCGCCGGCTGGTGCTGCCCGGTGCGATCGACTCCAATGCGATCGGGCAGCGCCGGTGGGCCCTGGAGTGGGTGGCGGTCTTCACCGGTCCGCACCACGATCCCCCGCCCAGCTGGGAAGAGATCGATCTCTCCACCTGAACAGGTGCACCCGGGTCAGTGGGTGCTGGCCAGTTCGGAGGTGCCGGCGGTTGTCTCGTCGAGCGGCTCGGGCGGCGTACGCTCACCCAGCCCGATCCGCTCGTGCAGCCGCTGGAGTGGCGCCGGTGCCCACCAGTTCCACCGGCCGAGCAGGGTCATCGTCGCCGGTACCAGCAGGCACCGCACGATCGTGGCATCGATGAAGACCGCGACGGCCAGTCCCAGCCCGATCTGTTCGACTTCGCCGATCCGGGCTGCCGCAAAGCAGCCGAACACGATCACCATGAGCAGGGCCGCCGACGTGATGATCCGTCCGGTGTGCTGCAGGCCTCGGCGTACCGCCGTGTCGGTGTCCTCGCCGCGCCGGACGTACTCGCTGATCCGGCCAAGCAGGAACACCTCGTAGTCCATCGAGAGCCCGAACGCGAAGGCAAAGATGATCACGATGACGAACGGGCTGAGTCCGCCGGTGGTGAGCGTGTGCAGTGGCCCCGAGAGCCAGCCGCGCTCGAAGACCGCGTTCATCACGCCGAAGGCGGCGCCCAGCGAGACCACGTTCGCCAGGATCGCCTTGACCGGTACCACCACCGAGCCGGTCATCGCGAACAGCAGGACGACCATGGCCAGCAGGGTCAACCCGACCGCCCAGGGCAGCCCGCTGAGGATCCGGGTGTTGAGGTCGATCAGGATTGCCGCGTCGCCGGTCACCCAGGACTGCCCGCCGGCCGGTCGGTCTGCCCGTACCCGGCGGACAAGCTGCTGGGCCCCGGCCGACTGGGGGTCGCCCACCACGTCGAGCTGCAGGGTGGACAGGCCCGCCCCGGCCGCGCGGGCCCGCGGGATGCGCGCCACCAACGGGTCGGACGCCCAGCGGGCCGCCCAGGCGTCGAGACTCGCCGGGTCGGTACGGGCCACCACGGTGATCGCGGGCTCCTGGACCAGCCCGAACCTGCTCGCCAGCTCGTCGGCTACCTGAGCCGACTCGATACTGCGGGGGACCTGCTCCAGATGGGGCAACTTGATCGTGGTGTTCAGCAGTGGGGCACCGGCGACCAGGAGCAGCGTCGAGGTCAGTACCGCCACCAGGACCGGGCGGCGTTGGACCATCCGGGAAACCCGGGCGAAGAAACCGGTCTCCGCGAAGTCGCCGACGACCGCGGTGGTGGAGTCGACCTGCCCGCCCAGGGTGGCCGCGGCGGCCCGCCCACCCGCGCCGCGCCGACTGTCGGCGCGCCGGGCTGGCTTGATCCAACGTCGCAACGCGCCGAGCAGCGCTGCCGTGAACGTCATCGAGACGACCAGCGCGACCACGGCGATGGAGAGCCCGGCGACCCCGAGTGCGGAGAGCGAGGGTAGGTCGAAGACGAGCAGCCCGCCCAGGGCCGCGGCGACGGTGAGCGCGCTGAACATGATGGTGCGCCCAGCGGTCGCCCAGGCCCGGCTGATCGCCACCTCGGGGGCGAAACCTGCGCCGAGCTCGTCCCGGTACCGCCCGACCAGCAGCAGGCAGTAGTCGATGGACAGGCCCAGGCCGAGCAGGGACACCACGGTGACCACGTTGGTGTCCAGGTCGGTGACCTTGGAGAAGCCGAGCAGCGGGAGCATCGCGACGGCCACCGAGACCACCGCGGCGAAGACCGGTATCCCGGCGGCGACCACGCCGCGGAAGACGAAGATGAGTACCAGCAGGGTGATCGGCAGGGAGATCACCTCGGCCAGGAACAGGTCCTCCTGCACAGCCTGGTGGCTCTGCCGGAGCAGGGTCGGGTGCCCACCGACGCGGACCCTGGCCTGTGGCTCGCCGGCAGCGCGCAGTTCGTCCTGCAGCGCGTGCATCCGGGCGGCAATCGTGTCCACCGCTTCGTTGCGCTGGTCCCGATCCAGGTGGTCGAGGGTGGCGATGAGGAGCAGCCCCTGACCCTGGCCGTCGCCGGCATCGGGGGAGAGGTACGCCGCAACCTTGGGCGCGGGCAGTCCTGGCGTGTACGGGCTCTCGGTCGTGCGGACGTCGGAGCGGGTGGCGAGATCGGCTGCCGCCCGGTTCACCGCGTCGCGGACCTCGGGAGCACGTGGGTCGATCCGGTCCACCAGCCCGATGATCTGTCCGGCGGAGTCTGTGCCCGTGTTGAGTACGTCGGACGCCTCGACCGACTCGACGCCCTTCGGGGCGTTGTTGTCTGCGAGCGTGGCGAAGACCGGGCCGGTTGCCAGTACCCCCGCAGCCACCACGACCACCCACGCGCCCAGCACCGCCCAGCGGTGCCGGAAGCACCACTGCCCGATCCGGGCAATCATGCCCTCGGCCATCGCTGCGCTGTCCTCCCTGCAGTACGGTCCCGCCCACGGTACCGGCGGCGGGCTGAGCCCCAGCCTGCCTCAGCACCCGGGGCCCACTCCATCGGGTTGTTCCCCGAGCCGTCCCTGAGTCCACCCCCACCCGGCTCAGAGCCCGCGATGCTCCTCGGGCTCCGGTCGGGGCCGCCATATGGTCAGCCGCACCGACGCGCCGACCGCGACCGGGCTGCCCAGCGCGGCGAGCGCCCCGGCGGTGCCCACCGGGTCGGCGTGGTGCGCACTCGGCCCCATGGCCACCAGCGCGCGGGCCTCCTCCTGGCTCAGGCGCAGCGGCCAGCTGACGTACTCGGCGTGGATCATGATGAACCAGCGACGCAGCGCGGCTGCCAGCCGTTCCTGCTTGGCCCGGTCCACCGTCAGCAGGCCGGCCGCCTCGACCAGTTCACGCAGATGGTCGTCGGTCGGAGTGACCACCACCAGCGCCCCGTCCGGGCGCAGGATCCGCCGGAACTCGGCACCGGAGCGCGGCGCGAAGGCGTCGAGCAGCAGACTCGCCGTACCGTCGGCCACCGGCAACCGGCGCCACGCGTCGGCGCGGACCGCGGCCAGGCGCGGGTGGGCGGCGCCGGCCCGGCGCAGCGCCGCCTTCGACACGTCGAGGGCGAGGCCGGGGTCGGTGGGCCGGGCGGCGAGGAGGGCGTGCAGGTAGTACCCGGTACCGGCGCCGATATCGACGACCAGACCTGGCGGCGCGTACCTGCCCGCTACGGCCACAATCGCGTCGGCGAGCGGGCGGTAGTGGCCGGCGCCCAGTAGCGCAGCCCGGGCGGCGACCATCTCGGCCGTGTCGCCGGCGTGGGTGAGGTGTCCGCCGGTGAGGTCGACGTACCCCTGCCGCGCCACGTCGAAGCTGTGCCCGGCCGGACAGCGCAGCGCCGCCCCCGATGCGGCCTGCGCCTGCGGGGCGGCGGCCTCCGGCGTGGCGGCGGCGTCCGGGGAGACCGCGGCGTCCGGGACGGCGTCGGTGTCCGGGGCGGCGGTCAGCTCGGCCCGGCATACCGGACAGCGGAGATGGTGGACGACTGCCGGGTACACGTTATTAGTCTCCATTAGTGTCGTTGGTGTGGCTGTACCGACCGTTGACGAGATCCGCAGGGTTCCGAAAGTGCTGCTGCACGACCACCTCGACGGCGGGCTGCGCCCGGCGACCGTCGTCGAGCTCGCCGACGCGGTCGGCCATCCGCTGCCCAGTACCGACCCGGTGGAGCTGGGGCACTGGTTCGTCCAGGCGGCCGGCTCGGGATCGCTGGAACGCTACCTGGAGACGTTCGCGCACACGGTCGCGGTGACCCAGACCGCGCCTGCGCTGCACCGGGTGGCCGCCGAGGCCGTGGCGGACCTGGCTGCCGACGGGGTGGTCTACGCCGAGCTGCGCTACGCACCTGAGCAGCATCTGCGGCGGGGCCTTCAGCTGCCCGAGGTGGTCGAGGCGGTGCTGGCCGGCTTCGCCGAGGGCGCCGCGCGGGCTGCCGCAGCGGGTACCCCGATCCGGATGGCCACCCTGCTGACCGCGATGCGGCACGCGGCGCGAGCCTCGGAGATCGCTGAGCTGGCGGTGCGGTACCGGGACGCCGGTGTGGTGGGTTTCGACATCGCCGGGGCGGAGGCCGGGTACCCGCCGACCCGGCACCTGGACGCCTTCGAGTACCTGCAGCGGGAGAACTTCCACTTCACCATCCACGCGGGCGAGGCGTTCGGGTTGCCGTCGATCTGGCAGGCCATCCAGTGGTGTGGCGCGGACCGGCTGGGGCACGGCGTACGGATTGTGGACGACATCAACCTTGAAACACGTGGTTTAGGCCGACTTGCAGCATATGTAAGAGATAAGCGCATTCCACTTGAATTGTGCCCTTCATCCAACGTCCAGACCGGTGCCGCCGCGTCGATCGCGGAACACCCGATCGGGCTCCTGCGTGACCTGCGCTTCCGGGTTACGGTGAACACCGACAACCGGCTGATGAGCGGCACCACGATGAGCCGGGAGCTGGCTCTGCTGGTGCAGGCGTTCGGGTACGGCTGGGACGAGCTGCAGTGGTTCACCGTCAATGCGATGAAGAGCGCGTTCATCCCATTTGATGATCGACTTTCGGTCATTAACGACGTGATCAAGCCGGCGTATGCCCAACATGCCGCATATAGGACAAACCAAAATGTCGCTGTCATCTGATCGGTAGTCCGCCGACGACGTTCGTACCGGGCAACTTCGTCGAACGGTGATCAGGTGGTCGGTCAAAAGTACTGTCCTGGCCAACTCGGTGCTCGTCTGGCAATTCCGTCTTCGAGTGTCATTTCACCAAATAACATACGCGATAAAACGGACATAAGGTTTAGTTGGGTCGTCAGAGCCAGATACGATATGTCAGTTCCCGTAGCGCTGGATCAACGAACCGACCCATTGCCTCAGCGATACAGGTAAAGCCGGGGTTTCTCTTTCCGACTGGACATGGTGGAATCTCGGGGGTCTGACCCATCTCGGGTCGGCCGGTTGCGGGCGCCTAGCTGTTCAACTGGCGCCGGGTTCGGAGGCGGGTGAATTGAGCAAGCGACCAATGCAGGCGACTGCCACGGACAGTTACTCACGTCTTCGAGTGCCCATGTACTGGCTGCGTGACCTGCCAATCTGGTCCAAGCTTGGGTTCATCATGATCGTGCCGACGATCGCCACGGTCGTCGTCGGTGCGGTCGGACTCTCCACCAACATCAGCAGGGCCGGCGAGGCGGACCGGTCGCGGATCCTGGCCGGGTTGGCGTCCGACGCCGGCTGTCTCGTCAACGGGCTGCAGAATGAGCGCGCCGCCGCAGTGATCCAGATGACCGCGCCGAACATCGACAACACCGCGGCCTTCGACAAGGCGGCCACCGCCGCCGGCCCGGGTACGCCCGTCGCCAAGCCCTGCACCGACGAGGTGGACAAGGACGGCAAGCCCACCCCGACCGGTACCGACGCGGCGGTCAAGCGGTATCAGGTGCGCCGTGCCGCGCTGGTCACCGTGCCGTCCAAGGTGCAGGCGACTCTGGACGCGATCGACGGCAAACTGGCCGGCCTGGCGAAGCTGCGGACACAGGTCCGCAACGGCGTGCTCGACAATGGCGCCGCCGTCAAGCTGACCGATGTCCTTGACAGCTACGGGACAACCATCGACAACCTGCTCACGCTGCGGCAGTCGGCCGCGCAGCTCGCCGGCGATGAGAATGTGGCTGGCGACCTGCGCAGCCTCGCGGAGCTCGCAACAGCCAAGGAGTACCTCGCCCAGCAGCGGGTCGTCGTCCTGCGCGGACTCGCCCAGAGGTCATTCAACTCCGACCTCAGGCGCTCGTTCCTGTCGACCGAGGTCGGTCAGGAGCAGTCGGCGGAGCTGTTCCGCAAGATCAGTACGGCAGATCAGCGGAACCTGTACAACCAGACCGTGGCCGGTCCCGTGGAGGATCTGTACCAGCAGGACCGGCGTGCTATCGAGAACATCGCCTCCGACTCGCTCCCCGGTGGCATCTTCAGCTCCGCCCAGTGGGACGCTGCGGTGCTTGCCCGCTCCAACCTGATCCGCAAGGTGGAGGTGACGCTCGACGCGCGCACCGTCGACGAGGCCACCGCCCTGCGTAACACCCTGCAGCGCGGGGTGCTCGTGCAGACCGCACTGCTGCTCGCCATGCTGCTGCTGGCCGTCGTCTTCGCCTGGATGGTGGCCCGCACCATGGCGCGGGCGCTGCGCCACCTGCGCCACGGCGCCCTGAACGTGGCCCGGCACAGCCTTCCGCAGGCAGTGGCCCGGCTGCGGGATCCCTCGCTGTCGACGCACCTGTCGCCGGAGCAGATCGCCATGCAGATTGCCGAGCCGCTGCCGGTACGCAGCCGGGACGAGTTCGGTCAGGTGACCGAGGCGTTCAACGCGGTACACCTCGAGGCGGTGCGTACCGCCGCCGAGCAGGCAGCTCTGCGATCCAGCGTTTCCCAGATGTTCGTCAACCTGGCCCGCCGTAGCCAGATCCTGGTCGACCGGCTCATCGGTCACCTCGACCGGATCGAGCGCGGCGAGGAAGACCCGGACCGTCTGGCCGAGCTGTTCCAGCTCGACCACCTGGCCACCCGGATGCGCCGCAACGACGAGAACCTGCTGGTGCTCGCCGGCGCCGACTCCACCCGCATCCAGCGTGACGCGGCACCGATGTTGGACGTACTGCGGGCCGCCCAGTCCGAAGTGGAGCACTACACCCGCGTCGAGTTCGGCATGATCGACCGCGATATCGAGCTCGCCGCGCACGCGGTCAACGACGTCGTGCACCTGGTCGCTGAGCTGTTCGACAACGCGACAGCGTTCTCGCCGCCGGACGCCCCAGTCATCGTGGAGGCCCGTCGGGTGGGCGACCGGGTGGTGCTGCTGGTCGAGGACCGGGGTATCGGCATCTCGCACGACCAGCTGATGGACCTGAACGAGCGGCTGGCCAACCCGCCCATGGTCGACGTCGCGGTCTCCCGGATGATGGGCCTGGTCGTGGTGGCGCGATTGGCTGGACGCCTCGGTGTCAAGGTCGAGCTGCGGCCTGCCCGTGAACGCGGCACGATCGCCGACGTGACGCTCCCCTCAGGTGTGCTCATACCGAGGGCGCTCGGTGGGCGAGCGTCGGCAGGCCTTCCGGCCGCCGGTCAGCAGGCGGGCTCACCCTTCGGCGCGCCGGTGGCCCTCGAGGCTGGCCCGGCGGCACTGCCGCATCGCGGCTCCGGTGCCATGCGCGGCGATGTGGCCGCGGCGGTGGGAGGTATCCCCGCCTTCGGCAACGGTGCCGGCTTCGGCTCCGCCGGCCAGCGCAGCCAGCCTCCGTGGTCGGATCTCGTCGGAGCCAACGGCAATGGCAATGGCGCCGAGATGAGGCCGGGTCCTGGCCAGTCGTTGCCGATGCCCGGCGGTGAATCACTGCCGCACCGCCGCGCCGGCGAGGCCTGGTCGAACAGCCCATTGCCGGAGACCGATGACGGCCCGATGATCCCGCGCCAGCGGCCGCAGCTGCCGGGTGGCCCGGACGATTCCCGGCCCTCGGCGTGGCCGCCGGTACCGGAGCCGTTGCCGTCCTACGAAGACGGCTTTGAAACGATCGGGTCGCCCCGGGCCGCCGCGGACCTGACGGCCGAGATCCCTCGGATCACTGACGGCTGGGGCCCGCCTGACCAGGCGGCTCCCGTCGAGGCGACCATCGGGAGCTTGGGCGGTGAGGCCGGGCGGCGTTTCGTCGACATGACCATGGAGCTCCCGATCTTCCGCGAGGTGGAGTCGGCGTGGTTCCGTAACCCCAGCCCCGAATCGTCCATCGATCTGGGTGGGGGTCCGCTGAGCGGCCCGACAGGCGATCTCCCGGCACCGGTCGGTGTCGGCATGACCGGCACCAGCAGCCTGGGCTCGTTGCCCCGCAGGGGCGACAGGACCGGGACGACTCCCGGTGACCACACGCCGCCGGTCGAGCCGCCGCGGGAGACCTGGCGGACCGCTGCCGACGAAGGCTGGCGGGTCGCTGCCGCCGTCGCCTCCACGGACAAGGGCCAGCTCGACACAACCGAGAAGGGCCTACCCAAGCGGGTACCGATGACCCAGCTCGTTCCAGGAGGGGTCGAAAGGGCGACCACATCGCAGCACAGGCGTACACCGGAAGCGGTGCGCGGGCTATTGTCGGCGTACCACCGGGGGGTCCAGCGCGGCAGGGGCAGCCGGCCGGGCGATGCCGAAAACACCACAGCCGGTCCACAAAACTCGCAGGGTGGCAAGGAGCATGAGGCATGACGACAACGCAGGATCTCAGTTGGCTGCTTGCCAACTTCGCTGATCGGGTTCCCGGCGTCGCACACGCGGTCGCGGTGTCCGCGGACGGACTGCTGCTGGCCTCGTCCCGCGATCTGCCGCGCGACCGGGCGGACCAGCTCGCCGCGATCTCTTCGGGCCTGGTCAGTCTGACCGTGGGCGCGGCTCGGTGCTTCGAGGGTGGAGCCGTGCTGCAGACCGTCGTCGAGATGGACAACGGGTTCCTCTTCCTGATGTCCATCTCGGACGGTTCGTCGTTCGCGGTGCTTGCCGCACGGGCCTGCGATGTGGGCCAGGTGGGGTATGAAATGGCGCTGCTGGTGGACCGGGTGGGCGACGCGTTGACGCCGACCGTTCGGCCGACCGCGTCGATGATGGGCTGAACGAGCTTTTCCCACGTCTGCCGACGATTCGGCGGCCGCAGTACCGAGGAGGTGAACGGCACATGGCTGAACGGGAAGAGCCGACTGGCGCACTGGTACGGCCGTACGCCGTCACCAAGGGTCGCACCCGGCCGAAGCTGGAGATTGCGATCGAGGCGCTGATCGAGACCACGGTGCGGGGACGCACCGCGAATTCCCGACCAGGCGCGCATGGGCAGGAGCAGGCGCACATCACCACGATGTGCGATGGACAGTTGCAGTCCCTTGCGGAGATCGCCGCACGGATGCAACTTCCGCTGGGTGTGGCCAGGGTCCTGATCGCCGACATGGCGGCGGACGGCCTGCTCGCGGTGTACGAGCCCGCATCGTTGGAGAGCAACGATGGAGTGGGCACAGAATTGCTGGAGAGGGTACTCAGTGGACTACGGAGGCTCTGAAATGACTCACCCGCCGTCGTCCGGACGGGTCACGTCGGCAAAGATTGTCATTGCCGGTGGCTTTGGCGTCGGGAAGACCACATTGGTCGGCTCGGTCTCGGAGATCACGCCGTTAACCACCGAGGCGATCATGACCTCCGCTGGCGTGGGCGTCGACGACAACCGACAGGTGCCTGGTAAGACGACGACCACTGTCGCGATGGACTTCGGTCGGATCACCATCGACCGGGACCTGATCCTGTACCTGTTCGGCACTCCCGGCCAGACCAGGTTCTGGTTCATGTGGGACGAGCTGGTGCGGGGCGCCATCGGCGCGATCGTGATGGTGGATACCCGCCGACTCGCTGACTGCTTCGCCGCGATCGACTTCTTCGAGCACCGGCGGCTGCCGTACCTGGTCGCCATCAACTGTTTCGACGGGATGCAGTACCACGACCCGGACGACGTACGGGAGGCACTGGCGGTCTCGTCGGACGTCCCGGTGGTCTCCTGTGACGCCCGCAGCCGTGAGTCGACCAAGCAGGTACTCATCTCGCTGGTGGAGTACGTGCTGACCATGCGTCGGACGCGGGCGGGCTCCCCGGCCTGACGGCCGGAGGCACTGGCTGACAAGATCGGCGCGCACCCCGTCTGGGGTGCGCGCCGATCAACGTTTCAGCGCCGATACTGTGCCGGAGCCAATGCCGAACCGGGGTCAGCGGCGCCGCGCTGACCGGTACTCGTACTCGTATTCGCGCTCGGGTTCGGATTCACGGCTGAATTCCCATCCTCCGGGGGACTCGCGGCCGGGACGGCCGCCGACCCGGTACCCGCCGACCTCCTGGCCGCGCTGCCAGCCGCGGAAGTAGCCGGTGGTGTTCGCGGCCAGCGCCGCCGGGTCGCGGACGATGCGCAGCGGCCGGTGCTCCGGCCCGTTGATGGGTGAGCCGGGCACCAGGTTCTGCTGGGGCACCCGTTGAGGCAGCCCGGAGCCGGTCTCGGTGCCGCTGGACGGCTGTGCCGCGCGTTCGGCGGCCTGCCAGCCCGCGTCGTTCGGCGTTGACCAGGCCAGCGCGCGTACGTCCTGCTGGCGTTCGGAGTCCTCGTGGTCGGTGAACCACGCCGAGCGGGTAGCGGAGAAGATCAGCAGGTCACCGTCGCCGTCGTTGGCGCGCGGCTGAGCTGGCGCTGCCGGCCGTTCCGGGGCGGCACCGCGGCTACGCGCGTTCCGCCGGGGGCGGTCACCGTTCTGTGGCTCGACCAGGCGCAGCGCCGGTGGATCGCCGCGCAACGGGTCATACCCGCGGTCGTCGGAGAAGGATGACCCGAGCGTGGCCGCCGGTTCCACCAGGCGCAGCGGCGGTGGGCCGTCGGCGAGGTCAGCGGCCTGCCAGGGCGGGGTGACCCGGCCGGTACCCGACGAGTCGCCGTACCCGCCGGAACCGGGTGTCGGGCGTACCTCGACGATCTTGTTTTCCCCGGTCAGCGGCCAGTTCTGCCGTGAGCCCGGCGCCGGGATGTCCGGAGAGAGGCGGCCGACCGCAGCGGGGGTGCCGTACAGCGCCGTGCTGCGGGCGTACCGGTGAAGGTCTTCCGGTTCGTCGCTGCGGTACGCCGCTGCCGCGGCTGCGGCCGGAGCCATCGGCGCAGCCGACTGGCGTGCCGGACGTCGGGTCGGGATCGCCGTGATGGCCGACGCCAGCGAGGCGGCCGGACTGGCCGGCACCGCGACGGGTGCGGCTTCAGGTTCGCCACGCTCGGAGAAGGCGGGCGCCAACGGCGGCTGCCCGACGGTGGAACGCTCGGCCGGCGGCGGCGCGACCATCATGGTCACCCGGGTGGTGAGTACCGCTACCAGGGCGTCGCCGGCGCCGTCACAGGCGCGAACCGCCGCGACGGCCTGCCGGACCGCCTCGGCCACGGCTTTCGTAACCGACCGGTTCAGCCCCGCGCGCCGGGGTGTCTCGGCGATCGCGACCCGCAGTGAGGTCACCGCCTCGGCGATGGTGGTCGGGTCGGCGACACCGGTCTTGGCCAGCTCGCCGACCATCGTCGCTTCGCGGTTGCGGCTGGCCGCACCACTGCCGAGCGCGCCGGGCTCCGGCATCGCGTTGACGATGGCGAGCGGAACCGGCTCCGCCGGGTCGGGGAACGCGCGCAGTGCGGCCGGATACAGCTCGCGCAGCACCTCTCGCAGGGTGGCCGCGGCGGCCTGCCGGCCAGTGATCACGGCGGCGTGTGCGGAGAGCACCGGCTTGAGTCCGGTCATGTCACGCGGAGTGCTCTGCGGAACCGCTGACAGCACCCCAGCCTGCAGTGCGCGGGCCAGGCCGATCGCCCGGCGCACCTGCGGGCTGGACCGGATCTCCGCGGCGGAGTCGTCGTCGGCGAAACGTTCCGCGTAGTCAGCGGCAGAGTCGTCGTCGGCGTAGGCGAGGTACCGGCCGGCGGCGACCAGCAGTCGGGTCACCACGTGGTCGGTACGGTCGGCGGCGACCGCCACCGATGCGGCTCCACCGGTACGTTGGGCCAGCAGGGAGCCGAGCTCCGCGTACCCGGGGGCGTCGTCACTGACGTCGCAGATGTCCACCAGGCGCCCGGCGTCATCGACGACCGCGACAGTCAGCCACTTCTCGGATCCGGGGTCAGCAACGGCAGGATCCGCTGCCGCCAGCCCGCAGTACACCCGAACGAGCGCCACTGCGTTCGCCCTCCTCCCGGGACAGTGTTCATGAGCTTCACCACACCGCGCAGAGTCTGTCCCAACTCTGCCCGATGCCCCAACCATCGCCCGACCCGGCGTAGCCTTCGACTATCCGGGATCGCGATGGGCACCGCTATCGACCGTTTCGGCGGAATGGCGCAGTCGGCGGCAGCTGTGCCTGCCCTTGAGCCGGTTGGGTCCGGCCCAAAATTGCGCGGGTACGTCATCCACCGAACTGATGCTCTCTGGTCGAGGGTCAGTTGCGCCAGTCCACAGCGGCAGAGATCTTGCCAATTATCGTCCGCCACCCCAATGCCGCGGTCGTTTGGGCATCAATTTTCCGGACTCTCCGGCGTGCGAAGAATGCGGCGAACCCACCGGCCTCGATCACGCGCAGCCCCTCGTCGAGATCGTCGAGCGGGGAACCGGCGGCCAGTGCCGTGATGATGGCATCGATGCGCAGTGCGTGCCCGAGGTCACGGGCGATCTCGCCAGCCTGGATGATCAGTGTCGGATCCCAGGCGTCGTGGCCACCGCGCAGGTTTTCCACAACGAGGTCCAGTTCGTACCGGTCTGCGGAGCGCACAGCAATATGCTGCGCTTCGAGCTGTTGGCGTACCTGGTCCCAGGTGTCGAGCTGGACCAGGTCGTGGTCGTCGGCACTCTGGACGTACTCCACCAGCTTCTCCTGGCTGCCGAACAGCAGGAGTTGGCCGCGCACGGCAAGGAAGACCGGCACCTCCTCGTCCTCGGCGACCTCTTCGTCGTCGGACTCGTCGCCGTCGTCATCCTCGTCGCCTGACTCGTCCTCGTCGGACTCGTCGTCTTCTGACTCGTCCTCGTCGGACTCGTCCGGCTCCGCGTCGGAGTCGACTTCGTCGTCGATCTCCTCTGCCTCGTCGTCAGACTCGGCGTCGGCGCGCCGCGCCGCAAACTCATCCTCGCGGTCGCTGATCTCGGGTTCGGTAACCTCGCTGGCCAGCCGGTACGCGCGCAGCGTGAAGCCGACGCCGGTGCGCAGTGCGATCTCCACCGGCTCGATCCGGACCGCGGCCCAGAACTCGTCGGCCGCCTCGGAGCGGATGTCGGAGTCGTCACCGTGCTCAGCTGTGCCGGGGGCGTCCGCTGCGGAGTCGTACTCCTCGAGCGCCTGGGCGGCCAGCGATTTCTTGGCGGACGTGCCGGGCTTGGCGACGACGGCGTCGGAGTCTCCGCCGTTGCCTGATCCGGACCGCTGGCGAGCCACGGCGACCTCCGTATTCGTTCGACGGCGCGCGAGCAGGCGTCGCCTCCGTTGTGGCATCAACCAGTCTTGCGCACCATCACCCTAGCCCCAGCGCACCGGTTGTGCGGCCCCGCCTTCGGTCACCGGAGCCGGGTCTGCGGCCGGCCTTCGCGTGCCCTGTCTGGCCTCTGCGTGCCCTGGCTGGCCTCTGCGTGCCGTGGCCGGGCCTCCGCGAGCCGGGGCCCTGGCCGGCGCCGGCCTGGACTAGGTTGCAGCCTGTGGACGTCGTCGTGGTGGACCATCCGTTGGTCCATGCTCGCCTGACCGCACTGCGCGATGCCCGGACCGGGCCCGCGGCATTCCGCGCCGCGCTGCACGAGCTGGGAACGATGCTGGCGTACGAGGCGGCGCGGACGCTGGCCGTGCAGCACTACCCGGTGGGGACTCCGGTCGCCACCGCTGAGGGCACCCGGTTGGCGAACCCGCCGCTGCTGGTACCGGTGCTCCGGGCCGGCCTGGGGATGGCCAACGCCGCGCTGGCCCTGCTGCCGGAGTCGGCCATGGGATTCGTCGGGTTGGCCCGCGACGAGGCGACCTTCGAACCACGGGCGTACCTGGAGTCGTTGCCCCCTGACCTGTCCGGCACTCCGGTGCTGGTACTCGACCCGATGCTCGCCACCGGCGGTTCGTTGGAGCACTGCTGCCGGTCGCTGGTTGACCGGGGCTGCAGGGACATCACGGTGCTTTGCGCCCTGGCCGCGCCGGAGGGGCTGGCCCGGTTGGAACGCTCCGGGCTGCCGCTGCGCGTGGTCACCGCCGCGATCGACGATGGGCTCAACGAGCACATGTTCATCGTGCCGGGCCTCGGCGACGCCGGTGACCGCCAGTTCGGCAACTCCCAAAAACCCGGACACGACTGCAAGATCGTCGACGGAAGGGGCTAGAAGCCGAGCGCGGTGGCGGTCTCGGTGCGCAGCGCGGCCAGGGCGGCAGCGGCCCGTTCCCGCGCCGCTGGTACGTCGCCGTCCGCGACCGGCTCGATCACCTCCAGGTACGCCTTGAGCTTCGGCTCGGTACCCGAGGGCCGGACCACCACCCGGGCCGACTCGGCACGCAGGATCAGGACGTCGGCCTCGGGCAGCCGGTCTTCGATCCGGGTCAGCGGCTCGTCCAGCAACGAGGCCGGCGGCCGGCGGCGCAGGGTACGCATCATCCCGGCGATCTCAGCGGGTCGCTCGACGCGTACCGACAACTGGTCCGTGGCGTACACGCCGAACTCGGCAGCCAATTCGTCGAGGCGGTCGGCGAGCGTTCCGCACTGCGCCTTGAGCCCGGCAGCCAGCTCGCACAGCAGCAGGGCCGCGGTGATGCCGTCCTTGTCGCGGACGTGCTGCGGGGCCACGCAGTAGCCCAGCGCCTCCTCATAGCCGTACACCAGATCGGCGCCGGCCCGGACGATCCACTTGAACCCGGTGAGCGTCTCGCTGTAGGGCGCCCCCCGGGCGGCACAGAGCGCCGCCAGCATGGCCGACGAGACGATGGTGGTGGCGTACCGGCCAGGGGTGCCGCGGCGGATCAGGTGGTCAGCCAGGAGTACCCCCACCTCGTCGCCGCGCAGGATGCGCCAGCCGGCAGGGTCGGCAGGGTCGGCACGGCCGCCCCGGGATGGGACGGGGATTGCCACCGCGCAGCGGTCGGCGTCCGGATCATTGGCGAGGGCCAGGTCGGCGCCGCTGGCCGCAGCGAGCGCGACGACGCGGTCCATCGCGCCGGGCTCCTCAGGGTTGGGGAAAGCGATGGTCGGGAAGTCGGGGTCGGGTACTGCCTGCTCGGCGACGACGAGCGGGACGCCGAAGCCCGAGGCCTGCACGGCCGCGGTGAAGACCTCGGCACCGACGCCGTGCAGTGGGGTGTAGGCGAGCAGCAGCTGCGCGGGGCGCCCGGGCTGTACACACCCGCGTGCCCGGTCGGGTACCCCGCGAGCCGAACCGGTACGCGCGACCACGGCGACGGCACCGTCCAGATAGGACGCAACGACCTCCTCGCCGAGCACGCTGCCCGGCGGGCCCAGCCGCACCGTCGAGAGTGGACCGACTGCGCGGATCGCGGCCTCGATCTCGGCATCGGCCGGCGCCCCGAGCTGCGCCCCGGCACAGGCCGACAAACCCGAGCCAGCCGACGAACCCGAGCAGCCTGATGAGGCCGGGCCAGCCGACGAACCCGAGCAGCCTGATGAGGCCGGGCCGACCAGCCCGGCGCCCAGGTAGACCTTGTACCCGTTGTCCGTGGGCGGGTTGTGGCTCGCGGTGACCATCACCCCGGCGGCGGCGTCCAGCGCCCGTACCGCGTGAGCGAGCACCGGCGTGGGCAACGGCCGGGGCAGCAGCAGCGCCGGGCGCCCGGCACCGGTGGCCACCCGCGCGGTCTGCGCCGCGAAGTCGGCCGAGCCGTGCCGCGCGTCGTACCCGATGACCAGCGGACCCGTGGCGCCACGGGCGGCGAGCCAGCGGACCAGGCCGGCCGCGGCGGCGGTGACCACAGCGAGGTTCATCCCGTTGGGGCCGGCGCGGATCACCCCGCGCAGCCCGGCCGTGCCGAAGTGCAGCGGCCCGGCGAACCGGTCCGCGAGCTCCGCGGCGCTCTGCGGCAGCGCGTCGAGCAGCCGGCTCAGCTCGTCCCGGGTGGCCGGGTCAGGGTCGTCGGCGATCCACGCCTGCGCCCGGGCCCGGAGCACATCGACGGGGGCGGTGTCGAGCAAAGCCTCACCCCCCGTTGCGATCAGCTACCGATCCGGAACGAACGCGCCATCTCCTCGAAGATCACTCGACTCTCGTCGAACCGGGCTGCCGGTGTGGACAGGGTCACCTGGTACGCCTGGCCATTGATGACCGTGACCTGCCAGATTCCGTGCCGGGCGCCGGTGGCAGGCGCACAGGTGTACTCCAGGGTGGCCGCCGGTTGGCCGGAAAGTTTACCTTCGGTCAGGGCGAGCTGCTGGAAGTTCGGGCAGCCGCCAGCCGGCGTGGCGAAGCGGCGCGCCGCGGACTCCAGCACCGTGCGGCCGGTCCCGCTGGCCGGTTCGACGTTGATGCGTACCCAGCGGCCGGCGTCATTGGGGTCGATGTAGTCGACGTAGGTACCGCCGTTGGGCGTGGACTGCCGCCAGAGCGCCGGCACGTTGACGGTGAGGCCGCGCGCGCTGTCGTGGTGCTGCTGCACGTCGATCAGCGGCTTGTCGGCGCTGGGCGTCGGCCGGGCTGCGGGCACGCTGCCCGGCGAGCTGCTGCCCAGTACCGTCACCGCGGTCACCGTCAGCAGGACGAGCAGGACCGCCACCCCGGCGACGAGGCCCCACTTCGCCGGCTTCGGCAGTCGCTGGATCCGCCCCAGCAGGCGCCCGGAGGCCCCGCGGACCCCGGCGCCGGTACCGGCGAGCAGTTTCGCGCCGCGTTGCTGCGGGACCGCCCGGTGCGCGTGCCGGGGCCGGTTCCCGGCCGGGGGGCGGGCCGGAAGCTCGGACGGGGCCGACCGCCCGGGCTGCGTCGGGTACGACGGCTGCGCCCGGTTCGCGGAGAGGTACCCGTCGGTGTGGCCGGCGTCGTCCTGCCCGCGCTGTGCGGGCACGGCGCCGGAGCGGCTCCGCTGAGCGGGCGCGGGCGCCGGGGCGGGCGGAGCGGCCGGGGCAGTGGCAGTTGCAGTGGCAGTGGCAGTGGCCGGGGCAGTGGCCGGGGCAGCGGTGGCCTGCCGGCGGCGCAGTGCCCCGGTCAGCGACTCACCGGGAGCGAGCATTGCCCGGCCGCCGATCTGACCGGTCGGTACCGGCGGAGCCGGCAGCGGGGCGTACGGCGCCGGCGGCACCACCGCGTACGGGTCGGTCACGTGGGCCGGAGCGTTGCTCGCCAGGGCCCCGCTGAGCAGGTCGCGCAGCACCCCGCGGCTGGTCTGCACGTCCCAGCGCCGGCGCGGGTCCTTCTCCAGCAGTCCGGTGAGGACGCCGGCCAGCACACCCGCCCGGGACATCGGGGCCGGCGGTTCCTCGACCACCGCCCGCATCGTCTCGAACGGATCGGGCCTGTCGAAGGGGGGCCGCCCCTCCACCGCGGTGTACAGCGTGACGCCCAGCGAGAACAGGTCACTGGGCGGGCCGAAGGCTCCCCCGATGGCGCGCTCCGGCGAGATGAAGTGTGGCGACCCGAGCACCATCCCGGGCGTGGTGAGCTGGACGTCGCTCAGCATGTGGGCGACGCCGAAGTCGCTGAGCACACAGCGGCCGTCGGCGCAGATCAGCACGTTGGCCGGCTTGACGTCGCGGTGCAGGACGCCTGCCGCGTGCGCCACCTCCAGCGCGCCGAGCATGGCAATACCGATCTTGGCGACCGCGCGCAGGCCCAGCGGGCCGTCCTCGACGATCACCTCGGCCAGGCTGCGCGACTGCAGCAGCTCCATCACGATCCAGGGCCGGCCGCCTTCGGTGACGACGTCATACACCTGCACCACCGACGGGTGCGACAGCGCGGCAGCGGCGCGCGCCTCGCGCAGGGTGCGCAGGTACAGGTGGTCGCGGTCGACGGTCTCCATCCGGCGGGGCAGGATCACTTCCTTGACCGCCACATCCCGGCGCAGCAGCGTGTCGGTGGCCCGCCAGACGGTACCCATCCCGCCGTGCCCGAGAGCCGCGCGCAGGGCGTACCGGTCGCCGATCACCGCGCCGGGGACGCCCCGTCCGTCCTCGGCGGCGCCAGCCTGGCCCGGCGTGTGTCGCGGCGCCGCCGAGGAGCGGGCAGCCGGGATCGGCTCGCCGCCGTGCCACGTCGTCGGAGGGTGCGTCGTCAAGGGGTGTCCGGGGGGTGTGGTGGGGTCGTCCAACCCCCCTATCTTGGGGGGTGCCCGCGAGAAGCGGAAGCCGCCCGGCGGGCTATCCCCCACCCGAGGTGTGCGCTGGCCCACACGCGATCCCCGTCGGCGTGCCGGCGCGGGCCCTACCATCAGCGGGTATGAGCGAGGTTCCGCCGCCGCCCGCCGTGCGCGTCACCGAGTCCGGTTTTCCGATCAGGCCGGTGTACCGGGCTGGCGACCTCCCCCCTGACCTCGAAGAACGGCTCGGGGAGCCGGGCAGCTACCCGTTCACCCGCGGGGTGTACCCGACGATGTACACGTCGCGGCCGTGGACCATGCGTCAGTACGCCGGCTTCGGCACCGCGGCCGAGTCGAACGCCCGGTACCGCCAGCTGCTGGCAGCCGGCACGATGGGCCTGTCGGTCGCGTTCGACCTGCCCACCCAGATGGGGTACGACTCGGACGCCGCGATCTCGCAGGGCGAGGTGGGCAAGGTCGGGGTCGCCATCGACTCCATCGAGGACATGAAGGTGCTCTTCGACGGCATCCCGCTGGACCGGGTCTCGACGTCGATGACGATCAACGCGCCGGCGAGCGTACTGCTGCTGCTTTACCAGCTGGTCGCCGAGGAGCAGGGGGTACCCGGCGACAGCCTCAACGGCACGGTGCAGAACGACATCCTCAAGGAGTACATCGCCCGCGGCACGTACATTTACCCGCCCAAGCCGTCGCTGCGGCTGGTCGCCGACGCGTTCGCCTACTGCCGCACCGAGATTCCGAAGTGGAACACGATCTCCATCTCCGGGTACCACATGGCCGAAGCCGGGGCGACGCCCGTACAGGAGATCGCCTTCACTCTCGCCAACGGCGTGCAGTACGTCCGGGCGGCGATCGAGGCGGGGCTCGCCGTCGACGACTTCGCGCCCCGGCTCTCGTTCTTCTTCGTGGCCCGCACCACGCTGCTGGAGGAGGTGGCGAAGTTCCGCGCCGCGCGCCGGATCTGGGCCCGGATCATGCGCGAGGAGTTCGGCGCGCAGGATCCGCGTTCGTGGATGCTGCGCTTGCACACCCAGACCGCGGGGGTACAGCTCACCGCCCAGCAGCCGGAGGTGAACCTGGTCCGGGTGGCGGTGCAGGCGCTCGGCGCGATCATGGGCGGTACCCAGTCGCTGCACACCAACTCCTTCGACGAGGCGATCGCGCTGCCCACCGCGAAGGCGGCCCGGCTGGCCCTGCGTACCCAGCAGGTGCTCGCGTACGAGACCGACCTGACCGCGACCGTGGACCCGTTCGCCGGCTCGTACCTGATGGAGGCGATGACGGCCGAGATCGAGGAGGCGGCGCTCGAGTTGATGCGCAAGGTCGCCGAGCTGGGCTCGGCCGTCGACGCGATCGAGGTCGGCTTCCAGAAGCGGGAGATCGAGGGTTCGGCGTACCGGATCGCTCAGGAGATCGACTCGGGTTCCCGGGTGGTGGTCGGGGTCAACCGGTACACCCTGGAGACCGAGGAGCCGTACGAGCCGATGCGGGTCGACCCGGCGATTGAGGCGGCCCAGGTCGCCCGCCTGGCTGAGCTGCGGCTGGTCCGGGACAACGGCGTGGTCGCGCGGACTCTCGACGCGCTGCGCGCCGCGGCTGGCGGTACCGACAACGTGCTGTATCCGATGAGAGAGGCGCTGCGCGCCCGCGCAACGGTCGGTGAGGTATGCGGAGCGCTGCGCGAGATATGGGGTCTGTACCGCCCCACTGAACGTTTCTGAAGAAACCTTTGCTCAATCGTGCTGTATAGAGCACGAAACGAAGCACGTTTAATCTCGCGTTCCTGGGTATACCCATGCCGTGACGGACGATGTGTGTGACAGGGAGCCGCAGTTTCGTGCCACGCTGAGCTGCGGTCCCCCGACGGCACGTGGACAGCTGCTCATTCTTACTACGGGCGATCCCCGGGTATGTAACGATTAGTAATGTTTACCGTCCACATCGTGACCGCCTTCACGGTGACGCGTTGTAGGGAGCGTGGGGCGCATGGCAGCCGTCGATGACGCGTCAGCCGCGCCGCCCCCAGGCTTAAATCCCGCTTTCGCTGGCATTAGTAACTCTCGGCGACGCGATATTCACCAAAACGAGGTTGCGCTCCGTTACCGGGGCGAGGCTAGGCTGTCCACGGCGCGCGCTCGGCGCGCCCCCCATAGAGACCAAGAACGAGAACTCACCGTGACGAGTGCGCTGAAGCTGCCACAGAGCAGCCCGCTGACATCGTCCTGGCCCGAAACCCCGGCCGGGGCCGATCCGTTGCCCGGTCAGCTTGACCGCTGGCTTGCTTCGCGTGGCGCGGAACTGGTAGCCGTACGTCGTCATATTCACGCCCACCCGGAATTGTCCGGGCAGGAGTTCGAGACCTCGGACCTGATTGCCCAGGAGCTTGCCGCAGCCGGACTGTCGCCGCGCCGGCTCCCCAAAGGCAATGGGGTTATCTGCGATATCGGCAGTGGCGACCGGGTCATCGCCCTGCGGGCCGACCTCGATGCGCTGCCGTTGCCGGATACCAAGGACGTGCCGTACCGGTCAACCGTCGACAACGTCTGCCACGCCTGTGGGCATGACGTGCACACCACGATCCTGCTCGGCGTCGGGCTTGCGCTGGCCCAGCTGGCCCAGCGCGACGAGCTGCCTGGCCGGGTGCGGCTGCTGTTCCAGCCGGCCGAGGAGCGGCTGCCTGCCGGGGCACCCGAAGTCATCGCGGCCGGCGGTCTCAAGGATGTCTCGGCGATCTACGCGCTGCACTGCGCGCCGCAGCTTCCGGTCGGCCTGGTCGGGGTCCGCTCCGGCCCGTTCACCGCGGCCGCAGACAAGATCGAGGTCCGGCTCCGCGGCCGGGGCGGGCACACCGCACGCCCACACCTGACCTCCGATCTGGTGTACGCCCTCGGCCGCGTCGTCGTCGACGTGCCGTCGTTGTTGAACCGCCGGGTCGATCCGCGCGCCGGGGTCTCCATGGTCTTCGGGGCGATCCGTGCCGGCGAGGCCGCCAACGCGATCCCGATCGAGGGCGTCGCCCGGGGTACCGTGCGCGCACTCAACCGCGATGCCTGGCGCGACCTGCCGGCGCTCGTCACCGAACTGGTGCACGAGGTGGTGGCCGGCACCGGCGCCGAAGTCGACGTCAACTACATCCGGGGCGTGCCGCCGGTCGTCAACGACCGGCTCGCCACCGCGATCATCGCCGGTGCGGCGGGCGCCGCCCTCGGTGCGGACCGGGTCATCGAGGCTGAGTTGAGCATGGGCGGCGAGGACTTCGCTTTCTATCTGGAGCACGTCCCCGGTGCGATGATCCGCCTCGGGGTGGGCTTCCCCGGCTCGGACACCGCGTTCGACATCCACCAGTCCGCGTTCGATGTGGACGAACGGGCGATCGGCTACGGGGTCCGGGTAATGGTGCACACCGCACTCGCCGCGCTGTCTGCCGGAGCCTTCTGACCGTCAGCCGGCACGGTTCCTGCGGGTAGGGTCGCTGGAGGGTTGCCGGCGATGGGAGGCCACCATGCGGCTGACGAAGTACTCGCACGCGTGCGTCCGGCTGGAGCGCGACGCGGTACTGGTGATCGATCCGGGCACGCTCTCCGAGCGGGTGGCGCTCGACGGCGTCGACGCCGTGTTGATCACCCATGAGCACCTTGACCACCTTGACGTGGCAGCGCTCGCCGACGCGCTGGCCGCCAGGCCGGCGATCGAGGTGTACGCCCACCCGGACGTGGCCAAGCTGCTCACCGAACTGGACGGCGTGCTGCACGCGGTGGTGCCCGGCGACGAGTTCGTTGCGGCCGGGTTCCGGGTGCGGGCGTACGGCGGGCTGCACGCGATGATCCATCCTGAGCTGCCGCGGGTACCCAACGTCGGCTTCTTCATCGAGGGCGATGCGGGCTCCGGCGGGGTGTACCACCCGGGGGACTCGTTCGATGTACCCGCCGACGCCGAGGTGGAGACGCTCTTCGTACCGGTGTCGGGGCCATGGCTCAAGCTCGCCGAGGCGGTGGAGTTCGTCCGGCAGGTGGCGCCCCGCCGGGCGTACGCGCTGCATGACGGGCTGCACAACGAGATCGGGCACCGGATCAGTGACAACCACCTGGCGAACCTCTCGGGCTGCGAGTACGCCCGGCTTGCTGCCGGTACCGGGGTCGTGCTCTAGCGCCCACCCGGTCGGCGATGATGGGCACGTGGTGGTCGATCCGTTGGCGTCGGTGGCAGCCCGGCTGTACGCGCTGCCACCTGAGGGCTTCGTCGCTGCCCGCGACGAGGCGGCGGCCCGGGCCAAGGCGTCCGGCGAGCGTGAACTGGCTGGACGGATTGGTCAGTTGCGCAAGCCGACCGTCGGCGCCTGGCTGGTCAACCTGCTCGCGCGGGATCGCCGCGAGCTCGTGGGAGAGCTGTTCACGCTGGGCGACCAGCTGCGTGCCGCCCAGCGTGATCTGCGCGGTGACGAGTTGCGCGAGCTGTCGGCCCGCCGGCGCGACATCGTCGCGACGCTGGCCCGCGAGGCCGTGGCGCTCGGCCGGCAGTCCGGAGCGCGTGGCACCCTGCCGCTGACCGACGTCGAGACGACCCTGACCGCGGCCCTGGCCCAGCCCGAGGTGGCCGAGGACGTGCGCGCCGGGCGGTTGACCAGGACCGTGCTCTACACCGGCTTCGGCGAACTGCCGCGGCCGAAGCTGCGCCTACTCCAGGGCGGTCCCGAGGCCGGTCTAGAGGCCGGTCCCCAGGCCGGTCCCCAGGCCAGTGCCGAGGCCGGTGCCGAGGCCGGTGCCGAGGCCGGGCATGAACGCGAGCGGGTGGCCGGGCCCGCGGTCGCGCCTGAGATTGACCGCGACCGCGACCGCGACCGCGAGCGCGAACGCGAGCGCGAGGCGGAGCCGCATCGGCGGGCTGCGCTGCGGGATGCACAGGTGCAGTGGCGCCGGGAGCTGATGGCCGTGCACCGCGAGTTGCTCACCGCCCGTACCGGGCTGGCCGAGGCTGAGGCCGCCCGTACCCTCGCCGACCGGGCGGTCACCGCGGCCCGGCGCCGGGTCGAGCAGGCGAGCGCCGCGCTGGAGGCCTTCGAACGGAACGCATCCGAACAAGATCCTGGTCTCCTGGTACCCCCGTAAGAGTAACGGCAGACCAGGATCGGCACTCAGGGCTGGGCGGTCCTGGTGGGGTGCTCGCGGAGCCGGTCGATGTAGTCGGCCGGGGCGCCCGCCTGCTCGGCGGCGCGCACCAGCTCGGAGAGGTACCAGGTGGTGGGCAGCCCGCCCTCATAGCCGTTGAAGACGTACATCCAGGCGGTCACCTCCCCATCCAAGGTGGCCACCCGCAGATGCAGCTTGCGGTACATTCCCGAAGCCACGCCCTCGACCTCGTCGAGCTGCTTCTCGTCCTGCGGGTGCACGTCGTACAGGGCGACGAAGACCCGGTCACCCGGGGATTCGACGATCGTGGTGACCGCACCCTCCCAGCCCAGCAGATCCTCACCGGCGAAGGTGAGTCGCCAGCCTTCCAACCAGCCGGTACCGGTCATCGGGGAGCACGAGCAGTAGGCCCGGATGCGGGCCGGGTCAAGATTTGAGCCGTACGCGGCGTAGTGACGCACGGCGATGACGATAGTCCTTGGTACCTGTAGGGGAGAATACTGCGGAGCGTGTCGGCCCGGATCGCGCACAGGGGGACACTCGTTCGGGGGGTCGAGGGGGAATTTTGTGAGCCACATCGTGATCATCGGGGGCGGCCCGGCCGGGTATGAGGCCGCCCTGGTCGCTGCCCAACTCGGCGCCGAGGTGACCGTGGTCGAGGCGGAGGGCGCCGGTGGTGCCTGCGTGCTGCACGACTGCGTACCGTCCAAGACCTTCATTGCCAGCTCAGAGGTGGTGACGGGGTACCGGGACACCGAGCGCTTCGGCATCCGGGGCGCGGGGCTGGAGTCCGTCACCGTCGACGCGCCCGCGGTCCACCTGCGGGTCAAGCTCCTCGCCTCAGCGCAGTCCGCCGACATCCAGGCGAAGTTGACCAAGGCCGGGGTCACGTTCGTGAACGGCTTCGGCCGCCTCGGTGACGAAACGCTGGGTCACACCCACCGGGTCTACGTCGAGCCGGCCGAGGATGGCGATCCGTTCACCATCGAAGCGTCGGCGGTCCTGATCGCGACCGGCGCCACCCCGCGGGTCATGCCCACGGCCCGTCCGGATGGTGAGCGGATCCTCGACTGGCGCCAGGTCTACGACCTTGAGGAGCTGCCGGAGAGCCTCGTCGTGGTGGGTTCCGGCGTGACCGGCGCGGAGTTCGCCTCGGCGTACCTGGCGATGGGGGTTCCGGTCACCCTGGTCTCCAGCGGCGATCGGCTGATGCCGAACCAGGACCCGGACGCCGCCAGGGTCATCGAGCGGGTGTTCCGGACCAGGGGGATGACGATTCTCTTCGACGCGAAGGCCACCGCGGCCCGGCGTACCGAACGCGGAGTTGTCGTCGAGCTCGCCGACGGGCGTACCGTCGAAGCCTCGCACGTGCTGATGGCCGTCGGTTCGGTGCCGAACACCGCCGGGTTGGGGCTGTCCGAGTACGGAGTGGTGGTCAAGCCCAGTGGGCACATCGTCGTGGACCGGGTTTCGCGCACCGGCGTGCCGGGGGTGTACGCCGCCGGCGACTGTACCGGCGTCCTGCCGCTGGCCAGCGTCGCCGCCATGCAGGGGCGCATTGCGATGTGGCACGCGCTGGGAGAGGCGGTGGCCCCGTTGAAGCTGAAGATGGTCTCCTCCAACGTGTTCACCGACCCGGAGCTTGCTGCGGTCGGCGTCAGCCAGTCCGATATGGACAGTGGATCGATCCCGGCCCGGGTCTTGACGCTGCCGTTGGCGGGTAACGCCCGGGCGAAGATGGCCGGACTGCACGACGGCTTCGTGAAGCTTTTCTGCCGCCCCGCGTCGGGCATCATCGTGGGTGGCGTGGTGGTGGCGCCGAAGGCGAGCGAGCTGATCATGCCGATCACGATGGCGCTGGAGAACCACCTGACCGTCGATCAGTTGGCGCACACGATCACGATCTACCCGTCGCTCTCCGGCTCACTGGCCGAGGCGGCGCGCCAACTGATGCACCACGAGTTCGATTGACAGCCGTCCGGCGTGGACGCGCCAAAGCCCCGGCGCTGACGCGCCAAAGCCCGGCGCGGACGCGCCAAAACCCGGCGTGGACGCGCCGAAGCCCCGGCGGTCCCCGCCGGGGCACAGGCGTGGCACGGGTCAGTGCACCTCGGAGTCGGTGGTCAGGAGCAGGGTCACGCTGGTGTTGGTGGAGTTGGGGTTCTTCGCGCAGACCTGGTAGTAGCCCGCCCCCGGGAAGGTGCCGTAGGACGAGCGGAACTCCGCGGCGAAGCCGGAAGTGGTGCCGGTCGGGGTCTGGTAGATGACGACGCCGTTGCGGTACACGGTGAAGCGTGCCCCGGAGCGGGTCGCCGTACCCTCGCCTCGCGCCTGGTAACCCGCCCACTGCTGAGCGGTGCAGGTCTGGCCGCCGGGGACGAGTGTTCCGCCACCGGGGGAGTAGGCCTGTGCGGCGGTCGGGGCGAGCAGGGCGACGGCTCCACCGGCGGCGATCACGCTGGCGGCGGTGGCGATACGACGGGCACGGGTACGGATGCTGCTCATGGTGTCCTCCTCGGGTTGTCCGGCGTCGGCCGGTGGTGACGAGGAGAAAGGTACGAGTGCGGCGGGTCCGGATTCGAGACCGTTCAACGCCCGATCAATGCCCGGTCTCCGCCCATTCCCGGATCACCCCGCCCAGTGATGGTTGGGCGCCCAACAGAAAATTCGCCAACAAACTCGCTGGGCAGGTTCTGGGATTCGCCCGCAGAATCTACCTGTGCTCGTTGTAACCACAGACCTACTCCACGGCTACGAGATCCGGGCCATGCTGGGCGAGGTGCTCGGCGTGACCGCCTGTACCCGCAACCCTTTCGTCGCCGGGGTACGCACCCTCGACGGCTCACCCGGGGGAGAAGTGGCCCGGGTGCTGCGCCGGAACCGGGCCGAGGCGATCGCCCAGATGATCTCGTCAGGGCGGCGCCGGGGCGCCACCGCGATCGTCGGGATGCGCTTCGACAACCGGGACATCACCAGTACCTACATGGAGATCTGCGCGTACGGCACGGCGGTGCTCGCGATCCCGGTCACCGAGGAGGCCCGGCGCGCGCACGCCGTATTGGCGGCAGCGGGTCAGACACCCCGGCAGAGCGCGCGGAATTTACTGGATCTCGCAGATGACGGAGCCGGCTGAGACCACTTCGCCGACCGTCGCGGCGAGTCCGGTGACCACACCGGCCTTGTGCGCGCCGAGCGGCTGCTCCATCTTCATCGCTTCGAGGACCACGATGAGGTCGCCCTCGGCCACCGTGTCGCCCTCGGCCACTGCGATCTTGATGATGGTGCCCTGCATCGGGCTGGCCAGCCCGTCGCCGCCCGCGGCTGCGGTGTGCTTCCGGCCGCCGCTGCGCCGCTTGGCGCCCGCCCCGGTGCTGGGCGCTGCGGCGCTGGTACCCCCGCCGAAGCCGGCTGGGAGTGAGACCTCCAGCCGCTTGCCGCCCACCTCGACCACCACGGTCTCCCGTGGGCCGACCGGATCCTCGGCGGCCACGGCGCCGGCGTACGGAGGCACGGTGTTGTGCCACTCGGTCTCGATCCACCGGGTGTGCACCGCGAACGGCTCCGCGGTGAAGGCCTCGTCACGCAGGATCGCGCGGTGGAACGGCAGCGCCGTGGCCATCCCCTCGACGACCATCTCGTCCAGCGCCCGCCGGGCCCGGCCGATGGCCTGCTCCCGGGTCTCCCCAGTGATGATCACTTTGGCCAGCAGCGAGTCGAAGTTGCCGCCGATGACGCTGCCGGACTCGATACCGGTGTCGACCCGTACGCCCGGCCCCTCGGGCAGCCGCAGCGTCGTGACCGTACCCGGAGCCGGCAGGAAACCGCGACCGGGATCCTCGCCGTTGATCCGGAACTCGATCGAGTGCCCGCGCGGCTCGGGGTCCGCGGTGAACCGCAGCTTCTCGCCGTCGGCGATCCGGAACTGCTCACGGACCAGGTCGATGCCGGCGGTCTCCTCGGTCACCGGGTGTTCGACCTGCAGCCGGGTGTTGACCTCCAGGAACGAGATGGTGCCGTCCAGGCCCACCAGGTACTCGACGGTACCGGCGCCGTGGTAGCCGGCCTCGCGGCAGATTGCCTTGGCGCTGTTGTGGATCGCGGTCCGCTGCTCATCGGTGAGGAACGGCGCCGGGGCCTCCTCGACCAGCTTCTGGTGCCGGCGCTGCAGCGAGCAGTCGCGGGTACCCACGACGATCACGTTGCCGTGCTGGTCGGCCAGAACCTGCGCCTCGACGTGGCGGGGCCGGTCGAGGTAGCGCTCCACGAAGCACTCGCCCCGGCCGAACGCGGCGACCGCCTCGCGGGTGGCCGAGTCGAAGAGCTCCGGGATCTCCTCGATGGTGCGGGCGACCTTCAGGCCCCGCCCGCCACCACCGAAGGCAGCCTTGATCGCGACGGGTAGGCCGTGTTCGGTGGCGAAGGCCACGATCTCGCTGGCGTCCGCCACCGGGTTGGCGGTGCCGGGCACCAGCGGTGCGCCGACCCGGTGGGCGATGTGCCGGGCGGTGACCTTGTCGCCGAGGTCGCGGATCGCCTGCGGGGTGGGGCCGATCCAGGTCAGCCCGGCGTCGATGACGGCCTGGGCGAAGTCGGCGTTCTCGGCGAGGAAACCGTACCCGGGGTGTACCGCGTCAGCGCCGGAGCGGGCGGCCACGTCGAGGAGTTTGTCGATGCGCAGGTACGTGTCACCGGCGGTCTGCCCGCCCAGCGCGTACGCCTCGTCGGCCAGCCGCGCATGCAGCGCGTCGCGGTCGGAGTCGGCGTACACCGCGACACTGCCCAGACCCGCGTCCCGGCAGGCCCGGATCACCCGCACCGCGATTTCGCCCCGATTGGCGACAAGTACCTTGCGCACGGCTTCGAATCCTCCCAGCAATGCCCGCCCGCGCCTGCGTGCAGTCCTCGCCAGACTAGTCATCGTTAAGGCCCGAGAATCGCGGCAGCGTGGCAATACTTCCGCGAGATTGGTCACCATCGAAAGCGAGGAGGTCGCCGAAGGGTGAGGCCCGCGCGGGAGGGCCGCCAGGCCCGAGCGTGCTCTAGACCGGACGGTTCTGCTGCTCGATGTACTGACGCAGGACGGTCAACGGTGCGCCGCCGAC